>MDTB01138712.1_pt1 | contig 18471 bp, 16 predicted proteins | sample 811161 | NCBI WGS metagenome assembly MDTB01 (sample SAMN05326650, study PRJNA326480) | marine metagenome | isolation source: seawater | place: Mediterranean Sea | collected 2009
AGATGGTTTAGAACCCATTAAACCCATAATATCTTCTTTTAAAATAACACCATGTTTTCCTGAACCTTCAATCTTATCTAAATCTATTTTGGCTTCAGTTGCCATCTTCCTTGCAGCTGGAGATATGGATGGTTTTTGAATATTCGCTTTTTGCTTTTCTTTTGGTTTTTGTTCTTCATGAAAATTATCTAACACTAACGTTTCTTCTTCTTCTTCTACTTCAAGTTTTAATGGTTCAGCGTCTTCCTCTAAAGATTTAAAATCTTCTTTAGGTTTTTTTAAAATTTTAGTTTTTTTCTTTGGAGGAGAATAATTTTTTACTTCTTTTACAGTTTCGGAAATTTCCTTAGCGGATCCATTTATCATACCAAGTAAGGCACCAACATTGACAGTTTCACCCTCTTTAACTGATATTTGTTCTAACACACCATTCGAAGGCGCTGGAACTTCAACATTCACTTTGTCAGTTTCTAATTCTACAATTGGTTCGTCGGCAGAAACTGTTTCACCTTGGCCCTTTAACCATTTAGAAACTGTAGCTTCTGACACTGACTCGCCTAAAGTTGGCACTATAATTTTATTCGACATTTACTTTCCAATTATCTTTTCTAATATTTCTTTTTGTTGTGCAAGATGTTTATTTAGATTTCCAGTCGCAGTTGAGGAAGAGGCTTTTCTCCCCACATATTTAACTTTATCTTTAGTAAAATATATTATTTCTAGGGTTCTATCTATGTAATTTCTTACAGTATTCCAAGCACCCATATTTTTGGGCTCTTCCTGACACCAAATGAATTCAGCTTTTTCATATTTCTTGAGTAAATTAGCTAAAATTTTTGCTGGAAAAGGATACAATTGTTCGATTCGTAGAAAAACAATATTATCATTTTTTGCCTTTTCTCTAGCTTCAATAAGATCATAATAAATTTTTCCTGAACACATAATAACTTTTTTTATTTCATTATCTTTTCTTAATTTAATTAATCCACTGTTATTAATATAAGCATCATCATCTAAAACTCTACGAAATATTTTTTTTGTTGTAAATTCATTTAAATTTGAAACACATTTTTTATGTCTCAATAAAGATTTAGGTGTCATTACTACTAATGGCTTTCTAAAATCTCTATGCATTTGTCTTCTTAATACGTGAAAATAATTTGATGGAGTAGTGCAGTTAACAACCTGAATATTTTCACCTGCACATAATTGTAAAAACCTTTCTAGTCTTGCTGATGAGTGTTCTGGCCCTTGACCTTCATAACCATGGGGCAATAACATTACAAGTCCACTTGCTCTTCCCCATTTAGATTCTCCAGATGTAATAAATTGATCTATAATAACTTGGGCTCCATTAGCAAAATCACCAAATTGTGCTTCCCATAAAACTAAGGTTTCTGGTTCAGATAAAGAATATCCAAATTCGAACCCGAGTACGGCAAACTCAGATAATAAACTATCAATTATTTCAAATTTTCTTTGTTTATTGTTAATATTATTTAATGGCACATACCTATCATGATTATCTTGATTTCTTAATACAGCATGTCTCTGACTAAAAGTACCACGACCTGAATCTTGCCCAGATAATCTAACTGAAAAGCCTTCAGTTAATAAAGTACCAAAAGCAAGGTTTTCAGCGGTCGACCAATCTATGGGTTTATTTTTTTCAAATATCTGACATCTCAAATTAAATATTTTTTCTAAAGTTTTATGTACATTAAAATTATTTGGAATGGTTGAAATTTTTTTGCCAATTTCTATCAACTTTTCTTTTGCAATACCGCTGACTCCTATTTTGTCTTTCCCTAAACCAGGTTTAAATCTAGACCAGGCACCTTCAAACCATTTTAATTCTGATTTATACGTTTTAGAGGACTCAAGTTCTTTTTCTAGAAATTTTTTAAAATTGTTTTTTTTATTATCTATTTCAGTTGATGAAATTAACCCCTCATTACTAAGTCTACTTCCATAAATTTTTAAAGTAGATGGATGAGATTTAATCTTTTTATACATTATTGGTTGAGTAAAAGATGGTTCGTCACCCTCATTATGTCCGTAACGTCTATAACAGACCATATCTATAACCACGTCTCTATTAAATTTTTGTCTATACTCAGTGGCAATTTTTGCACAATGAACTACTGCTTCGGGATCATCACCGTTTACATGAAAAATTGGAGCTTGAGCAATTTTTGCAACATCGGACGGATAGGGTGAAGATCTTGCAAATCTTGGAGCAGTAGTAAAACCTATTTGATTGTTAACTATAATATGAATTGTTCCTCCAATATTGTGACCTGGTAATCCAGACATTGCAAAACACTCAGCTACTATTCCTTGTCCTGCAAAAGCTGCGTCGCCATGCATTAAAACTGGAATAACTTTTTTTCTTTTTATGTCCTTATGAAAAAATTGTTTAGCTCTTACTTGCCCTAAAACAACTGGATTAACTGCTTCTAAATGAGATGGATTGTCTGTTAAACTTATGTGAACAGAATTTCCATCAAATTCTCGATTCGATGAAGCTCCTAAATGATATTTTACATCTCCACCAAAATCTTTTTTTTGAGTCGCACTCTGTCCAAAAAATTCACTGAATATGGCTTTATAAGGTTTACCTAAAACGTTTGCTAACACGTTCAACCTTCCTCTGTGAGGCATACCTATCTTGATTTCTTTAACTCCTAGATTTCCTCCTCGTTTTATAATTTGTTCTAAGGCTGGAATTAAAGACTCGCCGCCATCTAAACCAAATCTTTTAGTTCCTACGAATTTCACATGTAAATATTTTTCAAATCCTTCGGCTTCTACCATTTTATTTAGAATTGCTTTTTTACCATTTTCAGTAAATTTAATTTCTTTTTCAGGTCCTTCAATTCTATTTCTTATCCAAGTTTTTTCATCTGGGTCTCCCATATGCATAAACTCGTAACCAATATTAGAACAGTAAGTTTTTTTTAAAATCTTTAAAATTTGATCTAAGTCTGCATATTGAAGACCAAGAACTCCATCTAAAAATATTTTTCTATTATAATCTTTTTTAGTAAAACCATAATTAGCTGGTTTTAATTCTGGATGCTCATCTGTTTTCATTAAAGACAAAGGATCTAAAGTTGCAATTAAATGACCTCTAATTCTATAAGCTCTAATCAACATTATTGTTCTAACAGAATCTTTTGTGTTTTGATTAGATAAGTCTAAATTAAAATCTGATAATTTTTCTACTTTTTTCTCAACTACTTGGCTTAAAATAATTTTTTTATTTTTTCTCTCTGGCGACCAACTAGGTCCTTTTAAATCATTATAAATTAATTTTTGTTCATCACTCAATCCATCAAAAAATTGCTTCCAACTTTCTGGCAATGATTTCGGATCTGAGAGATAATCAGCATAAAATTCATTGATAAATTCAGAATTGTTGCCAGCTAAAAAGGAGGTTTTTTTATAGGTAGTATTATCTTTTGATGACGACATTTAGTAATATATTTTAACATAATTTATCAAAATTTAACCATTAAGTTTTTGAAAAAGTGTCCTGCCTATATCAGCAGGTGACTCGGAGATTGTAATTCCTGCAGATTTCATAGCTTCTATTTTGTCAGAAGCTCCACCTTTTCCACCTGATATTATAGCACCTGCATGCCCCATTCTTCTTCCTGGTGGCGCGGTTAAGCCAGCTATAAAACCTACCATTGGTTTTTTTATTTTTTGTTTTTTTAAAAATTCAGCTGCTTCTTCCTCCGCAGATCCACCAATTTCTCCAATAATAACTATTGATTTGGTCTCATCATCTTTTAAAAAAAGCTCTAAGCAATCAATGAAATTTGTACCATTAATTGGATCTCCTCCGATTCCAACACATGTTGATTGACCCATTCCATTTGCAGAAGTTTGTGCGACTGCCTCATAGGTTAATGTTCCTGATCTTGATACTATACCAACTGTACCTTTTTTATGAATATTGCCTGGCATGATTCCAATTTTACATTCGTCAGGTGTAATAATACCTGGGCAGTTCGGCCCAATCAATCTTGACTTGCTTTTTTTTAATTCTTTTTTAACTTTTAACATGTCTATTATAGGTATGCCTTCGGTAATACATACTATTAATTCTATTCTTGCATTAATCGCTTCAATGATAGCATCAGCAGCAAATTTAGGAGGTACATATATCATTGTTGCATTTGCAGATGTTTTATCTTTTGCTTCTTTTACAGTATTAAAAACAGGAAGATTTAGATGTTTTTGTCCTCCCTTTTTAGGGGTTACACCTCCCACTAATTGAGTTCCATATTTTATTGCTTGTTTAGAATGAAATGTTCCATGCGTACCAGTAAATCCTTGACAAATAACTTTTGTGTTCTTGTTAATTAATACTGACATTTATTTAATAGCCTCTACAATCTTTTTTGCAGCATCATTTAAGTCAGAAGCAGATAATATTTTTAAGTTAGATTTATCTAAAATTGTCTTCCCTTCCTTAAAGTTTGTTCCTGCCAATCTCACCACGAGTGGTATGGATAAATCTGTTTCCTTAGCTGCATCTAAAACACCTTGTGCAAGTACGTCACAACGCATTATGCCTCCAAATATATTTATTAATATACCTTTGACATTTTTATCTGATAAAATTAGCTTGAATGCAGCCGCCACTTTTTCTTTTGATGCGCCGCCACCTACATCTAAAAAATTTGCTGGTTCCTTTCCATATAATTTAATTATATCCATCGTAGCCATGGCTAAACCAGCACCATTAACCATACAACCAATTGATCCGTTTAATTTAATATACGCAAGATCATGCTTTTTTGCCTCAGTTTCAGTTGGGTTCTCTTCATTTAAATCTCTTAACTTTAAAATTTCTGGTCTTCTAAAAATAGCATTACTGTCAAAATTCATTTTGGCATCTAGACATAATACTTTTTGATTTTTTGTAATTATCAAAGGATTAATTTCTATCAAGCTCGCATCTTTTTGAATTAATATTTTATATAACGCTTGAACTATATGTGTAGCTTCCTTTATTTGATTTTTGCTAAATTTGAATGGTGCTAATATTTTATCGATTTCATTTTCCTCAATTTCATTCTTAATGTCCATTTTAGTGGTAATTATTTTATCTGGTGTCTCAGAGGCAACTTTCTCAATATCCATTCCACCTTCAGTGCTACTGATAAAAGCAATTTTTGAACTATCTCTATCCACTAAGCATGATAAGTAGAACTCTTTTGATATATCTGAAACTTCTTCTATATAAAGTCTCCTCACTTTTTTACCCTCTGGACCCGTTTGATGAGTGATTAGTGTTTTGCCCATCATTTTATTTGCTTCTTTTTCTAAATCATTTGCATTTTTAATTAACTTAACACCTCCAGCTTTACCTCTACCTCCAGCGTGAATTTGGGCCTTTAAAACAAATTCCTTACTTTTTAATTTCAATATTGCTTCTTTTATTTCACTTGTAGAAAAAATTACTACTCCATTGGAAACTGGTGCACCATACTCTTTTAAAATTTCTTTTGCTTGATGTTCGTGAATATTCATTTTAATTTTTACAACTTATTATTTCGTGAACAGAAAATTTACTTTCTTCAAGCGTTGTACTTTTAAAGCAAATATCAGTAAAGTAGTTTTTTACATGTTTAAACAAAATTTCATTTTTAAGTCCCAACAAATAAATTACGCTAATATTATTTTTTTGAAGATTTTTATTAACCATACTTTTATAAAATCTGAAATACTTATGATTTTCCGTAGGATGAGTATTATTATCCCACAAATACCACCTATTAAGAATGTTTAAGTCTTCATCTAAAATTGTTGAAATAAATTGATAATGAGTTATTAAAATTTTTTTTCTATTATCACTATCTATAACTCGTAATGCTTTTTTTATAGTATTTATTTCATCGTTTGGATTTTGATTAAATTTATTGATCCATTTTAGACCGCTTAGATTTTTATGAATTTTTTTTGCATCTATTGCTTCACTTTTATTTACAGATTCTAAATCATGAAATTTCCTTTCAATATTATACCTCAAATGAAACTTAATAGTTGAAATTAAAACAATAAATAAAATTATCGTGATAATTTTTGATGATTTTTTTAAGTAAGATATATTTAAATGAAGTATGGCAGCTAATAACGGGATTAAACTAAAAATAAATATTTGGTTTGCTGTTACTAATTGATTAAATATATAAGCAATTGTAGAACTTATCATAATTAAATTTAAAATATTCAAATTAGTATTATTTTTTCTAAAATTTTTTATTGCTAAAAATATTAATGGCAAGAAAATTAAATGTATGAATTTAAAGTTTCCTACAATCCTCTGAAAATTTAACTGATCAATTAAGCTAACATAAGCTACATCGCTACTGTAAATTCTTCCCTCACCAATAGTTAATGGAAATAGAATATACTGATAAAGAAAATTTTCAAAAGGTGTTGCAGTAAAGAATAAAAATAGAATAAAAATACAAATACAGAACCCACTTCCTAAAAAGAAATATTTTAAATTTTCGAAATTTTTTTCTTTTATAAAATGATATGTTGAAAAAACTAAGACTAAAATAATGATATAGGCGCTTGGTGTTTGCATAGAAAGAAATGAAAAAAAACAAATTATTGGTAATAAAAACCATGTGATGTTTTTCTTATTTTTAATACCTAAAAATAAAATAAAAGTTGCTATTAAAGAAAAAATATAAGAATGGATGTAAGCAAATGGAGTTCCTGAAACCGGATAACACAGTGTTGCAAAACTTAGTGTGTACAATATTGAAAATTTTTTTTCTAGTTTTATGCTATTTAAGAATAAATAAAAACTTAGCGATGCAAGAATATTCATGAAAGATCCATGCATAATATGGCTGCTCCACTTTTTTCCAAAAATAAGAAAAAAGAAGGACTCCATATAATCAACTAAAAGTCCGGTAAAAATCCAGAAGTCTCTAATAGGAAGTTTATTTTTCAGAATACTAAATCCAGTATCAAAAAAAGCAAATGTATCTATTGGCATTACACCAATATTTCCACTTACACGATTGATATAGTAGGCATAAAGAATAATTATTGGAACTATTATGTATTCTTTATTAAAATTTCTTTGTTTTAAATAACGTTGTTTGAAAGGTACCATTGTAATATTTATTTATATGTATCACTAAATACTTTTGATTTATATATTAATTAAAACTTATGTTAAAAATTTGTAAAAAGATTCAATTTCCTAAAAATTCAAATAGAATGAAAGCTATTGCGAATACCAAAATAGCTAGAGAATTATATTACTCGTCCAAATCTAATAACTTAAGATTTCTTTTGAATAAAAGATTTGGATGGATGAACAGCTTCATTAATCAGAATGATCATGGTATTGAAGTAGGTTCTGGAGCCGGTTTCACTAAAGACTATATTGAAAATAAAAATTTAAAATTAACAGACTTAAATGAAGATCCTCATTTAGACTATAAAAATATAGATGCTCAAAGCACTGGTTTTGAAAATGAGAGCTTTGATTATGTAATTGCTTCAAACATGATTCATCACATTCCTTTTCCAATTAAATTTTTTAAAGAAATGAATAGAATTTTAAAGAAGAATGGTAAATTAATTATTTTTGAATCTCATTGCTCGATTACGTTCCAAATAGCTACAACAATTATGAAACATGAGGGGTTTGATTTTACTTTAAATGTATGGGATGAAAAAAATCCTAAAAGTGATGAAAACGATGCATGGCATGGAAATATTGCTGTTCCACATTTAATTTTTGATGATAAGGAAGGCTATAAAAAAAACTTGGGTAATTTTTTTAGTATAGAATACGATAAATTTACAGAATGTTTAATTTTTCTAAACTCTGGAGGAGTAACTTCAAAAACCAAATGTATACCTATGAATAAATTTTTTCTAAATATTTTAAATTTTATAGATAAAATTCTTGTAAAGTTTTTTCCAAATATTTTTTGTATGGGTAGAAGAATAGTTTTAAAAAAATTAAATTAAAGTGTGGGGTCAATTTTTTTAGCTGCCCTAAATAAATCTTTAACAGCTTTGACTGACTTTTCAAAATTTTCTTTTTCTTCAGAAGATAATTGTAACTCAATAATTTTTTCAACTCCACCTGATCCGATTATTACCGGAACTCCAGCATATATATCTTTAGCTCCATATTCTCCGTTAAGGTATACTGCACATGGTAATTGTTTTTTTAAATCTTTTATATAACTTTCTGCCATCTCTACGCCTGAGGCAGCTGGAGCGTAAAAGGCTGAACCTTTTTCAAGATATTTGACAATTTCAGCTCCACCTTTTTTTGTTCTATCAACTATTTGGTCTAATTTTTCCTTAGATAATTTTCCTTCTTTTACAAATTCAGTAATTTTTTTACCCTCTACTTCTGTTGATCCTAACATTGCAACCATGCTATCTCCATGTCCACCTAGAACAAATGATTTTATCTTTTGCACCGGAACTTTTAATTCTTGAGATAAAAAGTAAATAAATCTGGATGAGTCTAGTATACCTGCCATTCCTACAATCTTACTTCTAGGGAAACCTGAATATTTCTGAAGTGCCATGACAATTACATCTAATGGATTTGTAATACATATTACAAAAGCATCAGGTGATGTTCTTTTTATTCCTTCTGCGACTTGTTTAATAATTTTGAGATTAATACCTAGTAAATCATCTCTGGTCATACCAGGTTTTCTAGGAACTCCTGCAGTAATAATTATTACATCAGAATTTTTAGTATCTTCATAATTATCTGTTCCAGATAAATTTACATTAAAGCCATTCACTGGTGATGATTGTGCTATATCTAAAGCTTTTCCTTTAGCTATACCTGCTGCTACATCAAACAAGATAACATCTGCTAATTCTTTTAATGCAATTAAATGGGCTAGCGTTCCCCCTATTTGCCCGGCTCCTATTAGTGTAATTTTTTTTTTCATTGATTTCCTATTTTATTATTTCATTGTTGGCATCACAAATTCTGGATCCAATCTTAAACCTGAAGGCCACCTTGAAGTGACAGTTTTTAATTTTGTATAAAATCTTACTCCCTCAGGACCGTGCATATGTTGATCTCCAAATAATGACCGCTTCCAGCCACCAAAACTATGAAAAGCCATTGGTACTGGTATGGGTATATTAATACCAACCATACCTATTTTTGCTTTACTAGAAAATGTTCTACCTGTATCTCCATCTCGAGTAAAGATGCTTACACCATTACCAAATTCATGATCGTTAACTAATTTCAAAGCTTCATCGAAATCTTTTGCTCTGACTACTGATAAAACAGGTCCAAAAATTTCTTCTTTGTAGATCCTCATATTTTTTTTCACATGATCAAATAGACATCCACCAATATAATAGCCTTTCTCGTAGCCCTGTATCTTAAAATTTCTACCATCAACAACAAGTTTTGCGCCTTCTTTTTCTCCAATATCAACATATCCTTTAACTTTTTCTAAATGTTCTTTTGTAACTAATGGTCCCATCTCAGACAGTTTATCCATGCCTGGTCCAACTTTCAAAGCCTCAACCTTTTTAGACAAAGAATTTACTAAATTGTCTCCAATTCCACCTACGGCAACAGCAACTGATTGTGCCATACATCTCTCTCCTGCTGAGCCATACGCTGCTCCCATCAAACCATTAACTGCTTGATCTAAGTCGCAATCTGGCATGACAATACAATGATTTTTAGCTCCTCCAAGTGCTTGGACTCTTTTTTCATTTTTTGCACAATTTTCATAAATATATTTTGCAATTGGTGTTGAGCCTACAAAACTCATAGCTACAACATCTTTATTATTTATTAATGCATCGACTGCTTCTTTATCACCATTAACAACATTAAAAACTCCATCTGGTAAACCGGCATCCTTTAAAAGTTCTGCTAATCTCATAGAACAAGAAGGATCTTTTTCTGAAGGTTTTAGAACAAATGTATTTCCACAAGCTATGGCCATAGGAAACATCCACATTGGAACCATCGCAGGAAAGTTGAAAGGGGTAATACCAGCACAGACACCGAGTGGCTGTCTAATTGACCAGCTGTCAACATTTGAACCTACATTTTCAGTAAATTCACCTTTTAGCATTTGAGGAATGCCACAAGCATACTCAACGATTTCTAAACCTCTTGTTAAAGATCCTCTAGCATCTTCATAAACTTTTCCATGTTCTGAAACGATAATCTTTGTAATTTCATCAGAATTTTTTTCTATAAGTTCTTTAAATTTAAACATGATCCTCGCTCTTTGAAGTGGAGGAGTGTTTGACCATGCTCCAAATGCATTATTTGCATTTTCTACTGCCTTATTAACATCCTGCGTTGTTGCTAATTTAACTTCTGCACTTTGTTCTCCTGTTGCAGGATTAAATACTTTTCCTTTTCTTTTGGAATTTCCTGAATAACTTTTTCCACCAAGAAAGTGTTCAATTAATTTCATCGTGTTTATTGATTAAATAAGCTTTTAACTTGTTGCAAGCATTTTTTTTATTGATCCAATGGCTTTTGCTGGATTTAAACCTTTTGGACAAGAATTAGTACAATTCATAATAGTGTGGCATCTATACAATTTTAGTTCATCAGCAACTTTTTTTAATCTTTCTTTTCTATCGTTGTCTCTACTATCATTGATCCATCTATAGGCTTGTAAAAGAACTGCTGGACCTAAATACTTATCTCCATTCCACCAATAGCTTGGGCAAGCTGTCGAACAACATGCACATAAAATGCATTCGTAATAACCATCAAGTTTTTCTCTATCTTTTTGAGATTGTTGAAGCTCTTTTTTTTCCTCTTTGTTTTGATCCGTCTTTAACCAAGGCTGAATTGACTCATATTGTTTATAAAGAGTACTTAAATCACCAATCAAATCTTTAACAACTTTTAAATGAGGTAGAGGATATATATTTAAATCTCCATTAATATCTGTATGAGATTTTATACAGGCTAAAGTATTTACACCATCAACATTCATTGCACAAGAACCACATACACCGTGTGCACATGATCTTCTAAATGTTAATGAAGGATCTATTTCATTCTTAATTTTAAAAAGAATATCAAGAACTTTAGGACCACAATTATCCATATCTACTTCAAAAGTATCTACTCTCGGATTTTTTCCATCTGATGGATCCCATCTGTAAACGTTTATTTTTTTTAAATTTTTTGAGTTTTTTAGATCTTTATAATGTTTTCCAACTTCAATTTTTGAATTTTGAGGTAAATTAAATTGCACCATTTAATATACTCTTTCTTTCGGGGGAAAATATTGAACTTCATTAGTTAACGTTCTTGTGTGAACATCTCTATACTTTATATTTATATTATTGCCATTCTGCCAAGCTAAAGTATGCTTCATAAAATTTTTGTCATCTCTTTTATCATAATCTTCTCTGGCGTGTGCTCCTCGACTTTCTTTTCGATTATATGCTGAATTCATGGTTGTAAGCGCTTGACGTATTAAATTATCAAACTCTAAAGTCTCTACTAGATCAGTGTTAAATAGTAATGATTTGTCTTTAACTGATATATCGCTCATACCTTCGTATGGTTTTCTAATTTGATCTAGACCCTCTTTTAATGTTTTTTCAGTTCTAAAAACTGCACACTTAGATTGCATAGTTTTTTGCATTGCAAGTCTTAGTTCGGATGCTCTTGTTGAACCTTTAGAATTTCTAATCTCATTAAATCTATCTAAACATTTATCGGTCTCACTATTGGAAACTTCTTCATGAGGGCTTCCAGATTTAACTAATTCGGAAGCTCTTTTAGCTGCAGCTTTGCCAAAAACTACTAAATCAATTAATGAGTTAGAACCTAAACGATTTGCTCCATGAACAGAAACGCATGCGGCTTCACCAATTGCCATTAACCCTGGCACAGTTTTTTCTGAACCATTTAATGTTAACACCTCGGCTCTATAATTTGTTGGTATACCACCCATATTATAATGTACAGTAGGTACTACTGGGATTGGATCTTTGTTTACATCGACATTAGCGAAAGTTTTAGCTGCTTCTGAAATTCCAGGCAATCTTTCTTCGATAATTTTTTTATCCAAATGATCCAAGTGAAGATTTATATAATCTTTATTTTTCCCTACTCCTCTGCCTTCACTAATTTCTATTTCCATTGATCTGCTTACAACATCTCTTGAGGCTAAATCTTTAGCATTAGGTGCATATCTTTCCATGAACCTTTCGCCTTCACTGTTAACAAGAAATCCTCCTTCACCTCTAACTCCTTCTGTAATTAAACAACCAACACCATAAATTCCTGTTGGATGAAATTGAACAAATTCCATATCTTGTAAGGGAAGTCCCGCTCTTAATACCATTGCATTGCCATCGCCTGTACATGTGTGAGCAGATGTAGCTGAGTAGTAAACTTTACCATAGCCGCCTGTAGCTATAATTGTGATGTGTGATCTAAATCTATGAATTGTTCCGTCATTTAAGTTCCAAGCAATAACTCCTTTACATTCTCCATTTTTCATAATTAGATCTAATGCAAAATACTCAATAAAAAATTCTGTATTTTGTTTTAAAGCTTGCCCGTATAAAGTATGCAAAATGGCATGTCCGGTTCTGTCTGCTGCAGCACAAGTTCTTTGAGCTGTACCATTTCCATAATTTTTTGTCATGCCTCCAAAAGGTCTCTGATAAATTTTTCCATTATCAGTTCTACTAAATGGAACGCCATACCTTTCTAATTCAATTACAGCTTTTGGCGCTTCTTTGCATAAATATTCAATTGCATCTTGATCACCAAGCCAATCGGAACCTTTAACTGTATCGTACATATGCCATCTCCAATCATCTTCACCCATATTGCCAAGTGCTGCTGAAATTCCTCCCTGCGCTGCTGATGTATGACTTCTTGTTGGAAAAACTTTTGAAATACATGCTGTTTTTAATCCTGCTTCTGATAAACCTACTGCTGCTCTTAAACCGGATCCACCAGCTCCTAGAACTACAACATCATACTCATGGTCTATAATTTTATATGTGCTCATTACGATAAATTAAATATTCCTAAAATTGTTAATAATGGAATTATTATAGCAGAAATATTCAGGATTTTATTTGCGACATTTTTTATTCTTTCATCATGAATATAGTCTTCAAAAATCTCACTTATAGTTAAAGCTGAAAAAAAATAAGAAACTATGATAAAAACTGAAAATAAAGTTTTTGATGGTTGTTTTTCAAAAAAATCAACTACCTCAATATAATCTAAATCATAAATTGATACTAAATTAACAATAAACCAGATCATTAATGGAATTAATACTAATGAACTATATTTTGTGAATAACCATTTTTTTGTTGATACATGCATATTAAAAAAAAAATTTTCCTACTAGATAAAATAAAATAGTTAAAATAACAGATCCAAAAAGAGTCAAAATTCCTGTAATTTTTGCAACTTTTAAATCAAAACCATAACCCATATCCCAAATTAGATGTCGTATTTCATTTAAAATATGAAAACTAAAAGTCCAACACAAAGAGACTATTATAAATTTTCCAAAAAAAGATCTTAAAAATATTTTAGTCATTTCATAGCTATCTTCACCTAAAAGTAAACATAGTGTCCAGATGCAAATCAGTGTGATAACCATAATATTAATTACACCGACTATTCTATGAGCAATAGATAGGAGTGATGAAATCTGCCATCTATAAATTTGTAGATGTGGGCTTAAAGGATTGTTATTATGCTGCATAACTTATTTATAAACTAAACTATTTATTTTTTCTTCATTAAACACTCTGCTATTTGAACGGTATTTAAAGCCGCCCCCTTTAATAGATTGTCTGAAACTATCCACATATTTAAAGCTTTTTTGTTAGAATGATCTTTTCTAATTCTAGAAATAAAAGTCAAATAATCTCCTTCAGCCTCTAAAGGTGTTATATATCCTCCGTCTTTATGTTCATCAATAACTTTACAGCCCGGGGCATCTTTTAATATTCTTTTAATATTCTCAAAATCATATTCACTTTCAAACTCAACATTTACCGCCTCAGCATGTGAAGTTTTTACCGGAACTCGTACGCAAGTTGCTGTTAAACCTATTTTTTTATCTAAAATTTTTTTCGTCTCATTTTCCATTTTCCATTCTTCTTTTGTATATCCGTCTTCAACAAAAGAATCTATGTGGGGAATCAAATTAAATGCAATTTGTTTAGTAAAATTTTCAGATTTAATTTTTTTTCCATCTAAATAATCTTTTGTTTGACTCAATAATTCATCCATAGATGCTTTTCCTGCTCCAGAAACTGCTTGATAAGTTGAAACAACTACTCTTCTTATTTTATATTTATCGTGAAGAGGTTTTAAAGGAAGCATTAATTGAATTGTAGAACAATTAGGATTTGCTATAATATTTTTATGAGTCTGTAAGTCATGAGGGTTAACTTCAGCAACTACCAAAGGAACATCTCGATCCATTCTAAAATATTTTGAATTATCTATTACAATAGTTTTTTTTGAGGCTTGAGGTGCCCAATTTTTAGCAATTTCACTTCCTGCTGCAAAAATAGTAATTTGTGCTTTAGAAAAATCATATTTTTCTAATTGTTCAATAATTATTTCTTTTTTTTTAAAAACTAATTTTTGTCCAGCACTTCTTTTTGATGCAACTAAATAAAGATTTTCAATTTTTATTTTTGATTTTTCTAATATCTCTATTGTTTTTCTACCAACGTTGCCCGTGGCACCGATTATTGCAAAATTCATATTTTATGATTATTTTATTTCAATTTTGAGATAATTGCATCACCCATATCAGATGTGGTAACTTCTTTTTTACCATCTGACATTATATCTTTAGTTCTCAAACCATCATCTAAGACCTTTTGCACTGCTGTATCTAATAAATTTGCCTCTTTATCAAGATCTAAGGAATATTTCAAAGCCATGGATAAACTTAATATTGTTGCAATAGGATTAGCAATATTTTTCCCTGCGATATCAGGCGCCGAGCCATGTACAGGCTCATAAAGAGATCTAATTTTTCCATTTTTATCTTTTAGCCCCAGTGAGGCTGAAGGTAATAAACCTAAAGAACCTGTTAACATTGCTGCTTCATCTGACAACATGTCTCCAAATAAATTATCAGCTAATATTATGTCAAATTGTTTTGGGTTTCTCAAAAGCTGCATAGCGCAATTATCTGCTAACATATGATTTAACTCTATTTTTTTATATTCTTTGTCTTTTAAAGCTTGCACCTCTTCTCTCCATAAAACCCCTGCTTCCATAACATTAGATTTTTCACAAGAGGTAACTTTATTTTTTCTTTTTTTTGCTAAATCAAAAGCAACTCTAGCAATTCTTTGTATTTCACCTGTAGTGTAAGAGTGTGTATTTATACCTCTTCGTTGATTATTCTCAATTGGCTCGATTCCTCTTGGCTCACCAAAATATATTCCTCCTGTCAACTCTCTTACAATCATAATATCTAAACCAGATACTATTTCAGGCTTTAAAGTTGATGAATTGACCAACTGCTTAAAACAAATAGCAGGTCTAAGATTTGCAAATAATTTCAATTCTTTTCTTAGTTTTAAAAGAGCTCTTTCTGGCTTCTTAGAAAATTCTAAATTATCCCATTTTGGACCACCGCAAGCACCCAAAATTACAGCATCCGATTCTAAAGATTTAAAGAAAACTTCATCAGTTATTGGAATTTTATTAGCATCAATAGATGCACCGCCAATTAATTCTTCTTCAAAGCTAAAGTCCAAAGATTTATTGCTGTTAAACCATTCTATTATCTTTTTTACTTCTCTAACAACCTCTGGTCCGATTCCATCGCCTGGTAATAGCAAAATTTTTCTTTTTTTAGTTTTAATCATTTTTTTAAAATCCAGGGTTTATTTACATTAATTTTTTTTTCATAACTATCAATTTGATTTATTTTTTCCATTGATAATCCGATATCATCTAAACCGTTTATCAAGCATTTTTTTTTAAATCCGTCTAATTCAAATCTAACAGTTTTATTTCCAAAAGATATTTCTTGTTTCTCTAAGTTTATTTCAATTTCTTTTTTTCTTTTTGAATAATTTGATAATTCTAAAACAATTTCTTCACCTATTTTAATTGGTAAAATACCATTTTTAAAACAGTTATTATAAAATATATCAGCAAAACTAGAGCTGATAATGCATTTGATGCCAAAATCAGACAACGCCCAAGGGGCATGTTCTCTAGATGAGCCGCAACCAAAATTTTTACCAGCTAATAAAATTTTTGATTCATTGTATGGTTTTATATTTAATATAAAATCATCGACTATTTTTCCATTTTCATCATAGCGCATTTCATAAAATAGGCTTTTTCCTAAACCTGTTCTTTTAATTGTCTTTAAAAATTGTTTCGGTATAATCATATCTGTGTCTATATTCTGCAATGATAGATATGATGGTATGCTTTTTAACTTATTGAACTTTTCCATTACTTGATCTCCCTAACATCAGAAAGACGACCTTTAATTGCAGCGGCAATTGCCATACCTGGACTTACTAAATGAGTTCTGCCACCTCTTCCTTGTCTTCCTTCAAAATTCCTGTTTGAAGTTGACGCACATCTTTCTTTGGGTTTTAGTTGATCAGGGTTCATTCCTAAACACATTGAGCAACCGGGTTCTCTCCATTCAAATCCTGCTTCGATGAATATTTTATGCAATCCTTCTTGTTCTGCTTGAGCTTTAACTAATCCAGATCCTGGAACTACCATTGCGGATACATTATTAGCAATTTTTTTTCCTTTTAATAGATCTGCAGCTAATCTTAAATCCTCTATTCTTCCATTAGTGCAGCTACCAATGAATATTTTATCTATTTTAATATCAGATATCTTGGTGTTTGCTTTTAATCCCATATATTCTAAAGATCTTTTCATCGCCATTTTTCTATCTTCATTGGTCTCTTTATTGGGATCAGGTACTGTACCAGTAACAGGTGAAACATCTTGAGGAGAAGTACCCCAAGTGACCAGCGGCTCAATTGCTCTTCCGTCAATGTCAATTTCTTTATCAAAATTACAGTCTTTATCTGAATATAAAGATCTCCAAAATTTTAGTGCTTTATTCCAGTTTTCACCTTTCGGTGACATTGTCTTGTCTTTTAAATATTTAAAAGTTTTTTCATCTGGAGCAATCAATCCTGCCCTAGCTCCAGCTTCTATGGTCATATTACAAACAGTCATCCTTTCTTCCATGCTTAAATTTTTTATTATATCTCCAGCAAATTCGATTACATATCCGGTGCCGCCAGCAGTTCCGATTGTTCCAATAATTTTTAAAATAACATCTTTAGCGGTGACACCTTTGGGTAACTCTCCACTAACATTTATTCTAAAATTTTTCGATTTCTTTTGAATTAAAGTTTGAGTTGCAAGTACATGTTCTACTTCTGATGTACCTATTCCAAAAGCCAAAGCTCCAAACGCACCGTGAGTAGCTGTATGACTATCACCGCAAACTATAACCGTGCCGGGTTGGGTAAAACCTTGTTCTGGCCCAATAATATGAACTATTCCTTGCCTCTTATCATTTACATCAAAAAGTTCAACACCAAATTCTTTACAATTTTTTCTTAATGTATCAACTTGAATTCTTGATTCTTTGTCATCAATTCCTTTAGATCTATCTGTGGTTGGAACATTATGATCCGGCACAGCTAACGTAAATTCTGGCCTTCGTACTTTTCTTTTTTGAAGTCTTAAACCTTCAAAAGCTTGTGGACTTGTAACTTCATGAACTAAATGTCGATCAACATATATTAGTGAGGTTCCATCAGATTGTTCATGAACAAGATGGTCGTCCCATATTTTATCATATAGAGTTTTTGACATTGAAAATTTAATTATTTTTTATCGCCAGTTTTTGTCTCAGTTTTTTTCTGAACATCCGCAGTATCTTTTTTTTCTTCTTCAACGGCTACAACTTCCTTTTTTATAGGTTCTATAGTTTGAGTTGAAATATCAACTCCAATTTTTTTCTTAATTTTTTCGGCTATTCTAGCAGATTTACCTTTTCTATCTCTTAAATAATAAAGCTTTGCTCTTCTAACTTTTCCTGATCTAATTACTTTAATAGAATCTACATTTGGACTATAAAGTGCAAAAGTTCTTTCTACACCTTCTCCAAATGATATTTTTCTAACTGTAAAAGAAGAATTTAAATCCCTATTTTTTTTAGCTATACAAACGCCTTCAAAATATTGAATTCTTTCTCTTTTTCCTTCCACGATCTTTACACCAACTTTTATAGTGTCTCCTGAAGAAAAATCAGTTATTTTTTTATTTGCAACAATCTTCTTAATTGCTTCTCTGTTTATATCTTCAATGTTTTTCATTTTTTTTATTTAAATATTTTTTCCAAAGATCGGGTCTCTGGCGACGTGTTATAGCCT
>MDTB01052554.1_pt1 | contig 18470 bp, 11 predicted proteins | sample 811161 | NCBI WGS metagenome assembly MDTB01 (sample SAMN05326650, study PRJNA326480) | marine metagenome | isolation source: seawater | place: Mediterranean Sea | collected 2009
GTGTTTTTGTAAAATGTTTTTTGTTTCGTTTTCTGTGTTGGAACCAGGAAACTGAATATAGGCTATTTTCTTTTTAGCCATAAAGATGCACCGCATTAATGCTGTCGTTCACAACAACACCAATTTTACTACAACTATCTTTACCTATTAATGAAATCAACCTGTCTTTTTCCGATTGTTCTACGATAAACACAAGGCCAACCCCCATGTTAAAAGTTTGATATAAGTCTTTGGTTTCAATATCTAGGTTTTTTTTTAAAAAATCAAATATTGGTATTTTATTCCAAGAGTTAATATTGACCTCCAAAGAGACATCTTCAGGAATAACACGAGGAACATTATCAACCAAACCACCACCTGTAATATGAGAAATGCTTTTAATATTAATTCCCTTATTAAGAACTTGCCCGATTAAAGAGCTATAGTTTGTGTGTGGAGCCAGCAAGCAGTCTCCCACTGATACGCTGTGACCTGGCAGGGCATCAGACGTTGAAAGTCCTAGCGTATCAAAAATAAGCTTTCTAGCCAAAGAGTAGCCGTTGGTATGAAGGCCGTTTGAAAAAACTCCAATTGCCACATCTCCCGCCTGTACACTTGTCCCGTCAATAATGTTATTTCTTTCAATAATGCCAGTAGCCACCCCAACTAAATCGTACTCGTTTTTGTGATAGGTCCCAGGCATTTCAGCAGTTTCGCCACCAACCAAAGAAACACCATGTTCTTTGCACTCTTGTGCAACACTTTTTATTATTTCTGAAATAATGTTTTTATTAAGATCGCTACCTGCCACATAGTCTAAAAAAGTTAAAGGCATAGCACCGGTAGCCGCAACATCATTACAACATGCATTTACCAAGTCATGACCAATAAACTGAAAGTTGTTTGCCGCCATAGCAACAGACATTTTGGTTCCAACACCATCAATGCTTTGAACCAGAACTGGATCATGATAATGATTAAATATATCTTTCAGCGAATACATGGAACCAAAGCCACCAATCGAAGACAAAACATGTCTACTAAAAGTGCTGCTAATCTCCTTCTTTGACATTTCAATAGCTTCATCAGCCTTTTTTATATCAACACCAGCATCTTTATAGGTAATTTTTTTATTCATTATTGAAGTTTTTCTCTAAGAGCATTTTTCCAAGTCTTTTTTGTTTGAGATACATCCAAGTCTATGAAATTTTTTACAACAATCTTATTGGATTTATTAGTTTTACCAATTTGTTTATAGGCACACTTGTTTTTATTTAATATGTCTTCAAAGGCAGAAGAGCTTTCTTCCGAAACCTCAACAATAAATGCAAAGTTCTCGCTAAATAATAAGTTTTTGTTTATATCTTTTTCAATAGAAAAACCCACATTGTTTACAAAGCTCATTTTACAAAGGGATGTTGCCAGACCGCCAAGGCCAACATAACTACCAGAGCTTACAAGACCTTCTGAATTAGCTTTTAAAAAAGAGTTTAACATATTGCTATATTTTTGTACGTCAATTTTTTTAACCTTTGTGTTTTTTATATTCAAAACATCTACAACGATGCTTCCACCAATAAATTCAGGAGTTTCGCCCACTAAATATATGTTTGCATCGCTAGACTTAAATCCGTTCATTAAAACCTGGTCTTTGGAAACCTTCCCAAAACAACCTATCATTGGGCTTGCTGGAATAGATTGATTCCCACTCTGGTTATAAAAGCTTACGTTCCCTGCTACGATTGGCAGATTGTCTGTTCCATTAAAATGTAAAAGGCTGCAGGTCTCCCTAATGGCAATACAGCTTTGCGAAAATTGCCACATTTGATCAGGTTTTTCAGGATTTCCAAAACACAAACAGTCAGTAAGTGCCAGAGGGGAAGCACCTACAGAAACAGTTTTTGCACAAGCCTCTATAACAGCGTGCTGTGCAACAAGATAGGGGTCAATTTTACCTATTGAAGGGTTGTGAGCAAGGGCAGCAGAAAAACAATCATCTTTAATTTCTTTTGGAAATTTTTTTGAGTCAAAAGGGGCAACCACACCAGCGTTTGTCTTTCCTCTTTCATTGATAACTCTACCTTGAACATTTTTATCATAAGACTCATAAACAGGTGCGCGCGAAGCCACGTTTTCGTGAGATAAAATTTTTAACATTAAATTGTTATAGTCAATTTTTTCTGGCAGAGGATCGTTTTCTAGTTGGGTTTTATTTTCAGACATTGGGCGATTATAAACAAAACCTTCATTTATTTTTTCTATTGGACCATCCACAATTTTTTGATCTTTATAAAAAACACTATAATGCTTTTCATTTATAATTTTTCCTACAACACTTGCCTTTGCACCCACTGAAACATTTGGAAAGTCAAACACCTTATTATAATGGTCTAAAATGGTTTGTGTTAAATCTTCTGGACTCGCCCACATAAAGCGTTCCTGTGTTTCTGAACAAAGGATAATGTGACCGTCAATCTCCGGCATACTAGTATGAATTTTATCTACCCAAACTTCAGCACCTAGCCCAGCAGCGTCCGCCAGCTCAATGCTCGCACAAGCAACACCACCAGCGCCCAAATCCTTAAAACCAACCTTATTTATCAAATTGTTTTCTTCTAAAAAGTCAAAAAGAGCATAGGTAGATTTTAGAATATGCCTTTCAAGAAATGCGTTTGGTTCCTGAACAGCTCCCTTATTTTGCTGCTCTTTTTCTTCTTCAAGTTCTAGCGATGCAAAACTTGCTCCGCCAAATCCACTATTATCTGTTGGTTTTCCTACTAATATTAAATCATAGTCAACAGAATTTTTAGGAGCCTTTGACCTGATTACATTTTTTTCTTTAACTATGCCGGCTGTTAATACAGTAACCAAACAATTTTCATTATACTCTTTGTCAAAATATAAGTCACCACAAATATTTGGTATACCAAGCGGATTACCATAACCCGCGATACCAGATACAACACCATCGCTTATCCACTTTGTTTTATTTCTATTGATATCTCCGAACCTTAAACTATCGCCCAAGGACATTACTTCTGCTCCCATACAGCAAACATCTCTTACGTTTCCTCCTACTCCAGTAGCAGCACCCTCATAAGGCACAATTTGGCTGGGGTGATTGTGCGATTCATGACTAACAACAAGTCCGTACCTATTTCCGTTGTCATCTACAGACAATGAAACGATACCTGCATCATCTTTAGCGCCCAAGATTACATGATCGCCATATGTTACAAAGTGTTTTATGTGATTTTTACTGCTTTTATATGAACTGTGCTCTGATCCTTGTATAGAAAATAAAACAAGCTCTGTCAAAGTGGCTGGGCTATTAAGGAACGAAAATTGGATTTTTTTTACTTCGTCAATGCTTAGCGGAATATTTAACTCTTTGAGTGTTTTTGTGATTTCTGCATCCGAGCTAGAAGAAAAATCAATTGTGTCCCAACTAGCAAGTTTATCTATCATTATATTTTAAAAGTTTGGTTTCGATCAGGGCCGTATGAAATTAAAGACACCTTAACTCCAGCAACCTTTTCAACTCTGGCAACAAAGTTTTTTAGCTCATTGGGACATTGATTCAGGTTTTCAATGTGGTTAGGCAAAGAATCCCAACCAGGAAGCGATTCATAAACAGGCTCGATGTTTTTGAAATTATGAATATCAGAAGGAACGCCAGCAAAGTCTTTACCATTTACCTTATAACCAACACAAAGCTTTATTTTTTTTAGACCAGATAAAACATCAACTTTTGTTAATATAATTTCAGAAAAGTCATTTAGTTGATTAGCAAACTTAAGCTGTACTAGATCAATCCAACCAACTCTTCTAGCGCGACCAGTTGTAGTTCCATATTCTTGCCCAACATCACGAATTTTATCTTCCAATTCTCCCTTGATTTCCGTTGGAAATGGACCGCGACCTACATATGTTAAATATGCCTTAGCAATTCCCACTATTTTTTTTGATGAATTTAGCCCTACTCCACTACCAGCTTCTATTTGACCGGCTATGGTGTTACTGCTCGTAGTATAAGGGTAGAGCCCGTGGTCAACATCCAGACAGGCGCCTTGTGCACCCTCAAACATAATTTTTTCGTTTTTTTCAACAGCGCTAGATAACACCTCTGTAATATTAGCAATATATTGTTTAATCACAGAACCATACCCAAGAAACTCTTTTAATATTTCTTGATAGTTGTGGTTAAACTTTTCATTAAACACTTTTTCAACAAGCGCCTTATTAAAGTCAAATGATTTTTTAAGGCGAGTTTCAAATAAATCTTGATTTAATAAATCGGCTATCCTTAGCCCATGTCTATAAAGCTTATCTGCATAAACAGGAGCAATACCAGAGCGAGTGCTACCTGCTGCCAGCTCGTTTTGATAGTTGGTGAGGTGATAATCAATATCTACATGGTATGGCATAATAAGATGTGCTCTTTCGCTTATAAGCAGGTTTGTTGAAAGACCTTCTTTTTTTAACATATTTAATTCTTTTATTAAAACGCGAGGATCAATCACCACACCGTTTCCAATAATAAGCTTGCATTCTTTGTGGAGAACGCCAGAAGGAATTAGATGTAGTTTAACAGTTTTGTTATCAAGAATAATTGTATGACCAGCATTATTTCCGCCTTGAAAGCGAACAATATAATTAGCGCGTGCAGCAAAATAATCGGTAATCTTGCCTTTACCTTCGTCGCCCCACTGAGCACCAATTACTACAATAATATTATTCTTATTTTTTTGCACTTTTTGATGTAAATGATAAAGTGTAATTTATGATGTGAGTTTTTTATACCAAAAGAATACTTTAAAAATATTCGTATTTTTTATTTGTGTGGCGCTACAAGGGTGTGCTGTGGTCGGATCCGTTCTAGTCCCCCTTGAGTCTATTGATCCTCCAAAAGGAAAATATAATATTGGAACACAGGTATACTTTTGGACAGACAGCTCTAGAGGTGAAGTGTATACAACTGACCCTACTGATTACAGAGAGTTAATGGTTCAAATATGGTATCCTGCTGAAGGAGGAGAAAATTATCAAAGGGCACCACATGTTACATTTCCAAAAAAGTCGATTTCTAGCATTGCTAAAACTGCCGGGTTGCCCGTAAGCTTTGGGAACCATGGAACCCAATTAGTGTCAAACAGCGTTTTTGGGCTTTCTCCAATCCAAAATGAAAAATTTCCACTCATCCTTTTTTCACATGGGGACGGAGGGCTTTTAACCCAAAACACATCTCAGGTTGAAGAGCTGGTAAGTAACGGTTATATAGTAATTGCCTGCAACCATACTTATAATGCAAGCATAACGTTTGATGAAGAAGGCAACCCAATTCCATACAAACAAAACGTAAGTTGGAACGAGCAAGCACAATACCACAAAAAATATTATACCAACCTTCTCATAAATTATAGATATCAAGACCTGGCTTTTTTGTTAAAAACTATTAAACAAGACAGCTTTAATAATCAATTTGCTAATCCGTTTAAAAACATAATAGACTTCGACAACATTGGTGCAATGGGACACTCTATGGGCGGCGGGACTACGTACATTGGAATGTTAAAGGACAAAGAGATAAAAGCCGGGGTTGCACTTGATGGCTGGTTTTTCGGATTGCTGGACGAGGACGCAAACACAAACTCTAACAAGCCATTTTTGCACATAGGACAAGAACAATTTCTTAATAACGAAATTGAGGGAGACATAAATGGTTCAATAGATGGAAAAAGAAACTTTGATATTTATAACACCATTCTAAAAACAAATAAAGAAAGCTATGGGGTGTATATAAAAAACAGTCTGCACTATACCTATACAGACATGAAATTAATTTACAATCAAGATGCACCGCTTTCTCTTCCTTTAGACAGCTTGGGGGAGGTAGACAAAAAAATAGTTGACAATGCTATAGACCGAATAGTTCTAGATTTTTTCAATTATGTTTTAAAGGACAACAAATTCATAATTGAAGAATATGAGACATATCAAGGACAGGTAATTTACAATAAATACGTGGGCCATTAATTATCAAAACAACCCTTTGTACTTATCTATACACGTATATATAATATGTATTAAATGATAATAACAACTGTAATTTTAAATACTAAAAAACTATTGACATACTTAAAATTATTATTCAATTTAGATGAAATTGGGAAAAATGCATATATTTTTGCCAATTAATTAGGGTAAGAAATAGTTTATTATAACAATTAACAGTAGCAATGCTACGTACCAATTATTATAAATGATTAAAAAATTAAAGACAAAATAGATTAAGGAGCTTTAAATGATCAAAAACATAAAAACACTTTTCGCATTAATTGCGGCAAGTTCTGTAATGTTCTCACAAACAGCTAATGCAAAAATAGCTGGTACTGTGACAGATGTTGATGGAAACCCTCTTGTTGGTGCCAACGTTTTAGTTGTTGGATCAAGCCTGGGTGCTGCTACCGATGAACTTGGTAGATACTTCATCCTTGATGTTCCGGTAGGAAATTATGAAGTAAGAGCAGAATACATTGGCTACAAAACATATAACGAATCAAACGTTAAAACCTCTGTAGGTTTTACGACCTCAGTAGATTTTGTAATGGATGTAGCATCTGTTGCTGGAGAAGAGGTTACGGTTGTTAGAGAAAGAAAACTTGTAAACACTAATGCAACTAATACAACTAGAGTTGTTGACAAAGAACTAATTGACAATTTTGCAGTTAGAGGGGTTGGAAACATTGTCAATCTTCAAGCTGGGGTTGTTAATGGATTTTTTAGAGGTAGTAGAAGCGCTGATAACAAATATTTCATTGACGGCGTACCTGTTAAAGACCTCTTTGGAGGTGGAAACTTTACTGGACAAGTTGCTCAAGAGGCACTTCAGGAAGTAAGTGTCCAAGCAGGTGGAGCTTCATCTGAGTATGGTGGAGCAAATGGTGGTGTTGTTAATTTAACTACACGTTCAGGTGGGAATAAATGGAATTTTGGTGTTAATTATATTACCGCCTTAGGTTCAACAGATTATTCAACAGATAAAGATAAGCTGTACTCCAACGGTTATGAAAACCTCACGATTGATTTTGGTGGACCTTTGTCTGAAAACTTAAGAATGTATATGGCCGTTACAAATAATAAATTTGGCGGATCGCTTTCATCTGGTCACAGAGTCAAGGGTAATGTTACACCTTGTGCTACCTTGGAAGAGTGTGAGGGTATTGATAATTTGCTTTGGATACAAGAAATTGTTCGAAATAACAATGATACCAACGTTCAAGCGTCTTCCTTAACACCAGAGCTTAACACAACTAGTTACCTAGGTTATTCTGACTATAGAAGAGTTTGGGGTCCACAAACTCATGATGATTCTGAATCTAATAGATTTGTCGCCAACCTAACATACTCTTTAGGTTCGCTTAAATTAAAATTAGGTGCTCAGGGAAGAGAAGGTTGGAGTCGCGGCTCTTCAAATTCTACACAAGTATATAATGAAAACATTATGGGGTCCGGTTCCTATAATGAAAATACTTTTGGATTAGTATATTTAAATGCTAGTTATGCTCTCAGTCCTCTTTCATACATAAAGTTTGCTGTATCACAACAAGCATATGAAACAGAGACAACAAACGAAAGACATGGAGACGTATTAAGTAATTACGGCTTAAGAAGCACTGATTTAGATAGTCCATATTATTATTGGAGAAGAAACGGTTACGGCAACGCTTCTGCTCAGCTTGGTGGACTTCTTGGACAAAGCTCGTATGGATATCAATATGCTAGTTATTATTTAAGAAATACTGACACTAATACAATAAGTGTTGATTATTTAAATCAAATAGGGTTTAATGAGTTTAAAATGGGAGCATCGGTTGAAAATCATGAAATCTCATATTATTCAGATCCGAATCCAGAAAGAAGAACTTACCAATTTAACGTATTAGACACAGATGGTAACGGAGACATTTCAGCTTCTGAATATTCTAATGCCAACGCAAATCCTAATGATTGGTTGTTCAGTGTACTTAAAGATAGTTATGTATCAAATTTAGGATACGACATTTATGGGAACGAGTATAATGGAGCCTACAATGAGGCCTCACATATGCTTGCTCCAGGAGAACCGACACAACAAAGATTTTATGTGCAAAACAAGTTTGAGCTGAATGATGTTGTGGTTCAACTTGGTCTTGCTTATGAAAGTTTTGACAGTGGCGCAATGGCTCCAGATTCAGATGGAGACGGTAAGGGTGATTCTAATGGTTACGATCAGCTTTATTTCAGCGATTTACGCCTAAATCGTAATGGGGATGAAAATGGAAACTATGCTTGGGAAAAAGTTCCTGTAGAAACAGACTTACAACCAAGAATTGGTATTGCTTTTCCGGTTACAGAAAGAACAGTGTTCAGAGCAAACTATAGTAGATACTGGCAACCAGTAACTCTATCTAATTTATATGTTTCTGATACAACAATCAGTTCGAATTTCTTATTAGGTAACTTTACCACAACAGGAAACGCAGCGCTTAAGCCAGAAAGATCAACTCAATACGAAATAGGTGTTGAGCAAATGATTGGACAAAACGCAGCAATCAAGCTTGAAGGTTTTTACAAAGAAAGCAAAGACTACTTGTTTTTAGAAACACGTAAAGATGCCCAAATTTCCACATTAGGTACTGAATCATTATCACAGTTCCAGTGGACACAATATAAAAATGGAGATTTTCTTGTATCACAAGGTATGACAGCAAGTTTTGAAATGAGAAGAGTAGACGGCTGGTTAGCCCAGGTAAACTATACTTTATCCGAAGCTAGAGGTACTGGATCAACTGGTAGCTCAAACTACTATGTATCATATCTTGAGGGTGAATATCCTAAAACATTATCTATATTATCATACGACCAAACACATACTGCAAACGCAATAGTTGACTACAGATCGCCAGCTATGTCTGGCTTCTTGAAGGGCGCTGGTATGAATATGGTTGTTAAATATGGTAGTGGTACAAAATATACGCCAATGAAAATGGGTTCTCAGGTGTTTGGTAATACAAGACCTGCTACACCTGATGGTCCACTAAATTCTGCCACAGGACCGTCATTTTTTAATGTAGACCTACGTCTTGACAAGATGGTAGAAATTGGATCTAGCAAAGTTAACGTATATGTAAGCATCTTTAACTTACTAGACAATGAACAAGAGCTAGGACATTGGAGCACGTCTGGAATGGCAGATGACGACGGATGGATTGGTAGCGAATCAGGACAGGCATGGGTATCAAATTGGTTAGGTCAATACCCAGATGTGCCTGCTGAAAGTTTATACAGAGACCTAATTTCAGGTTCAAGTAGATACGGCGCTCCAAGAACAGTTGGACTTGGTGTAAATTATAATTTTTAAAAAGTAACGGAGATAAATAATGAAATATTTAAAAAATGCATTAGTTCCAGTATTGGCAGGCTTGATTCTTTTCTCTTCTTTTGTTGAAGCAAGAGATACCAAGAATAAAGCTAGTAGATATTTTGGAGCATCTTCTCTTCCTACTGATTATGAAGAGTTCAATGTAAATCAGTGGACAATTGATACAGCTAATGATGGCCGTTTAATTGTAAATAACGTTCGAGGTATTGGAGGAGAATGGAGAAAGACTGGGGTATTTTTAGTATATGCACAGTCTTGGTGGTTTGCCGGTAAAGTAAACGGCGAATTAAAGGTTGCAGGAAATGAGTTTTCAGCCGATATGGAAGTTGGTCCATATGGAGGTAATCCAAACGATCCAAGCGTTAGAACATACAATGTTAAGAAATCTATGCTAGCAGACCCACTGAGTTTTGCTGACTTCCAAGAATGGCCTGCAGAAATGGGTGCACCTTGGGTAGACGTTGATGGAGATGGAGTATATTCTCCATTACCTGCAGGACCTGATCATCCAGAATTTATTGGCGATCAAGTTATTTGGTCTATTCAAAATGATGGCGTTGCTTCAAAAAAAGCAATTTCTAGCGGATCACCAACAAATGTAGAAGTCAGAACCACAATGTTTGGATTTGATAGACCAGATGCATTTGGAGATATTGTGTTTGTAAAACATGATTTAAGAAACCCGACCACGGATGCTATTACCGACGCATATTTAGGTGTTTGGGTTGACCCAGATAACGGTAAATACGATGCTGGGCCATCAGGCGGTGACCTTATTGGTGTTGACCCTGAATTATCTCTTGGTTATTGTTATAATGATGGTGATGACCCAGAGTGGTTGGTTACTGATTACGGTCCAGGACCTGCAGTTGGGTATGACTTTTTTCAAGGCCCCGCCGTACCGTGTGACGGTACAGAGGCCGATGGATGTCCTGGAGCTAAACAGTTTGGAGAGATTATTCCTGGTATGAAAAACTTAAGTCTATCTGGTTATAATTTGTTTATTAATAGTGATGCTGTTTTTGGGGATCCCGATGAACCAGATGAATTTTATTTTGCTCTTCAGGGTTTGAGATCAGATGGTACTCAGTTAACAGAAGACATTACAGGTGCTACTTGTACTCCTGAAGAAGTTGCTGCAGGAACATGTACAAATCCGTACGTAAATTGTGATGGAGTTGCAGCAGGAGGAACTTGTTATTCAAACTTCTCCTTTTGGGGCGATCCATCAATAGATACAGATTTTGATGGCGACGGTACTGTTACTGCTGCCGAACTAGCATTAAATCCAATCGATGGTTATGTAAGAGAAGCAGATGATAGACGTTTCTTACAATCAATTGGACCATTTACTCTTGAACCAGGAGCAAGACAAGAGATTGTTTATGGTATTATTGGAGCATATTCTCCAAATTCTTCAATTGAATCAATTGATGCTCTAAAACAGGCAGATCAACTTGCACAGTTAGCATATGATATTGACTTTGCATTACCAGCTTCGCCTCCTACTCCAAGTGTTACTGCGCTACCACTTGACCAAAGAGTGCTATTGTCTTGGGATGAAAGCGCTACATCTTATGAGGCAGTAAGTTTAGTTGACTTAGATGAAGATGGCGACGCAACAAAATTCAATTTTGAAGGCTACAAAGTTTACCAATATGCCAATGCAACTAAATCAAATCCTAGGTTGGTTGCAACATATGATATAAAAAATGGAGTTACAGAAATTTTGGATAATGTGTTTGATCCAAATTATGGTGTGAATGTAAATGTTCCAGTTGCGGTCGGAACAGATTCAGGACTTCAGCAAAGCATAGCACTTAGTTATGACTATCAAAATAACACATCTTTAAAAAATAATAATGAATATTATTATGGTGTATCAGCTTATGGTTATAACGAATACGGAATTCCAAAAATGCTTGAAAGTTCAACGTCAGTGACAGCAGTAAGACCTTCACTCAGTCAGTTGACTGATGATCAAGGTGCAGTAAGTGCTGTGGCAACTGTTGAAAAAGTAGGTTTAGGTGATGGTAGGTTAAACGTAAGCGTAGTTGATCCATCAAAAGTTACTGGTGATGAATATACCGTAACATTTGAGGATGTGATGCCGGATGGTGCACCAGTGGTCAATTGGACTCTTACTAACACAACTACCGGTGAAGTAGTAGTAGAAAATAATACCATCCAAGATGGTGTTGACGGATTAACAGGAAAAGACTTCGGACCAGGCTGGGGTATTATAGTTGATGGTTTAAAAATGTCAATCAGTGGTCCTCAACCTGGACACAGTGGAATGTATGAAATAAAGGAAGTTGATGTTTCAAGACATTCTGAAGCAATTAATAATGGCGAATACCTAGATTCAACGCCTTCATATGCAAACTTGAATACTAGTGGTAATTTTTCATTATCATATTCAAAGGGTGTTTATGAGACGCGTTCAGGTAAAGACACCGATGGAACGAATCAAACATCAACAGACTTATTCGCACCTATTTGGGACAATGACCCTTATGAATACATGACGACAGACGATCTAATTTTAGATTTTTCTAAAACATCAATTGCATTTCAATATCCGTATTCTAGTTCATCAAGACTTGGAAATACGACTGTACCATTTGCAGCATACAGATCTGTGAATGGTGTTTTAGAGCAAATGCATGTAAGATGGAGAGATGTAGATGGTGATGGGGAATGGAGTATGCATGTTAATTATGAAACTGTATCACCATACCCTGGATACTTAAAGTTAGCTCAGCAGAACATAAATGAAAATAATGGCGGAGGTCTAACTAAAGATGAAATAGATGCACTACAATCTAACCTAAATGACAAAAGTGAACATTGGTATGATGTTTATAGTGGTCCATACTATGATGTTATAGGTTATGAACCTTTTGCTATTATGGGTTATACTAGTGAACCATATGATCCAAGTAAAGAAGATGAATATGCTACCTATGATGACGGACTCTATGCGGGTTCATGTGAGTCACTAAACGATTATTGGTTTTATTATTATGGTAACACAACAAGTGAATCATGTAACGCCCAGGTCACTGTACCTTCCATGACCACATGGGCACAAAATCAAGATAATGCAACTACACCAACCGCCTCTAATGATGGTATGTACTACGGGGTATATGCAGGTCCAATCATTTATACTCAATACATGAATACTATAAGTGATTATTCAGGTATTTGGGGTGCATTTGATGCTGGCCCACCAACGCAGGCAAATATTGCCGCTGCAAGAGAGGCCTATATTGCAAATGGTTATAATCCTCCTTCATACGAAGGTGCTGCTGCAATGGTTCTTGTAAACAATAAAATTAACACGTCAAATGTTAGTTTTGTTCTTGATTCATCTCAACTTATGCCAGAAAGGAAAGAGTATGACCTAGCTAATATTACTGCTTGGCCAAATCCTTACTACGGTGCAATGAAAGAAGAGAGCAATCAATATGATCAACGTGTCATGTTTAGTAATCTTCCAATCGAAGGAGAAACAACAGTAAGAATATTTGCAGTTGACGGTACATTGGTAAGATTATTGAAACATAACGATGCAGGTTCACAACATTTAACCTGGGATCTTAATAATGAATACGGCTTACCAGTAGCAAGTGGAATGTACTTTGCTCACGTCGCAACACGAGGTGAAGAAAAAGTATTAAAACTTGCGGTAGTACAGCCTGAAATGCGAATTGATACATATTAAAGGATAAACTATGAACATAAATAAAAAAATAAATAAAATATTTTCTAGTTTAGCAGTTTTAGCAATGTTAAGCGTATCACATGCTGGTACGCTTAATTCAGCTGGTACTGCTGCTGGAGCGCAATTATTAATATTGCAAGGGAGCGAGAATATTGCACTGTCTTCATCAAACGGCGCGACCGTAAATGGAGTTAATTCATTGTTTTCAAATCCCGCAGGACTCTCAGCAATAAATAGCCTAAGCGGATCAACATCAAATGGCGAATATATTGCTGATACAAATTTATCAAATTTTACATTTGGTATGCCATTATCAGATAATACGACAATAGCAGCCGGAATAAGAATATTAGATTTCGGTGATATTGCTAGAACTACAGCAGAGGCAACAGAGGGAGATGGAAGTACTTTTAGCCCTTCATTCTATGTCGCCCAATTAGGACTAGGTCGTAAAATAAGTGACAGAGTAAGAGTGGGTGCTACAGGTAAAATTGTCTCTGAAACAATGGATGATGTATCTGCTACTGCCTTAGCATTAGATTTAGGTGTTCAGTATTCATTTCCATCAGAAAAGCTTCACGTTGGTGTAGCACTAAAAAATCTGGGAACTAGAATGGAATATGAGGGCACAGGATTAGAGCAAACTCTCACTCCTAGTGGAACTCAACCTGGAACAAATAACGAGAATTTCCAAGTATTAGCTGCTGACAATCCATTACCTACATCATTGGCAATTTCTGTAGGATATGCGTTAAGTAACAACTTAATGCTTTCAAGCAGTTTTGAGAACTTTTCGTATCAACTTAACACATTTTCAGTTGGTGCTAAATATCACATGAAGGATATTTGGTTTGGTGCTGGTAGTACTATGAATGTCCAAACTGGTGATCAAAAAGTTGGAATGTCAGACGTAGATTGGGCAGATTATACAGAAAGCAATTGGGGCTTTTCAGTTGGAATGGGTGCCAATATTGATATAGGAACTTCTGTATTATCAGTTGCTTACTCTTTAAGACAGTCTAAGGAATACTTTGACGATTATAGTTCATTAGAGGTGTCTTTTAGCTTCTAATAGCACTTAATTCGTAGTTATCTTTTTTTAAAACGGGCTTTGTTACTTAAACAAGGCCTGTTTTTTATTGGGCGTAATTGAAAAACTCCTGAATTTTGTTTGATTCAACATCAATTCCTTGTCCTAGGTAATATCTTGTTATCTCATCTTTTTCAAAGAATATGTCTACATTGACTACGTTTTCTTTGACAATAACCTTAGTTGAATCAAGTTCTGAAAATCCGGTAAAAGATGTTAGAAAGTCAATTTCAGAGGTATTTATTTTTCCTATTGATTCCCTTCCAGCTACAATGCTTCCCGTTTGAAGCGCTTCAGGTACATCTGTAAGGTTTGTATAAATAGCTATGGTTCTATATTTTTGGGTGAAGTATTTACCATGATCAATTATTACGTGTTTTCGATAAAACATTTGTCTTACGTCATAAGGTAGGTAATCGGACATTTCTACAAGTTTTTGATAATGGTCTAACATTTTGATATCAAGCTTGTCTTCTATAACGTCAATTACAATTCCTTCCCCAATTGGATATACCTCTCCCCCTTTATCACAATCAAAATTGATTCCAATATCTTTTGTTAAAAGATAGTTTAAAATATTTCCTGGTAACTGTTTCAATGGTGGAAAATTCTTAGCTGAGCCACATGGCGCAGTAATTTTATTTGTCATCTCATCTAAAGAGAGGTTATCATTTTTATCTATATAGAAAAGATAGTTTTTCTCATTTTGTTGATGCGTATCACACGCAACAATAAATATTATTATTAATAACAGTCTCTTCATTTGATCTCCCTATGTAAGCGTTGAATTTAATTTATAAATAATAATTCTATATTCTGTTTTAAAATATCATCTGGAATATTTTGTCCCACAAAATACCTTCCTGATGAATCATCAAAAAACATCTCCCAGTGCAAATGAGCACCTTTATAGTTTTGTAGCGCTCCAGAAGAGGTTCCAGTATTGCCAGACATGCCTATTATGTCGCCCTTTTTAACTAAATCTCCTGCCACTAGTCCTTCGCTTATAGAGTCAAGGTGTGAATAAACAGTAATAGTTCTGTATTTATCAGTAATATTATATCCGTGATCTATAATAATGGATTTACCAAGAAGAATAAAGTTGTAAATGTCATCTGGGGTTCTATCTAGCAGCGATGAAAGATTTAAAAAATAATTATATGTGTTGATATCAACATCTTGCTGATGGGCATTGCTTCTTACTATTATTCCACCATATACTGCTCTGATAGGATAATTCATTGGAGAAGAGAAATCGACGCCCATATGATAACCAGACCTATAAGCTCTTTTAGCGTTTGGTAGCAGGTTGAGATTATCAGGCACCCCATATCCTTTTGCTGGAAAGACTAATTTGTCTTTTAGTTCGGATATGTGAAGGTTTATATCGCTATTTTTATAAAATAAATATCCCGTTTTATCCGCTTGACTATCTAAAAGTTCAAGGTTAGAAGAGGGGGCAGCGCATGCGCCCAAAAATAAAACGTTTAATATGTATAGATACTTATTCTTCATTTAATTTTAATACATAAGTAGCACCATTATACTTTAGACTAATTTTGATTATTTCTTTATCTAAATTAGTCCAAACTATCATGATATCACTATTCAAAATTACATTATTTATTTTATTATCATCACCATCTTTATTTAATTCTTTAATATCCATGCGATACAGCCTTAAATTATCTTCCGTTGAGCTAAAAAGATACCTGACTTTGATTGTTTTATCATCAAGCAAGCTATATCCATCAATCCATGAATCTTCTTCTGAAATAGTCTTATCAAATAGAATTTTATTAAAAATACTATTTTGTAAAAAAGATTGATTGTTATATTTAATATTTTCTTCTAATAATATTTCACCAAACCAGCTATGTGAGGACACATTAATTGCATCATCTTGCACTTCTAGTTTAATAACATCATCAACCGCAAAAATTTTTAGGTCTTCACTAAGCCAATATTCAAATGAAATATTGTATTCTAGCTCATTACTGGCAAAAAGCTGGGAGCAAAGGAAAGCTGTGATGTAAAGAATTCTTATCAATTTATTAGAATGGTTGAAGCAATTAAAAAATATAAAGCAACCCCTATAATATCTATTGCAGTGGTAACAAATGGACCTGTGGATATTGCAGGATCAAAATTAAGTTTTTTAAGAACAATAGGTACACTAGCTCCTACTGCGGTTGCAATAGTCATTGAACAAAATATGCTTAATCCTATTACAAGGCCTAAGTTGTTCATAGAGCTTCCTGTTATATATTCTGAGGCTAGACCTACCAACAAGCCGTATGTTAAGCCCAACAAGCTTCCTACAACCACTTCTTTTAAAATTAATGGAAGGGTGTTTGTTAGATCTACTCTTCCTGTGGCCAGTCCTCTAACTACAATGGTTGAAGACTGCGTACCAACATTACCGCCAATTCCAATTATAACTGGTATAAATGCAGCTAAAACAATTATTTGTTCTAACAGGTTATTAAAGTAGCTAATGATAGCAGCAGCACAAATACCTCCTAAGAGGCTTGCAAGGATCCAGGGCGCTCGAGAATGAGCATTCTCAAAGGGCGATTTTAAAAGAATTTCCCTGTCTTTTCCCACCCCAGCCATTTGTAAAAAATCTTCAGACGCCTCTTCCCTTATAATATCAACGACATCATCTATAGTAACAATGCCAAGAAATCTGTTTTGTCTGTTAACCACAGGCAAAGCAAGATAATTATATTGAGCCACTTTTTTTGCTACTTCTTCCTGATCAGTATCTGTAGTTGCTGCTTGAATATCTTTAATCATAATATCTTTTAGTTTTTTAGAGTTTGTTGATGTTACCAACGTTCTTAAAGATACAACACCAACAAGCTTCTTTTTATTGTTTAATACATATAAGTAAAATATTTTGTCGTTTTCAGGAAATGACTGAAGTTTTTTAATGCTATCTTTAACAGAGGTGTTTTGATCAAGCGTAAAAGTTTCTTTTGTCATTATACTTCCAGCACTATCATCCGGATACGACATTATCTCTTCAACGTCCTCTTTGTCATCTACTTCAATTAATTTTAAGATTTCGTTTTGTTTATCTTTGGAAAACATGCCAATAATTGTTGCCTGGTCATTTGTATCAAGATATTTAAAAATATTGGAAACTGTCTTGGAGCTTTCATTTTCGAGTACTTTTTCAATTAATGATTCATCGAGCTCTTCTAGGATTCTTGCTTTGTGCAGTGCAGTAGGACATAGACTAAAAATTGTATTTTGATCGTGTTGATTTAAGTTTCTCATGATAAGCGCAACATCTGCTTGGTGCGTTTTCCTTAATATTTTAGTAATATTAGTATGCGCACTTCTCCTTAAAAGGCGTTGCATAGTACTTCTTAGCAGATTGATTTCAGTTGAGAAGATAGCTTTTTTCATTGTATTGGATTTTCTATAAATTAACTCTACTTTATAATATATTAAAGAGATAGTAAATGGCCAAAATTACAAAACAGAGCGAGAATTTTTCCAAATGGTATACAGACGTTATACTTGACGCTGATTTAGCTGACTATGGCCCCGTTAAAGGTACAATGGTAGTAAAGCCCTATGGTTTTTCGCTTTGGACAAATATCAGAGACTCCTTAAATAAAATGATTGAAGACAGCGGCCATGACAATGCATATTTTCCACTATTTATTCCTAAAAGTTTTTTAGAAAAAGAAGCTAAACATGTTGAAGGTTTTGCTAAAGAGTGCGCTGTTGTAACTCACTCAAAACTTATTTCTGAAGAAGGGTCTTTAACAGTAGATCCTGATTCTAAACTTGAAGAAGAAATCATTGTCAGACCAACATCCGAAACAATCATTTGGCACATGTTTAAAAAATGGATTACATCTTACAGAGATCTACCTCTAAAAGTAAACCAGTGGGCAAATGTTGTACGTTGGGAAATGCGCACAAGACTGTTTTTAAGAACTTCTGAGTTTTTATGGCAAGAAGGACATACTGCACATGCTACTAAAGAAGAAGCAATGAAAGAGACATTAGAAATTGTAGAAATTTATCGTACATTGTTTGAGGAGTATCTAGCAATCCCAACAATTATAGGTAGGAAATCAAATCTTGAAAGATTTGCAGGAGCCGAAGAAACGTTCTCAATTGAAACTATGATGAGAGATAAGAAAGCTTTACAAGCAGGTACCTCACATTATCTTGGGACTAATTTTGGATCAGCATTTGATGTAAAATTTCAAAGTAAAGACAAC
>MDTB01106720.1_pt1 | contig 18469 bp, 11 predicted proteins | sample 811161 | NCBI WGS metagenome assembly MDTB01 (sample SAMN05326650, study PRJNA326480) | marine metagenome | isolation source: seawater | place: Mediterranean Sea | collected 2009
CTTTTCCACTTACAACTTCAAACTCTCACAAAAATTTGATTTATATTTTCCCAATATGCTTTAGAAACTTAACCGCCTAAGGCGATTAAAGAGCTTCATATTGAAAAATTTTACTCAATTTTACAAAAATTTTTGGGAGGAATAGATTTGGCTATGAAAAATTTGACTCTACTAAAGAGATATTTAGGCAATTAATGAGGCAATTGTATGTTAAAATTTATTTGAGATTGAGATATTACTGTTTAGGATAGTGTAAATCATTTTAGCTTAATTGATCAGTTTAGTAGATCCAGCAAATCCAAAGGGGTTTTTATTATTACTTGCGCTCCACTATCTTTCAGCTCTTTTTCATTACGATACCCCCATAGTACTCCTACAGAATAGCATCCTGAAGAAACGGCTGTTTTCATATCAGTAGCTGTATCACCTAGGTAAAGAAAATCTTCAGATGACAGCCCCAATTTTTGGCAAATTTCTAACATACCAGCAGGATCCGGTTTTTTAGGAATACTCTCAAGCTGACCCATAATTACATCAAAATTCCAGTTCTGCAAAAAATGATCAACAGTAAGAAGTGTAAATTCATGAGGCTTATTAGAGAGAACTGCCAGTTTAAGCTTAAGTTTTGTAAGTGCAGTCAGCAGTTCCGGTATACCATGATACGGAATTGTGTGTCTGTTCCAGCACTCACGATATATATTTTCAAAATCTATTCTGCATTCTCCAATGAGAGTTTCATTCCGTGCTTCTTTAGGCAGGGCAAGAGTCATTAGACTTTTCGCTCCATCACCTACAAATTTTCGAAACGCATCCACGTTGTGTATTGGGAATCCTCTTTCAGAGAGAACTTTGTTGGCGCAGTAAGCTAAGTCATCTAAAGTATCAAGCAATGTACCATCTAAATCAAAGCATACTGCCTTAAATCTCATATAGCTTAAATTTAGATTTTATTGTTCAATTCATCTCGCCAAATTTTAGAGGGATGAAAAGTAACAACTCTTCGTGCGGAAATTAAATAATCTCTTTTTGATTTAGGATCCCTACCTGGGCGTGATTTTTTATCACGTAATTGAAATTTTCCTAAACCTGTGATGAGAACATCTTCACCTTTCTCTAGTTTTTCTTTAATCAAGTCCAACATATCATTAACCAATTGTTCAGCCTCACCGAATTGGAGGTCAGTCCCAAGCTGGATTGCCCGCACGATGTCTACTTTTACCATTCAATCCTCCGAAAATTATCAAATTTAACTGATATTATAATTTTTAAAAATTTTTTAACTTAAATCACCTGCAAGCTTGCTTTAAAAGAACTTTCTTATCTATTGGATTATTTTTAAATTTGCAAAGACTTAGAAAACAAGTAGCAGAATACTATATCTATGGAACCCGTCTTCTTCAATACTTTTTTTAAAAAATATCAATTAAATCAATTTTAAAAAAAAAAATGATTTAAAAAGACTAATTATTACTTTAAAAAGCTTCTATTTGAATTTATTGAAAAGGTTCAATAAGATGGATCTTTAGTTAATATATATCATTGTATTTATTAAACTCAGTTCATACTGAAAATAAGGTGAGTAAAATATAAAATATGTTTTTTAGAAAATACAGAACTCTTGTTATTCTGGGGTTAGCTTTTGCTATCCTTATTCCTCTAATTGTTTTCTTTCAGCAAAATAAGCACGATGAGCTGAATAATCAATTATCAAAGGTTAAACTTCAAAATGTAAGGATTGGAACAGGTATATCTAATGGAGTCCTTGGAACAGCTATTTTTGGAGAAATTAATAACAGGGGGGAAAAAATTATAAGTATTGCTGAGATGAGTGTCGAATTTTTGAATGGGGACGGTGAAGTTTCAAAAATACACAAATTTTTCCCAGTTAATAAGTTTTCTTTTACAGAATCTCTCCCTTTAAGGCCTAGTCAGTCTAAAGAATTTGGATTCCCAATCGATGATGTCGTACCCGAAGACTGGGATGGTACATTCAAAGCTAGATTGACAAAATTAATCATTAAATAAAAAATTACGTATGTCCACTCCTCTTTGGCAGCCAAGTTCAGCGGAAAAAGAAAAAACCATTCTAACTAAATTTTCCAAGAATATTCAGGAAAAGTATAGTCTGCCTGATATTGAATATTCGACTATACACCAATGGTCTATTGATTACCCAGAATTTTTCTGGGAAGAGGTTTGGAACGATAATAAAGTCATAGCTTCTAAATCATGGAGCAAGGTTATGGGTAAGGATTTATTCAATGTCAGGAATGATTCTGAGAGGTCCACCTGGTTTGAAGGCACAAGGATGAATTATGCAGAGAATCTATTACTTAAAAATCATGATGTGATTGAGGCTCTAAGTTTTGTTGCAGAAAATGGCAAAAATTATTCAATGAGTTATGCCGAGTTAAGATCTGCCGTTTCCAAGTGTGCTTCAGGAATGAAGGCTCTGGGAGTTTCTAAAATGGACAGAGTAGCAGCAGTTATTCCCAACTGTCCCGAAGCAATAATCGGTTTTCTAGCTGCATCTAGTATTGGAGCAATCTGGTCTTCTTGTTCTCCTGATTTTGGAATTAAGGGTATTAATGACAGGCTTGGACAAATTTCCCCTAAAATTTTAATAACTGTGAATGCATACCATTATAATGGTGTGGAACACAATTGCCTAAAAAAGATTAGAGAAGTAGAGAAGTTTATTCCTTCAATTGAAGTTGTGTACATAGTTTCATTTACTGAAACAGAAATAAAATTTAAAGGAAAGGAAAAGCCATGGACAGAGTTAATGGATTATTCAGAAGGTATTACAAATTTTACTCAGCTTCCTTTTGATCATCCACTATATATTCTTTATTCTTCAGGGACTACAGGATTACCAAAATCTATTGTTCATGGTGCGGGAGGATGTTTACTTAAGCACCTAACGGAGCACAGATACCATTCTAATATCAATCCTGGTGATCGTGTATTTTACTTTACAACATGCGGATGGATGATGTGGAACTGGTTGGTGAGTTCTCTTGCTTCCGGTGCTACTATAATTTTGTATGACGGGGCACCAACTTTTCCAGATTTTGGAAGAATGTGGAAATTTATTGATGATCAGCAAATTACACATTTTGGTACAAGTCCAAAGTTTCTTGGTGCTGTAAACAAATCGGGATATTCTCCTAAGAAAAATAATCATTTAAATTCATTAAAAGCCATTATTTCAACAGGATCTCCTCTCCCAGGAAATTTATTTTCATGGATTTATGAAGAAGTAGCAAATGTTCCAGTTATGTCAATTGCAGGTGGTACTGATCTTGTCGGATGTTTTATGGGAGGGAATCCTAATTTGCCTGTATACTCTGAGGAATTGCAATGCAAAAGCCTTGGAATGGACACACTTGCATATGATTCTGCAGGGGAATCAGTAGAGTGTGAAAAAGGCGAGTTAGTCTGTGCGACTCCATTTCCATCTATGCCAATATATTTCTGGAAAGATAATGATGGAGAAAAATATCATGAAGCATATTTTGAAAAATTTCCTGATGTTTGGACTCATGGTGATTTTATAGAAATTACTGAACGCGGTGGGGTAATTATTTATGGCAGAAGTGACACAGTTCTTAATCCTGGTGGAATAAGAATCGGCACTTCAGAAATATATCGTCCTGTAGAAGAAATGAGCGAGATTGAAGACAGTATAGCAGTTGGACAATCTTGGGAAAATGATGTTAGGATCCTACTTTTTGTGGTATTAAAAAAAGGGATAATACTTGATGATACGCTAATCTCAAAAATAAAAGATACTATACGAACTGACACTTCAAATCGTCATGTTCCTTCACGAATTCTAGAAATTAAGGATGTTCCCAGAACTATAAGCGGGAAAAAAGTTGAAAAGGCTGTCTTGGAGACAATTAAAGGTGAGAAAGTTGAAAATATTTCAGCACTTTCAAATCCTGAAAGTCTCTCAATTTTTACTTTTCTACGCGAAGAGCTTAAAAATTAGCTTCATATAATTTCATCTCTATTCAAATTCTTGCTAGCTCAAAAATACGACTTCTTATTTGCAGATATATATCCTGAAACGTTAAGTCAGGAAAATCAGACCAGTGCATGAGTTTAAGAACATAATTTTTAAGTACGCTACGCGATAATCCTCGCTCCTCCCACCCTGCATGAACTAGTAGTATATCAGAAGACAATGGCTTACCATCTATATTTTGACGCATTAGGAATTTCAAAGCACTTTCAGGATATTGCAGAACAAATTTTTCCATGGCAGATACACTGATATTTTTGATTCCAAACACCACATCTGAATCATCTGTCTCAGATTTTTGAAAACTGAATGGGTTATCTACTTCAAATTCAATATCCTCTATTTTTTCAAATTTTTCATTATTTCTTTCTGTTATGTTAGAATCATAATTTTTCAAATCCTTAAATTTTTCGTTGAATATCTTCTGATCAGCTTCTTTCATTTTAATAATAGAATCTGCAGGAAGTGTCTCGTATGATTTTACAATTTTTGTCATAGAATTTTCATCTGTTTCACCACGAGATTTTGCAATGTGACTTAAAAAGTTTTTTACTAAAAAACGTCCTTCCAATCGCTCACGAATTTGTTTTCTTAAATGTACCAGATCGTCTATACCATAGTATTTTTTCTTCAAATTTTGTTCTTCGCCAGATTCCCAATTATTTTTAGTTCCACCTAGTACAAGAATATAATAAGATTCAATATATAAAAGGAAATCAGTTAAAGGATGCCCTTTAGGTTGCCGAAGTCCATGGGTTATATTGTAAAGAATATTGTAATGATGATGCTTACCTTTAGCTAACTGGTTAAATGATTTTTTTATTCTTTGACAAAGTTTTTTTTCAAGAACCTCATTAGTCCATTCAAATCTGCTAATATATTTTAAAAATTCATTGAGACTTTCTCTTGAAACAAATTTAGGTAGAACCTGATTTTCTTGGTCAAAAAAGTTTTTTATTATACCACTACCTGCTTCTATCTCATTTGCTGTTGAATCTTCAAAAACAAATCCTGATACTAGTATTTGATCACAAAGCTTTAAGAGCAACAACTCCTGATCATTGAGTAACGAATCAAAACAAATTCTTTTACCTTTTAGAATATTATTACGTTGCATTTATCAGTTGATTTATGTCAACAAAACTAATTTTAAAAATTAGATTTATTAATTTAAATTTAACATTTAAACCTTAATATTTCTTGAGAATAAAAATTGAGATCATTTAATCCATAAGGCCAAATTGAACTAAGAAAGGAATACAATTGCGTTGTGATTATTTAGGTTTTTTTCTAAGGTTATAACTAATGAAATTTTTTCTTTAGTTTGAAATCTGAATTAATTTCAGAGACATTTTAATAATAACACAACAGCATCATACTGTAACTCGTTTGATTAAAAAATTTTCACTAATATTATGATAAACCTTACTGATTTATCGATGCATTTTGGTAATAAATCACTATTTGAAAATTCTTCTCTTACATTCGATCCTGGCAAATCCTATGGTATTGTCGGTGCAAATGGTTCAGGTAAGTCAACTCTTTTACGACTGGTTTCAGGTGATGAAAAACCTATTTCTGGAAAAATTTCCCTTCCCTCAAAAATAAACGTTGGTGTTCTCCGACAAAATCATTTTCAATTTGAAAATTTCATTGTTATTGATGTCGTTTTACTTGGCAAACCTGAGTTGTGTGAAGCTAGACGTGAAAAAGATGACATCCTTCAATCGGAAAAATTTGACAACGAAACAGGTATCAGACTGGGACAATTGGAAGAAATCATTGCAGAACAAGATGGTTATGTTGCTGAGCCTTTTGCTGCAGAAATTTTATCTGGACTAGGTATCGATGAGCAATATCACACTGGACCAATGAGTGCACTTTCAGGTGGATTTAAACTTCGCGTGCTTTTAGCACAATTACTTTTTCAACAGCCAGATTTACTTCTACTCGATGAGCCCACTAATCATTTAGACATTATTTCAATACGCTGGATGGAGAACTATTTAAATTCTCAATTTAAGGGAACACTTTTGGTAATTTCTCATGACCGCAATTTTCTAAATGCCGTTGTAAGTCATATTGTCGATATAGATTATGAAGAATTAAGACTTTATAGCGGAAACTATGAACAATTTCTAGAATCAAAACTTCTGTCAGAAACTCAAAAAATGAAGGAGTTGGAAACCTTCGAACGTAAATCTGCTGAAATGCAGGCCTTTATTGATCGCTTTCGGGCAAAAGCCACGAAAGCCCGTCAAGCTCAGTCCAGAGTAAAACAATTAGATAAAATGGAAATTCCAGAGGTTAAGCGAAGCTCCAGAATATCTCCTAATTTTTGTTTTGAACAGTCCCGGCAATCTGGAAGAACTGTATTGACTGTAAATAATATATGCAAATCGTTTGCTGATAAATCTGTATTGAATCACATTTCTTTTGAAATACAAAGAGGAGAAAAAGTTGCCATAATCGGCCCTAACGGAATCGGTAAATCTACTCTGCTAAAAATTATTCTTGATAAAATAAATGCAGATGAAGGACATTTTAAATGGGGTTATGAGACAAAAACCTCTTACTATGCTCAGGATCATCAGGAACATTTGGATGGAAAAATAAATTCGTTCGACTGGCTTTATTCTTATGCTCCACATGAATCAATTAGCAAAATTAGGGGTTTACTGGGCAGAGTTTTAATTTCCGGTGAAGAAGCGCTAAAGCAGGTTTCTACACTCAGTGGTGGTGAGTCAGCACGATTACTTTTTGCACGAATCATGTTGGAGAAAAATAATGTACTGATACTCGATGAGCCTACAAACCATATGGATCTGGAAGGAGTAGAAGCCTTAGGTGATGCATTAAACATATTCAATGGAACTGTTGTTTTCGTAAGTCATTATCGTCATTTTGTAGAAAAAGTTGCAGACCATGTAATTGAAATGACTGCAGATGGTATAAGGGATTTTTCCGGAAGCTATAACGAATATCTGGAAAATTTTGGAGAAGATTATCTTGAAAGAAACATTGCAGTATCTCCAAAAAAAATAGCCTTCACTAAGTTTGATTCACTACACAAGAAATTAAGCTTTGAAGATAGAAAAACTCTTCAACGTAAAATTTCTAAATTAAATAAACAGACAAAACGTTGTGAATTATTAGTTGAAGAAACTGAAAAAAAAATTTCTGAGATTGAATCAAAATTTGGGGGAAAAGATTTTTTCCTAAAAACATCAAGAGATGAGGTTAAAAGACTTCAGGAAAAAAACGGACGATTAAATGAAAAATTATCTGTTTATCTCAAAGAGTGGGAAATTTCATCAAAGAATTTAGAAACCGCAAAAAAACAATTTGATTTATAAAGTTTTGCTAAATTTTATAAACGTCTTTTTGCAATATGTTAAACATATAAAAATATTTGTTTACCGAAGCTGAACCTAATTTAAACGATTATTTTTTTGGTAGTGTAACAGGATAAAAAATATGACCTGTAATATTGGCAGAAATGGTTTAAAAATTATACAATAGAAAATTATAAATTTTTTAAAAGAGGCTAACATGCGAAAGATAATTTTACCTACTAAGTTCTTATTATTAGCATTAATCTTTTCTTCTCAACTTACACTCCCCATAAATAATAAGGTATTTCCACAGGCAACATCTGAAAATGTTGCTGGGCAGTGGGCTATTATACAGACAGAAATTGAAAAGTTTTATCAAGAAGGAGAACTACAAGCTGCTTTAAACAAAGCTCAAAAAGCAGTAGCCATGGCAGAAACTGCTTTTGGTAACTCGTCTTTGGAAGCTATTTCAAGTTTGTTACTGCAGGCGCAAATTCATTCTGAGTTGGATCAACTTGAAGAGGCCAATCAAATTTACCAAACAGCACTTGAAACAACTGTATCAGGCTATGGAGAAAATGATTCTACAACGCTTTCAGTTCTTGACATTTATGGGCAGTTTTTAAATTCCATAGATCCAGAAATGGCTGAACCTATACTAACAGAAGCGCTCCTTCTTACAAATAAAGATGATCCTCAACTTGCATATAGAATGAAAGCTTTAGGGCTGAATCTTAATGAAATGGGGAAAATTGATGAAGCAGAGAAAATGCTTAATGAGTCCCTGAAAGTATTTCAGACTGTGATAGGAGAAAGAGATGCTGAGACTCTGGCTACAATGGCTGCTATAGCTAAATTATATATGTCTCAGGGGAAACTCAAACCTGCTAAGAAATTATTTGAAAAAGCTCTGCCTTTAATGCTTGAAGTGCTGGACGATAAGAATTTACTTACATTAGAAAGCAAGGAAAATCTTGGAGAAATTTTTCGTCAGCAAGGTAGCTTTTCACAAGCGGAAAAAATTTTTCAGGAAACTATAACAGCTGCTACAGCTGAGTATGGCAATGAAGAGCAGCTTGTAATTCAGGCAAAAAGTCATTTGGCACAGCTTTATGAAGATACCGGTAAGCTTAAGAAGGCTTTGGCTCTTCATCAACAAGTTTATGAAACAGATCTTGCTATGCTCGGTGAAAATCATCCAAACACTGCTGGTGATCTTAATAATTTAGCAAGTGTACGTCGCCGACTTGGTGATTATCAAATGGCAGAAAATCTATTTAGAAAATCTTTAAAAGTAATGGTTTCTGCTCTTGGAGAAGATTCTCCACAGTCTGTTTCTGTGATGAATAACTTAGCATTGTTGCTGGAAAATCAAGGACTTTATGATGAGGCCGAGCCACTTTTCAAAAAAGCACATACAATATCAGAAAATATTCAAGGTGAACGTCACCCAACTACTCTTGCTTTACTTAATAATCTTGCTTTTCTTTATGAATCTCAGGGGGATTTCGAGCGATCTGAACTTAATTATAGAAAAGTTATTCAACTCAACAATGAAGTCTTCGGTGAAGCTCATTCTAATACACTCTCCAATCAAAACAATCTTGCCTATCTTTTCCTTAGAGCTGAAAGATTCGATGAAGCAAGACCCATATTCAAAAAAGTACACAACCTATGGAAAGACAAATTAGGTGAGCATCACCAAAATACTTTAAAAGCATTGAACAATTTGGGAAGAGTTTATAAATCACTTGGTAATTTAGATGAAGCTGAAAAAATTCTGACTGCTGCCCTTGATGGAAGAAAGAAAGTTTTTGGGAAAAGACATGCAGATACTATTCGAAGTATGAATGATTTCGGAGAGCTTTTAGTTATTCAGGATAAAAAAGAAGATGCACTTAAAATTTTCAGAGAAACGCTTAAACTTGAAGAAGAAGTTCTTGGAGAAAACCATCCATATACTTTCGAAACATTAAACAATTTGTCGGCACTGCTGGAAGATCTTGGAAAAACAGAAGAGGCTTATGAAATATATAAAATAGGATTTAATCGCCGCAACACTTTCTTTGATAGAGTCCTTTGGGTGGCAGGAGATAATACTAGGCAATCTTATATAAAACTTCACAAACCTGAACAGGATGCCTATATTCGCAATCTTCTCAGTTTGGATGACGAACGTACATCTAAAGACCTTTTAGAAGTAATTCTACAACGTAAAGGCATGCTTTTAAAAATAACGAGTGAAACGCAACAGGTAGTAATGCTATCAGGATCCTCTGAACTGCAGGCAATTACAGGAAAACTAACCGAGGTTCGTAAAAAACTCGCTTCTCTCACCCTTGCAGGACCTAGCGACGAAAATCGTGAACAATTTGGAAAAATGGTTTATGACCTTGAGGAGAAGGTAAACAATTATCAATTGGAACTTGGAAAACAAAGTGTCAGGTTTCGAGAATCTACTCGAAAAATTCAGATTGAAGATGTACTAGCTGGATTAGACGAAAGTGCACTAGTTGATTTTTTAACTTATCGCAAAAAAGATGATTCTTTAGCTCTGCTAGCTGTTGTAGCAAATCAAGAAGGACTTAATGTAGTACAATATGAAGATTTAGAGATGATACAGGCGATAATTATGGAATTAAGGGAAATTATCCAAGATGAAGGTGCTGAAGATGAAGACGTAAAAAGCGTAGCTTATGATCTTTGGGAAATTCTTTGGTCCCCACTCAATGAATATATAGGTGAAACAGAATCAATATTTATTTCACCAGATAGCGTGCTAAATGTTTTACCTTTTGATGCATTAACTGATGAAGAAGATAGTTATTTACTGGAAAATTATGATTTAAAGATCATCAGTTCAGCAAGGGATTTGGCTCTAGATCAACTAACTGCCTCAAAAGGAGAAATGTTGATAATTGCTGGTCCTGACTTTGATTCTGATAAAATAATTAAATCACCAGAAGCTAGAGAAATATCTCATAACAGGTCTCGTAGTGTCTCACAGGGTGCTCGTATGGGATCAGGATTGCGAGGACTTAATTTCGACCCTCTGCCTGGAGCAGAAAAAGAAGGTGAGGTTATCAAGGAAGTCTCAGATACTAAAGAAAGAACTACCTTAATTTATTCCCAACGTATAGCAGAGGAAAATATTTTAAGGAAAATGTCAGGACCTCCTGAGGTACTCCACATTGCCACACATGGGTTTTTCCTAAAAGAAGATGAACGCCTCGCCAAAAGAATCCAAGGACTCAGTAGAGGCTCTAGTTCTCTACCTCCTCCTGCTGACAATCCCTTATTAAGAGCAGGCTTGGCTTTTGCCGGGTTAAATTCAAATGCCCCTTTACTCGGAGAAATAGACACAGACAATGATGGGGTTTTAACTGCTATGGAAGTGCTTAGCATAAATTTGGAAGGTACTCAAATGGTAGTTCTCTCAGCATGCGAAACTGGGCTAGGTGAAATACATGAAGGTGAAGGCGTATACGGACTAAGACGTTCTTTTCAGGAAGCTGGTGTTAAGAATGTTATAAATTCATTCTGGGAAGTAAGCGATGCAGGGACACAACTACTGATGACAAAGTTTTATGACAAGTTCCTTGCAGGAACTAATGCACGTCAAGCTATGCGTGAGGCACGTCTAGAAATGTTGGAAGAGGTTCAGTGGAGTTCTCCATACTACTGGTCAGCATTTGTAATGGTTGGTAGAAATACCTGAAAGATGTTGCAATTAGTTATTCATGGTGGAGCAGGCAGTCTGGAAGGAAAAACTTCTGAAGCAAAAATTATCCACCAATCCCTATGCAAAATTTGGGAAGAAACTTTTGAAATATTAAAAAATAAAACCGCGGAAGAAGCAGTAATAAGCGGTATATGTTTACTTGAAGATAATCCAATTTTCAATGCAGGAACAGGGTCAAAACTTCAAGCAGATGGAGAAGTACGTATGAGTGCTGCTTTGATGGATGGTGTTAACAATAGATTTTCAGGTGTAATTAATGTGCAAAATATACGTTACCCGATTGAAGCTGCAGCATTGCTTTCCAAAGAAAAAAATAAAGTCTTAAGTGCTGATCAGGCCACAGAGTTTTGCAGAAAAAACGGTTTTATTGATCATGATCCAGTAACTCCTGCACGCTTGCGAGAACATGAACAAAAATTCGGTAGCTTGCACGGAACTGTAGGTATCGTTGCACTTGATAACAAAGCTAACATTTTTGCCGGAACTTCAACAGGTGGAATTGGATATGAAACTCCTGGTCGTGTTAGTGACAGCCCCACTGTAGCTGGGACATATGCTTCGTCTAAAGTCGGGGTCTCATGTACAGGTATTGGTGAGCAAATAATTCAGCAGGCAACAGCTGCAAAGATTGTAACTAGAGTTGAGGATGGAATGACTCTCAATAGGGCAGTTTCAAAAACTGTGGAGGAAAGTAACTATTTCAATTATTCTTTCGGACTAATCAGCCTAGATTCCTATGGCCAGATAAAGATTGGAAAAACTGAAGCATTAGATGAAGTATTTTATGCTTATCGCAATGGAGAAGAGATCGAAACATTTTACAAATAAATAGTGTCCTCAATTATCCCTGACTAAAATAATATTTTCTCTTTCATTATTCAACCAATCTCCTAAAAAGAGCTGTTGAGAATCTGGCATTTTGTATCTTTGTTCCAAAATAAAATTTTCCAGATATGGATTAATTTGTAGCAGAAACTCATTCCTCCAGGATTTACTTTCCCTCAATCTAGCTTCATAGTTTAATTTTCCAACTCCAATTTGTCGCTTAAACCTAAAGCGCTGCATCTCATAACCAGATGAAAAAAAAACTAATTCAATTGCTGATGCCTTTAGATCAAAGCTAATTCGAAATTGCCCATTTTCTTGAGGGAAAATTAAACGAGCTTCTGGAGCATAAAGGGGAGAGTCCTTTTCAAACTGAATGAATTGAGAATAATATTCAAGCACGACAATAAAACATTTTGATTTCAAAGCCATACTACTTTCATCAAGCAAAGTCCCTTCAATAAAACGTGTCCCCCACCCTGTTTTATAATTTAACGACTCAGGATAGCATCCTGCAAGAAGCAATGTTATCAAAAGAAAAAACCGGTGTAAAGACCACATACACATTTTGATTAATTGAAAGTATTGCTTAAGGACAAGTAAAACCTTCTGACAATATATTTTAATATTAAGTTAGACAGTTTTTACCTGATCTTTGTATATCTTGACCAGCAACGCCTGTTTTGCTAGAATTATAACATTGGATTTTAACGTGAACTAAAGTTGAAATCCAGATAAGAAATTATTAATTAATCCGAGCCTCGTCAAGACTTTAAATTCTTTCCTCAAAACTAATATCCTCACACTGCTTTAATCGAGCTAAAGGGAAACATGTGGAAGCAAATTATAAAATTTTTTGGTGACGAAAACACTAAAACGCTGAAGAGTTTCCAAAAACATGTTGACAAAATTAATGAACTTGAAAAAGAAATGCATGGTTTGAAGGATGATGATTTCCCTATTAAAACTCTCGAATACAAGAAGCGGATACTTGACGGTGAGTCCTTAGACAAACTTATTCCTGAAACATTTGCTCTTGTAAGAGAAGCATCTAAAAGGGTTATTGGCGAACGTCATTTTGATGTTCAACTACTGGGAGGACTTGCATTGCATTATGGTAACATTGCTGAAATGTCAACAGGTGAAGGAAAAACTTTATCCTCAACTTGCCCAGTAGTTCTCAACGCTTTATCAGGAAATGGTGTACATATAATCACGCCTAATGATTATCTAGCTAAGCGAGATAGTAAATGGATGGGGCAGATTTTTGAATTTCTTGGTTTAAGTGTTGGATTGGTTCAGCACGGATTTCATGATGAAGAACGCCGAAGTGCCTATGCTGCAGATATTACATACGGTACAAACAATGAGTTTGGTTTTGATTACCTAAGAGATAATATGAAGTTTTCTCTGGAGGACTATGTTCAGCGAGAATTTAATTTTGCAGTAGTTGATGAAGTAGACAGCATTCTTATTGATGAGGCTCGTACTCCTTTGATCATTAGCGGTCCTACTGAAGATAATGTTGATAAATATCACCAGATTAATAAATTTGTATACGGCCTCAGTCGGGAAATACGAAAGGAAGAAGTGGGGAAACTGCCTCAGGATCAAATTCACAATCTTGCTGAAAATATGGAAGAATTGGAAGACCATGATATTGTTCGAGAAGGAGACTATGCTCTTGATGAGAGGGCAAGAAGTATTAATCTGACAGACCAAGGTTCAGTAAAAATAGAAGATCGTCTTCATGAAATGTTGGTTAAAGACACGAGTCTATTTGATTATGAGAACATGGAAATTCTTCATCATGTGAATCAAGCGCTTAAAGCACATTATTTATTTAGCAAGGATGTTGATTATGTTGTTCAAGAAGGTCAGGTTATAATTGTTGATGAGTTTACAGGACGTCTGATGCCAGGAAGACGCTTCAGCGATGGGCTCCATCAAGCTTTGGAAGCAAAGGAAGGAGTCAATATAGAAAGGGAAAATCAAACTCTTGCAACAATAACATTTCAAAATTATTTCCGTCTATATGAAAAGTTATCTGGAATGACAGGTACCGCGGAAACAGAAAAAAATGAATTTAAGAAAATATACAATCTAGGGGTTGTTGTAGTCCCAACAAATAAACCTCTGGCACGCAAAGACCTGTCTGACGTTGTGTTTAAAACTGTTGGTGCAAAGTACCGAGCTACCACAAAAAGGATATCTGAACTTCATGAAAAGGGCCAACCAGTCTTAGTAGGTACGGTTTCAATTGAAGTATCTGAAGCTATAAGCAAATTGCTAAATAAAGAAGGAATTACACATGAGGTACTGAATGCAAAACACCATGAACGTGAGGCAGATATTATTGCAAATGCGGGACAATATGGTGCTGTAACCATTGCAACAAATATGGCCGGCCGAGGAACCGACATAAAACCATCTCCTGAGACATTGGGCGTTGGGGGATTGTTTGTTCTTGCAACTGGGCGTCACGACAGTCGCAGAATAGACAATCAATTTCGTGGTAGATCGGGAAGACAAGGAGATCCTGGGGCCTCTCAGTTTTTGCTCTCTCTCGAAGACGATCTGCTCCGAATTTTTGGTGGTGAACGCATATCAAATCTTATGGACAAGCTTAATATTGAAGAAGACGAGCCTATTGAACATGTTTTCATCAGTAAAGCCATTGGAAACGCTCAGAAAAAAGTAGAAGGATATCATTTTGATATTAGGAAACATGTTCTTGAATATGATGACGTTATGGAAAAGCAGCGATCGATTATTTATGGACGGCGTCGAGATATTCTTGGAAATGATGTACAGAACCTAATTCTTGAAATGAGCGATGGTGTGGTGGATCAGCTAATGGATCAATTCTGTCAAAATAAGTATGCTGATCAATGGGATTTCCTTGGATTTAGCCGATCTTTTGAAAGTACCTTTGGTAGAATACCAAACGAAAAATGGTATGAAGATGAACTTAAACCGGATGAGTACGCAGAAGTATTTTATGGTTGGGTAGAAATACTTTACAAAGAAAAAATTGAGTTTTTCAGCAAAGTTGCAGAACTAAACTATGTAGGCGAGACTAGTGGAAAAGACCACGAGGAACTGTTAGGTAAAATGATTCTTGATCTTGAAAGGCAGGTTTTGCTTAAAGTAAATGATAACATGTGGAAGGACCACTTGCTTTCAATGGACCATTTAAGGGAAGGAATAGGTTTGGTTGGTTATGCTCAGAAAAAACCCTTAGACGAGTACCGAAGACAGGCATTTGATATGTTTTCTGATTTAATGAAAAGAATAGAATTAGAAGCCATCAGTACTTTCTATAAATTAACAATTGCTCACCCCATTGCAGAGCATGAATCAACTTCGATGACACAGGATATGGAGTTCATTCATGGAGAAGTAGAAGAACCAACCGAAGCCAGAGCTCAAAATAAAAAACCACAACCGATACGCGCACAAGCGTCTATTGGAAGAAACGCACCCTGTCCATGCGGAAGCGGTAAAAAATATAAAAAATGTTGTGGCCTTGCCCAAAAAATTGCCTGATCAATTTTTCCTGTCTAAAAAATATTTGACTTTTTTTCTGCTATTTCAACCTAAGTATTGAAATTATCCAAGTATTTAAGTTAAGACTTCCCTGAAGCTTGCCAGGTGTAAAATATAAATCGGAGTTCAAATTAGTGGATTTCAAAATTTCAACATGATACATTTACCAATTTTTCACTTATTTGCATAATAAAAATTTAAAACACATTTTCATAATTTAGCAAATATAAAATGACCTCAATAGCCAAAACCTACGAACCTAATGAATTTGAAAAACAAATCTCAGAACTTTGGGAATCTGCGGGTGCATTCAAAGCTAACGCGTTTTCAGAAAAACCAAGTTTCACCATTTCCATGCCTCCACCAAATGCCACAGGACAATTACATGTAGGTCATGCAGTAATGCTAGTGCTAGAAGATATTTTTATTCGGTGGCACAGAATGATGGGTTACGAAGCTCTTTGGCTTCCTGGAACTGACCATGCAGCAATAGCTACTGAAAATGTAGTTTTGCAACAGATAAAAGAACAGGAAGGAATTGCAGATCCTCGTTCAGAACTGGGTAGAGATGAAATTTTAAAACGAATTGCAGATTATGTTAAAAATTCTCAAGGAACTATACGTAGTCAGGTTAAAGCAATGGGTTCAAGCTGTGATTGGAGCCGTGAACGCTATACGATGGATCATCAACTGAACCGATGTGTAAATGAAACATTTATGAGGATGTACAAAGATGATTTAATTTATCGAGGCCCCCGAATTGTCAATTGGGACCCTAATTTAAAGACAAATGTTTCAGATGATGAAGTTGAAAGAAAAAGCACTAAATCACCTTTTTATACTTTTCAATACGGTCCCTTTCAGATAGGCACAGTTCGACCTGAAACAAAATTTGGAGATAAATATGTTGTCATGCATCCAGATGATATGCGCTACAGCAAGCATAAACATGGGGATACATTTGAATGTGAATGGATAAATGGGAGTGTCACTGCAACTATTATAAAAGATAATGTGGTTGATCCAAAATTTGGTACAGGTGTCATGACGATTACCCCTTGGCATGATCATGCTGATTTCGGTATTGCAGAAAGAAACGGTTTAGATAAGGAGCCTGTCATAGATTTTGAAGGAAAACTTCTCCCAATAGCAAACGAATTTGCTGGAATGGGAATTGAAGAAGCACGCCCAAAAATTGTAGAAAAGCTAAAGAAAAAAGGATTGCTTGTGGATACTGATTTTGAATATACCCATAGTAAATCCTTTAACAGTAGGGGTGGGGGTGCTATTGAACCCCAAATTAGAGAACAATGGTTTATAGACGTTAATAAGCCTGTTGTGAACTGGAAAGAGGAAAAATATAGCCTGAAAGAAATACTGATTGATGTGGTACGCTCAGGAAATATACGACTTGTTCCTGAACGTTTTAATTCAATATATTTTCATTGGGTAGAAAATCTACAAGATTGGTGCATTTCTCGCCAAATATGGTGGGGTCACCGTATACCTGTTTATTACAGTGAGAATGAAACAAAAGTAAGTCTTCAAAAACCTAAACCATCAGAAGATTGGGAACAGGATCCTGACACACTAGACACCTGGTTTTCATCAGCACTTTGGACATGGAGTACCTTAATTGATCCTGAATTGGCAAAAGACCAATCTCTTTCGCTTGAAGATGTTTTAGAACGCAGTCCTGATTTTCAGAAATTTCATCCTACTGATATCATGGAAACCGGTTACGATATATTATTTTTCTGGGTAGCGAGAATGATTTTGATGACTACATATATGCTTAATGAAGTCCCTTTTAAAACAGTTTATCTGCACGGGCTTATTAGAACTCGTGAGGGGAAAAAAATGTCTAAGTCCGATCCGAAATCCGTGATAGATCCTTTAGACAGTATTAAAAAATTTGGGGCAGATGCATTACGCATTGCTCTGGTGTCAGGAACTGGTCCAGGGCAGGATTTACGCCTATATCCTGAAAAAATGGAAAGTAGCAGACGCTTTACAAATAAAATCTGGAATGCAGGTAGATATATTTTAATGACTATCCCAGATGGAACTTCGTTAACTGCTCCTCAAAAAATAAATTCTGAACTAGCAAAATGGTTGCTGCATGGACTGAATGATTTAATTAAAGACACGCAATCCAGATTGGAATCTCATCGACTATCAGATGTTGCAGATAAACTAAAAAGTTTCTTTTGGGGTGATTTTTGTGACTGGTACCTTGAAATGGATAAAAAACCAAATCGAACCAATGAAGATAATCAGGTAATTGCATTCGCATTTACAACTTTGATAAAGATGCTACATCTTTATGTTCCATTCGTTACTGAAGCTTTATGGAAAGAGTTTAATCAACCAAAAATGTTGGCTTTCAGTGAATGGCCTAAATCACTACCTTATCAATTCAAAACATCATATCAGCGAATTGAAATAATTAAAGAAAGTATTTCACAAATAAGAACTTTACGTGAAAAAGCAAATATTGGTCTGGAGATAAAAATATCTGCAACATTGTATTCAAAAGCCAATTCTACAATTTTTAAGGAACATCAGAATTTGATAATAAGACTCGCACGATTAAAAGAATTGAATATCATCAAAAAAGAGCCTGATCCTTCAAACAAACTTTTTGGGATATATTTTCATGAGACATTCGCAAGTATCGATGCAACTATTGTTGACTGGAAAAAAGAAATCCAGACTTTACAGAAAAAATTTAAATCAGAATCAAGTTTTCTTGAAATAAGCAAGAAAAAGCTTAACAATTCTGGATTCCTATCAAATGCACCTGAAAAAATTGTTAAAGAACTTAGGGAAAAAATCGTTGATACAGAAAAAACACTAAATACTCTCAAACAACAGATTCTTGATTTTGAGAAACTTTCCACTTAGATCTATTAGCTATTAGTAAGGTTAAAAAATGCTTAAAACTGCAGTAATTGGAGTTGGTTATCTAGGAAGGTTTCATGCTCA
>MDTB01094919.1_pt1 | contig 18467 bp, 33 predicted proteins | sample 811161 | NCBI WGS metagenome assembly MDTB01 (sample SAMN05326650, study PRJNA326480) | marine metagenome | isolation source: seawater | place: Mediterranean Sea | collected 2009
ATTATCAAAATACTAATAAAATTTATAATTTTAGATTAATCAATGATAAATTTTTTTAAAATATATGATAATGCAATTCCAGAAGATTTTTGTGATGAAGTCATATCCTTTTTTGAAGATAACAATGATTTAGTTGCAAACGGAATTGTATCTGGAACAGAAAGCGATCCAAAAAAGATTAAGACAGAAGTAAAGAAAACAAGAGAGTTGGATATAAGCTCACTTTTGCTTAATGATAATTTAGAACAAATCAAGCAGATTGAAAAATTTGAAGAACTTTTCTCAAAATACTCAATTGAATCTTGCAATAAATATATAAATAATGACAATTTTATAGACGATAGCATAAATCAAAATTGGAGTGATATATTTGAATATTTAGAATCAAGAGATTCTTCTTTTTCTAATAGAAATATTAAAATAAAAAACTTTCTTCCTGATATACAAAAGATAACTACATCTGGATATAGAATAAAAAAATACGAAAAAGATGATGGCTACTATAACTACCATGCAGATCCAGCTTGGCAAGAGGTTGGTGTTTCGGACAACAGATGGAGGGTTTCGCCTGGACAATACCTTACAGACATAAGGCTACTTTCTGTTATTATGTACCTTAATACAGTAGATGTTGGTGGGGAGACAATATTTCCGTTAGTACCTATAAAGATAAAGCCAATAAAGGGAAGAGTTGCAGTTTTTCCTACACATTGGACGTATCTTCATAAAGCAGAAACTCCGGTTTCAAACTCTAAATATAGTATGAATACATTTATAAGTGTGGTTATATAATTTTATGGAAAATAAGATGTTACATGATATTATAATATCAATGGTATGTAGTAAAAACTATCTAAAGAAAGCTTTTTCTTTAATAAACTCAATAGAAGATAATTCTAAATTAAATTACAAAATTCACTTACACCTTATAAGTATAAACCCAACGTCAATTCCAGCTCTAGTATATAAATTTAAAGTAAATACAGATCGCATAGAGATCTTTTATGACTTTCCAGAGCTAGTATCTGCAAGCAAACCCCTTAGGGTTAACCCTGTGTTCGGTGGAAACATATATACAAGGTTCTCTGCCTATTGTGCTAACTCAAGAGTTCTAGACTTTAAAAAGCTTTTAGACAGAGGTGAGCAAAGAATTCTTTATATGGACGTTGATTCAATTGTGCGTTCATCATTGGTAGGTCTATCTAATATAATTGACAACAATGATTTATCAATTCATCTAAGACAGTGCATGGACTTTCCAATACACTCTTATAAGATGTTAAATCCCGGAGGGTGTGCTGCTGGAATAATAGGAATAAGGAATACCAAAGAGTCTGTTAAGTTTGTAGACATGTGGGTAGATCTTTTAATGTCAGAGGAGAGATTACTGCACTGGTACTCTGAACAAAATACTGCCAACCATTTAATTGTCAATAGTCAGTATGATATGGAAAAGATTATATCAGCTGGGCATAAAAAATTCTTAGCAAGCAGAGGTGACTTTGTTCGTAGAGAACCCTCGATTAAAATTTATAATTTAGAACAAAAATTTATAGACTGGAACTTTGATAGCAAAAGTCCCATATGGGTTGGAAAAGGAAATAAAAAAGGTTTTAAAAAATATTTAAAAGAAGAATCATCATATCTGAGACAGAAGTAAGCACCCTTAGCTCAGATGGATAGAGCAACAGATTCCTAATCTGTAGGCCACAGGTTCGAATCCTGTAGGGTGTACCATTTGAATAGAGTTTTTTCTATATATAAAGTATAATAAAAGGAGTATTTTTATGAAAAAAAATCAAAGTGGAAGCAAGCTGCAAAGGCAAAATCAACATACAAGAAGGCTTTCTTCTAAGATAAAAAAATTTAAATCAAAAAATATAGACACGTCGGGATTAGAAAAAGAATTAGGATATATGATGGGAGAGGAAAGACCTAAGTTTGCAACGGGGCCTGATGCAGATCCACGAAAAAAGAAGTATGGACAATAACATTATAAAAACTCCAGAACTTAGGCGTCTAGAGGCGATGGAAAAAGCTGTAGATAATTGGGAGGTTTTTGTACAAACCTTTCGATCTTTTGTAGCTATTTTGGTATTATGGACACTTGGAAGCTTTTTTGGCTGGATAATAAACTTAATATAAATTGGAGAATATAAAATGGAAATATATGTAACTGTTAGAGCTGGAGAGGGAGTTGTAAACATTCTTTGTCAGGGAATTCAAAAGGACGAACTTGTTGAGCAGAATGTAGTTCTTGTGGGGTGTAAAGACTTTTCTTTAAACATGGATGACACATCTAGTTTTTCAGCAGAGCATGTAAGCATTAGAAGCGCAGATGTTCTATCTTATGTAACGGGAACGGTTCAAGGTGCCGCTCCAGAGCAACAGGCCGCTCCCGAAGCAGGGCAAGAGCAGTAGTAAGCCTACCACATCAGAATATATTTTAACGCCTATATCTTTTGATATAGGCGTTTTTTCTTCTGCTAATTTTATAGCCTAACTATGGATAGCATACAATGAACGTAGAAGATTATAAAAAAATTTACTCTGTTTTGAAATCAAATAGTCTAAAGGTAAATACACTTGAAGATATAATTTCAGAATTAGATGTAAGCTGCTATGATGCTGTAAAGCAAGCAATATTTGATTATCATAATAATGCAATTCTTCTAAAGAAGATGGCTGATGACTCAAAAGAATGCTCATCTCTGAAAGAGTGTTTATCATACAGCTCATATCTTGGGATGGTGCTTTCATATAAAAATCCTGATTTCCTAGATTTGTTTATAGAGGAAAACAACGAAGCACTTTCTAAATTTAAAATAATAAAGTTTTTAGGTTCTGGTCAAGTTGGTGATGCTTGGGAACTTGAGAATGGAAATATACTTAAAATATTTGATAATAGTGTTCAAAATGATATAAGAAAGTATGAGCAAGCTCAAGAATTTATAGAAAAAAATGAAGGACTTTCTTATGACATATCTATATATGATATAGGAAGATTAAGAGTTCCAGACAAATACTTTGGCATAAAGACGCCTAGCTTTTCCTATATAAGAACTGATCATGAAGATAGGCCAGAATATGAGCCAGCGTATGTTATTCTTGAAAGATTAACAACATATAGCAGCATGGTTGGCTCGTATGCAAAAAGTCTTTCTGGTTCCAATGAACTTCCAGATGTGCTAAAGGAATCTGGCCTTCCAGAGGATAATCATTTTCAAAATGCAATTCGTTATAATAACGAACCAGACTTTGTGGTAGATATATTTATGACCTACATAGGAGATATAATAATACAAAAAGCAATTAGAGGTTGGTATGAAAATATAACTGGATTTTATCCAAGAACCAATCCCCTAACTGGAGAGGTAACTGAACTGAATGATGTTCTTGATAGACATACAGATGAAATTTTCAATAGAGAAACAAAGCGCCTAAGTAGGAGAGCTAGGATTGGCTCATTAGCAAAAATCTTTATAGAAGAGTTAAGTCATAATGTTGATATGCCAGAGCCTAAATTTTTAAAAGCCTATATCTCTATATTAAAAATGTCCAAGCCAGACCTGCCAGATGATTGGTTGTTTAGACTAGCAGAGTCAACAATATCAAAACTAGAAATGGGTCACAAAGATGTTCATACTGGAAATGTAGGAATAAGAAACGAAGGAGATTTGAGCTTTGTATACTATGATAGCTAACATATTTTAAGCATCGGGAGAAAAAGTTTCCTAAATCTTATACTTCATAATATTATTAATATTATCTTTATTTGTTTCTAGAAACTCTTTTATATGAATTTCTTTTTCTTCATCCGTTGAATTAAACCATATCCAAGGATATTTGTTCTTATAAGAATCTATATTGGTTTTCATTTCAGATAGAATATTTTGAATTTTTAATATGATGTCTTCATTTAGCTCTGGTATATCAATATTAAGCTCGTTTGCTATTTTTATAATTTTCAAATAATTTGAACTCTTAACTGCATTTTGTAGATCATTATATAATTCTTTATATTTAGTCTTTATTTTTTCATCTTTATTTATATTTTTATCTGGATGTATTTTTACAGCTATTTTTTTATATACTTTTTTTATATCATCATCTAAATTGTTTTTACTCTCTGTATAATCAATTTCTTCATCTTCAATATTTCCGCTATCAGCGGTTCCCACATTCTGTGTGCATTTATTTTCTTTATTATAAATATCTGTATTTTCTGATTCATCTACAATATTATTATCATCTATATATTTAAACACTTCTTCTAAAAATATAGATTCATATTTATCGTATAAGGTTTTGGAATCTTCAAGCTCCATACTTAATATTTCATATTCAAGAAGAATCTTTTTTGTTTTTCTTAGAGAGTACTTCATAATATATCTTCCTAGTTATTAATCATTCTGTATAATATAGTAATATTATACAAAGGAAGTTAAAATGAAAGAAGATAATAAAAAAAATATAATATCTAGAGTTTTTGATTGGGCTGTATTTTTTGTAGATGACACAATGCCAAAGTTTTTTTCAAGATTCTTTTGGATGGCTGGTCAAATATTTTCGGCATTACTAATAATGATTTTAATATTTCTGTTTTGCTTCAGGGCTATAGATTATATTCTAGGGTAGAGTCTATACATGAATTATCAAACTGCTGATAGTTTGGGGAAAATTTAATCTCTTCATCAGAATAGTTGTACTCAAGATTTTCTGGAGATATAATTTCACTATTATTTTTATATTTTTGGTTACTCTCATTATATATATAAATAACTAAAAATAAAACTATTGATAAAGATATATGAAAAATTTTATTATTGAATCTCATAACAATATTGTTTGCCCTAATATATTTCTTACTATTATTGGTCAATATTCATAGAAGATATATTTTATTTAATTACCTTCAATTACGATAGGAGAAAGTCTTTTGGTAAACTCATCAGCAATAGCACTAATATTGTTTTTAAATGTAATCGTTATTTTAATATTAATTGGAAGATTTTTTGCAAAAAAAGAAACACTGCCTGAGAAAATTGATATTTTAAATGAGAGGATATCAATTCTTTCATCTAAAATAGATCAGCTAGATAAACGAATTGACTCTCAAGATAAGAAAATAGAGAATATAGAGAATATAATTGCTATTATAGCTAACTCACAGTATCTTCTTGGCGCAGAAGATTTTATGAACTAATTGTCCCTATAAAATATTTAGTATATTTTTTTAAAGTAATATACTTTCAGAATAACAGAATAGGAGGGGCATTATGCCAAGTGTACTATCGTGCGCGTGAAATAGCGCTAAATAATAATCACACATATCATATTGCTGCATTTGCAAAAAGAGGGAATGGTTTTGTTTTTGGAAAAAACAGTGATAGATGTTCTGCAAAGTTTGAAAGAATTCATCCAGATGGAAGCTTTGGTTATCATTTGCACGCTGAAATGGATTTGATTAACAAGTTTAAAGTAGGAACTATCTCTGAAATTCATGTTGTCAGATTTAGAAAAAATGGCGAAATGACTATGGCTAGGCCATGTAAGTACTGTCAAAGATTTCTAAAGAGGCATGGGGTAAGGAAGGTTAACTACACAGATTGGAATGGAAACTGGACCTGTATGAAAATAAGATGAAGAACTTTATATATATTTCAAAAATTTATTTATATAATTCTTTAGATATAATGATATCTACTTTTTTTATTATAATTGCAAAAGCTTTTGGAAATATTGAAAAATATAAAGAATTCTACTGCTCTATGATAACAGAAGGGTTCGAAGAAAGCCTGCTTCCAATCTTAATAAATGATAAAAATATGAGCATAAAAGATTGCGAAGATATAATCTATGTTGCAATTTCATACAATACCATACCACTTGTTGTATTTCCTTCAATAAGAAATGATGTTTTTAATAAATCTTGCGAATCAATACTAAGAAAATTTAGATGGAAGTATAATTATAGATAAATGATTATAAGAATTAACAATAATAATTACTGTATAATAATTCCTCAAAAGTCTGGAATAAGTACTATAACAAATATTGTTGGTTATGATCTAATGAGTTCTCTATATACAAAGGACTATGCAAATTTTCCAACTAAGTCTAAGGTAAGGAAAGTTATGGATGATCATAATAGACTCATCTATGTGGGAGATACTGACGATATAGTTTTTGCAAAAGAAAATAATATTAAAATAGATTTTACATTTGGTGTAGTAAGAGAACCAATTTCTAGATTTAAAAGCTGTTATAGAGATCGAGTTGTAAGAAAAAATAAAGATAAGCTAAAAGATAATTCTGTAGATTTCGTTGTAAATAACTTACAGCAACTAATTGATAGTGGTACAGATTTTGGTATGCACGCAAGACCACAAGTAGATTGGCTTGGAAAAAACTATGAGATATATGATAGCATAATCAAAACAAAACAAATAAATTTAAAACTAAAGCCACTCATATCAAAAGAATTAGGTATTAATATCCCAGATATCAGGTCTAATAAATCAGGACATTCTGAAGTTTATTTGAATAGAAAGAATATATCTATTTTAAAAGAATTTTATAAAGAGGATTACAAATTATTTTATTCACTGCCATTGTAGCTCAGTTGGTAGAGCAGCTGATTTGTAATCAGCAGGTCGTAGGTTCGAAGCCTATCAATGGCTCCATTTTATTATTTTGCGCCGTTAGCTCAGCTGGATAGAGCATTGGCCTTCTAAGCCAAGGGTCGTAGGTTCGAATCCTACACGGCGTACCATTTACGTTTAGGAGATATTATGAAAGATACTAAAAAGCTGCTTGAGCATCTAACAAGCAGAGAATTTGATTCGGGTAACATAAATAGAGAATTAATTAAACTTGCGTCTAATAAGGCCAGAGAAGCAAATAGGGGAGGTCTAGAATCTCAATTGGATTTTTTATCTAACTTTATCGGACTATCTGATGAAGATATTATGGCAATTGCAAATGACTTTATTGATGATGGCGAAAGCAAAAAAATTGACGTATATCATAGAGATTATAATAAAGATGCCAAAGATGAACTATAAAAAGATCCTGCCGATAATTTCTTTTATCTTAACGGGCTGTCCTGTTGCGTCTGCTTATGAGATTCCAGAGCAGAAGGCTTGTGTGATAGACAGGTGTAGTGAGAGTCTGTGCTATATAGAAACACCAGAGGGGTGGGTTCAGATCAAAAGAACCGACTCTCACTACGAAGGCAAGAGAGTTACATGTCCTGTATGGCTTGTTGAGCCTACATGATTTTAAAGAGGAGCCAAGGAGTAATTAACCTTGGTAAAAAGACGATGGAAACAAAGAGCGCAAGGGGGCTTTCGACTGCTGGATAGACCGCCCTTGTGGGCTGAGAAATATCTTTATATAATAACAGCAGATTAAAAGATATTTTATAACAAATTCGTCACTCCTCTTTATTTATTATATTTATATAAAGTTATAAGATATGCTTTATTTTATTAGTAATTCTAAGTTAATAACTCAAGATATAATAGATGAGATTTCTTTTAACGAAGATGATAAAATATTTTTATTTAATAGAAAACATGATAATACTTTTAATTTTTTATTAAATAGTTTTAAAAAAAAATATAAATTTAATCCAAATATAATTATGTGTCAAAGAGAGACTCTATTGTCTCGTGAGTCAGATTATTATTATAGAGGCTCTACAAGTCCTTTTATAAGTAATGAGTTTATAAAAACATTTTATATTATATCTGGTGGGGTATTAAAAAAACAAGAATATGATTTTAATTATAATGATAGAAGTATAAAAAAACAAACAAATAGAGACTTTATAAAATACAAAAAACATCTATTAAGATTTGACAAAAAAAGAGATATAATATTTGTTGACTATAGAACAATGTTACCTCCATATGGAATGGGTTATAATATATTTGATATAAAATATTATGAACCGTATACGGGATTTATAATGCTTCTTTATATAGATAATAAATTTCCAAATGAGGATAAAACTCTCGTTGGCTTTTCTTGCTATTCACAAAGAACAAAAAAAAGGGCATTTGATATTCCAACTCATAGGTCAAAGCTTGAATGGGAGCTTCTTTTGAGTTACTGCAAAAGTAGGAATGTCAACCTTCTATACTCTAAAGAAATTGATGGTAAATTAACAAACCTAGATTGCTTATCTGATTTCAAACCAATGTTTACTATTGACGGAACCATTGATATAGAAGATAGACAATTGTCTAATCCAGATAATATTCATAAGTTAGATGATTATTATGATAGAGTTAATGATTTATTTGGAAAAAGATAAGTTTTTTGATTATGAATCTTGAAAAATTTGAAATATATAAAACATTTAGCGCCTCGACAGCGCACGTTAATGAATCAGATATTAACACTTTATCTTATGGAAATAACTTCTCTTCATATTCTTACGAATATGGGATTAGAATTTACTTGGATGATGATATATTAAACAGAATAAAGATTAAAGGTCTGAGCGAAGGTCTTAATTTAATAGTTATATTTGCACTGTCAAATGGCTGCTCATACATAGAGCTTGATTCGGATGGCCCAATATACGATAAGCTTCCCGTATATGACTGGTAGCTTGAACACGATAGGAGTTTGATGCCTTGAAACGTGAAGAAGAATCCCTATGGGAAGTAATACTTGAAAACAAATTAGATGTTGAAAAAAATACTGACTCAGTTGTAATAAAAGCAGATGGATATTCTGAGTCAGATATACTTAAAATATTGCAAGAAGTTCATCCAGAATGGGAAATAACTGAGATTAAAAATAAAGAAAATGAACCAACAATTAAGTATAATGTAAGCAGCGGATAGTCATTATTTTTAATCTAAAACCAACTTGTAATAATCTCATTTGCAAAACAAATAATATTTTTTATAACTACAATATATTCCGGTGAGAATAGAAAAACATTATGGGGCTATAGCTCAATCAGGTCAGAGCAGGGCGCTCATAACGCCAAGGTTCTAGGTTCAAATCCTAGTAGCCCTACCATTTATGTCAAAGGCTAGAATATGGACAACCAAGAAAGCATCGTAATCGAATATTTAAAAGGACTAGAAAGCAGGGTTAAGTTTCTTGAGGATACTCTAATCACACTTTTAGTCGCCCTGAAAGAAGGCGGGGTTATAGTTGACGATGATGAAGAAGTAAACGACAAGCAATATCAATTCAACTTTGAGTGAAATATGTTTAAATTAACGCACAAAATTCCTAATTACGTTATGATTGCCGTTTCTGGAGGTGCAGACTCTATGGCCGCTCTAGACTTCCTAAAGCAAGGAAGGAAGGTTAAGGTTTTGCATTTTAATCATGGCACAAGTCATGCTGATGATGCACAATACTGTGTTGAGAAATACTGCAAAGAAAATCGCCTAGACCTAAAGGTTGGCCGCCTTGAATCGGATATGCCAAACGGAGCCTCCAAAGAGGACTTCTGGAGGTCTAAGAGGTACAATTTTCTCGATCTTGAATCAAAAGAGTTCGTTGGAAGCGTCCTTCAGAATCCCCCTACTCCAGTCATAACTTGTCATCATTTGGATGATGCTGTTGAGACTTGGCTATTCACTTCTATGCACGGAGAAGGCAGGCTGATTCCATCCAAGAGGGATAACTACATTAGACCCTTCCTGTTAACCAGAAAGGCCGTATTTGAAGACTGGTGTGACAGAAAGAGTGTTCCGTATGTAACAGACCCAAGCAATACAGACACTTCTTTTATGAGGAATTATATTAGGCACGAACTAATGCCTCATGCGCTAAGGGTGAATCCAGGAATTCACAAAGTTATTAGAAAAAAAATTATTAATTCACTAGAGCGAGATTAATGGCCGGATGGTGGAATTGGTATACACATCAGACTTAAAATCTGACGCCATAAGGCTTGCGGGTTCGAGTCCCGCTCCGGCTACCATTATCATTGGAGGATAACATGGAGAAATTTCACATGGAAAAAATTAACAAAAAAAGAGAAAGAGAATATAACAGAAGTCCCTTTGATGTACATAGGTGCTTTCACATTGGAGACTTCAGGGTTTCTGATGAAGTTATGGTAATGAAAGATGGCTCAAGAGTTTCTGGAGTTGTAACTGCTGTAGATTTAAAAAATGTAATGATTTCATATCAAGAAGAAGATGGTTCTGAGCATGAGGCTGGAATTAATGATATAGTATTCTTGGGCGATTCTCGCTCGGGATATCCCTCAAATAATAGAGGGGGCGGAAGAGGAAATAGGAGTGCGTATGATAGAGGTTAGTTATAATGGTTCAACATATAAATATGATGAAGAGCTTGGCAGTCGTCCTTGGGTTAACTCAAAGACAAATGTTGCAGTTCCAGTCAGTTTATATTCAGAGTTGCGAAAACTGGCAATTTCCAGTGGTGTAGATGCCGCTGCTTTTAATACTTTCGGCTCAAAAAAGAGTAATGGTGCTACAAAAAAGAGTCGAAAGAAGAGTGATTTTATAAAAATATTCTAAAGGAGAATGACATGAAGCTAGAGAGTCACAATACAAACAACGTTCAAATGATTATTCAGAATGATAACCCAAGCAAAAGGGCGGGTGGAAACAACCTTAAGATTACCGTATCATCTGAGTCTTGGCGCGTTCCAGACCAGACCGTTAGGATGACGATACGTGAAGCTCAGGCGCTACGCAGCTTCCTCAATAAGCACTTGCAGTAGTCAGCATAGCAGATGACACGGTTAAGCTAACGCTACCGTGTCATTTTTTTTTAATTTATTTCAAACCAGGGGTTGAAAAAAAAAGATCCTCCGGTATATTATTCTAACAAGGGAATAAAAAATATTTTAGTTGGAGGTTTATATGGAACTAAGTTCTTTCTTAAAGGCAGGTAGGGCAAATACTCTGTATTGCTATAGTGAAAATATACTTGATAATGGCTCAAAGGAATATGGCTGGACTATAGGTACGTCAATACCTTCTGATTCTGTTTTTGTAATATCTAGTCCATCTAGATCTAAAAAGTTTAGTCAGTCTGATCTTGATAGATCAAAAGAACATGGTAGCAACCTAACTTCTCTTTCTGATTATCGAAAATTCTTTGTATCTTTTACTGGACATGAACCTGAAGTTTTTCTAAATAAGTATAAAGACGCCCATATAGATGTTCTCAGAGGTGATTGGGCTTCTATAAATAAAAATGCAATTAGAGAGGATGAGTCTGATTTTTATTTAAACTTGGCAGATCTGATTGTAAGCAGAAAGAAATTTTCAATGTATGGAAGAATATTTAAAATATATGAACCAAAAACTTGAAAAAAATGATTATTATGGTAGGAAAATTAGTTAAAAATATAGAGAGCAGAGGCGTGATGATAAGACTAAAGGTTGAATGTTAATGCTATATATAGCCTAACTAAAAACTATTAATGTAACTCTATGAATATGAATACCTTTTGGAGATAATTTTAGTATGTCAAAGGATAAATACACAGAAGATCATTTTATAGAAGTAGCTGGGTCTGCCGGAAACCAAACTCTTTATGTGAGTGATAATCTAAACGTTCTTAAGAGAACTTCCACTAGAACATTAAATACAAGAGACCTAACCTGTAAGGATCTAACCGTTCAGGACGATGCCTTCTTTGGAGGCTCGGTGACGGACCCATCTGATGCTACCGGAGAATCAGACACTTTTTTGTTCGATCTTCCACCACGTCCAAGTATCATTACATTTTCTAATGCAAGTTTGTTGTACTCTGAAAATACCAAAATACTTGGTTACCAAGACATGCAGAGTGTGCCAGCTAATCAATTTTTAGCAAATGGGTTTCAGAATGAAGATTCGATAGATATAAAAATGTTGGGCGGTGGCTCAAAGGAGTTTGTTCTATATTCAGAAGGATACAACTATATTGCCTCTGCAAAAGGAACGATAATAAGTGCAGGAAGAAACCCTTCAGTTGGATCTCTTAAGGGGAATCCAGAAAACTGGTCATATAGCCCCGGCCAAAATAATTCTACAACTAACGGATCTATATTTTTAGACGCTGATGATGACGTATATATAAAAGCTGATGATGACGTATATGTCACATCTAATAATAGAATTAGGCTCAAGTCGCGCCAAGACTCAGATAATACTTCTGAGATATCTTTAATAAACTCTGCTGGTGGGACTTCGGTTCCATATGGTGTTTTCTTAGGAGGTGGTTTAGGAAATTCCTCACAACAGCCTGTAAAGAATAAGTGGAGGTGGAGTTATTATGGGAAACATACGAATGATAGCTATACTGGCACAAGCCCCTCTCCAGGCTCAGGGAATTATGCGTCAAGACATACATATGATTCTTGGCCCGGTGGTACAGGATATTTTTGTGATGGATGGGTTGTTCCAAAAGTGGAGGTAGCTCACACTAATTGGTCTGGTTATGCGCGGGCTGTGGATGGCGATGGCGACGGCACTGATAAAAGAACACAGACAACTAGCTGGATGGTTGCAATACCACTTCCAAATATGTGGAAGACTGATATTCAAATACTGGGATTGAACTATTCAGTTAGAAGAGTTAAGAATATGACTACGGATTATGCAAACAGAAACTTTTCTGAGGCAGATGGTGGTAGCGACATTGATAGAGGCTCCCAAGGCTCACTTGAGTTTGTAGGAGGTGGCATGTTTCCTGATTACAAATATAGGGAACTGGATGGCGATTTAAAACGGGTTAACGGAATTTCAGACAATACCGTTTCACACGGGCTTTCTGCATATATAGATTACTCACCGTATAGTGGTGCTTATAAACATCTTGTAATTAGAATTGGCTCTGGTAATGTAGATCATGAGTTTAGTCGGGACCGTGGAATGGCAAACAGTATTAATAAGGTTAATCAGAACATACCTGAAATTGACAGTAGCGGAGATGCAACGGGTTCAACATATAATATGAAAAATGCGATAGGAATACAGGTAAAGGTTCTTCTTTTCTATTCTAGAAGGGATATGTAGTAATTATTTCTGATACTATACAATGGATATTTTTTTAAAAAAAATAAACAGTCTTTACCTTTCTCTTTATGACAGAGGTCTCAAATCTGAAGCGGCCTTGCTAGTAAGTCTATATCTAGACTACCTATGCAAAGAACCGATAGTAAAAACATCAGTAAGAAAAAACAAGATAATGCACCTATTAGGCGCAGAGAGTGGAAGAAGCATAGGAATACTATCACCATACAGATCTCTTAATTCAAGAAAGGAAAACAAGATAAGGTATCAAAATTTGGTTAGAGATATACAGCTAATGGGGCTTGACACGCTTGGTAACTTTTGGCATGGCTCTTGGGAAGAAGATGTTGTAATTAATGACGATGGTGATAGTATAGATAGAAGAGATAGGATTCAGCCAATAGTAGACAGTGTTTTTCAAGGAACTTCTGATAGGGCTATAGCCATACTTATTGATTTTTCAGATGTATCAGAGAATCAAGAAGATATTTTGAAATCTCTATCTGAAGATTATAAAGAGGAAAATGGAGAGTTGGTTTCTTTAAAAATAAGGCAATCAAAGATACCTGACTTCTACACCAAGAGATATGAGGGTCCTATATTTACCAATGATAGTGGTCAAAAATATATCAAGATGCCAGCTTCTGAGCGTAGTGTTATAATAAAAGATATATCTTTTGAACAGATAAAACATCTTTCTGAGAAGTATGATCAAGATGCTTTTATATACAGAAGCCATGATGGTGTCACTGGAATGTATTGGACAGGCGGAGATAAAAAAGGTCATGTTGAGTTGGCGACAATTCCTGATGATATCAGTGAAGGATTAAGCACTTCATTGGACATAGAAACGGGAAGGTTGTTTACAAAACAAAGAAGAAGGGGCGATTTGCCATCATTTGAGTATGACTTTTGGCAGAGAGATATGATCCCTTATGATGGCGAGATAACAAAAGAAAATATAAACAAAGCATTAAGTAAAGATTTTGAACTCTTTTAGGCCAGAAAAGGTAGCTTTATTAAAGCGTGTTGATGAGGATAATATGGTCTTCCTATTCAGATCAGAGTCTGGTGCTCTATCTTTATTATGGAAGAATCCTCCCGCTAATATAAATATTCCAAAGCCAGTATCTAGAGAGTTTATTAGGAAAAATTTTTCATGCTCTTTAGATTCTTCCCATCTTCTTTTCAATATAATCAGTAATGAAATATACGATAAAGGTTCTGAATTTAAAATGTTGCTAAGTAACATTTATAACAAATACTGGAAAGATATTTGCGAAGAGATAATAGACGGGTCAATAGAGTTAGTTGACACTAAGGACATATTTAAAAACAGGAGTGTATAATGTCAAAAGAAAGTTATTTATGGACCAGTGAGTGTGTTGGTGCAGGTCATCCAGATAAGGTTGCTGATCAGATATCAGACGCCGTTTTAGACGCCTATCTTGCTGAGGATAAAAATTCAAAGGTTGCATGTGAAACCATGATTGCGCCGGGACTAATAGTTGTAGCTGGAGAGGTAAACTCAAAGATGAGGCATCTTGACGTTGAGCGTTTGGCAAAGGACGTTGTATCTGATATTGGATATAACTCTAGAAATGGATTTGATGCAGACTCTTGCAGAGTAATTAACGCAATAGGCTCTCAGTCAAATCAGATAAATAATGCGGTCGAGAGTGACGGCTCTGATTCTGGCGCTGGAGATCAGGGTATGATGTTTGGATATGCAACAAACGAGACTGACTCTTTTATGCCAACATCAATTGAGCTTTCTAGGCAGATAACTAACTTTTTTGAGTTGTCGAGAACAAACGAAGGAGTTACTATGCTTGAGCCAGACTTTAAAACTCAGGTAACTCTAAGGTGTGCTAATGATGGCTCTCCGCTTTCTGTAGACGCCGTAGTTATATCTTCACAACATAAGTCTGGATATCAGTTAATAGAGGTCAGAGAAATGCTTCGCTCTCTATTAAGAAACTGTGTTGCTGGCATGCCAAACAAATTATCTAAATTATTTACTGATGACACAAGGTATCTTCTAAACCCATCTGGATTATGGACGCTTGGAGGTCCGGCGGCAGATACGGGACTAACAGGGAGAAAGATTGTGGTCGATAACTATGGCTCTGATTGTCAGATTGGTGGTGGTGCATTTTCTGGAAAAGACCCATCGAAAGTTGATAGGTCTGCCGCATATGCCGCAAGATATATAGCGAAGAATGTCGTAGCATCTGGAGTTTCAGACAAGATAAAGATTCAGCTATCTTATGCAATAGGAGTGTCAGAAGCAGTTTCCTTTAGAGTAGATACTATGGGTACTTCAAATGTTGACTATACGGATGGCGAAATAGAAAATATGATATCTGAAGTCTTTAGAACAACTCCTGCTAATATAATTGATAAGCTACAGCTTAGAAATCCTGTATATAGAACTACGGCAGCAAGTGGTCATTTTGGAGTTTCTCCATATAGACATGATAATATTTCGTATTATACATGGGAAGAACTTTCAGAGGTTGAAGAGTTGAAGAAAATGTTTTTTAAATAAGGGGGCGTACTGGTTTCGACGGGGTAGCAGAGAAGGATGGTGCAAGTAGTCTCACGAAACAGTGGACTTAAAATGCGGTTTCAAAAAAATTAATTGCCAATAATAATGACAATTACGAATACGCTCTAGCAGCTTAATCGGGAGGTTGACTAGAACCTTCTATCCAATCTAGTCAAAACAACAGACAAGTTGTAAAAATCAAAATGGAAACCTTAATAGAGTGAGGCGGTATTACGCAGGGTTCGACCGAGACAATATATGACCCGTATCGAGAAATAAGAGTCTTAAAAGGGAATACTCGATAAATTGCAGGTGAAAAACCTGCCACTCATTATTAAGTGGGCTTCTGAGGTTACATAAGAAGAGGGATTTTTGTAACTACCTTTCTGGCCTGGGAATAAGCCAGATAAACTTGTGAATGACTGGAATTTGAAACTATTTCGGACGTGGGTTCGATTCCCACCGCCTCCACCATTTATTTGTGTGGTGATGATTAATATAATAGAATGGAGATTTAATGATCAATACTAACAGTTTAGTTGGAAAGGAGGTTCGATCTTTGGCCGACGAAGAATACGGACACCGTGTTTTGTTTTATAATGCAGATACTAGGAAGTATGTTGTTGAGACTATCTACTGGGACAGCAGAGAGTTAGTAAATTCAGATTATCTTGGAAGCACAATCAGCAAGGATACTCTATATCGCAAATATGATGTAAATTCTTCAGTGGAGTAATTGTTATGAGTTTATTTCATAAAATTGTAAGATGGGGCCTCGGCATACATGGGTCAATTCATATTTTTGAAACACTTCTTAACCTTTATGAGAGGGCTTACATGAGTGCTACACTAAGTCTCTTAGCCGGTTCGCTAATGATAGCTGGAGCATGTATTGATGCACACCATCATAAAAATGAGGATAATTAACAATGAAAAATAAAGTTTGTGAAAACTGCATGTTAAAAGCATTTAGTGCTCTAGGCATTGCTTCTGCAATATTAGTTATATTAACTTACATTTAAGGAAATAAGATGATTAACACTGCTACTTTGCTTTTGATTATGAGTTATACTGCAACAGTCGATAGGGTTGAGAACGACATAGCACACATAGTGTTTGTATTTGAAGGAACAGAGAGTATAGCTACAGATATTCCTACATCCATTCTTCCTTGTAAGGTTTCAGAAGGTGATACTTTGTACATTAGAAAGGCCGACACAGTTACAGAAATAAGATGTACAGAGCCTGTTCCGTCTACAAATCTTGATATAAGAATCAACCCTTCAACTGGAGAGGTTGAATACGTTATAGAGAGCGTTCAAATTAATATAGAGTAGTTAGCTGTATTTGTGCTTGCCAAATATCCTCTTGAGGCTTGGTAAAAATCTACAACTTTATTGGTTAATTTGGTATCATAAGTATATGATATTTTTATTTTTATTGAGTTGTATAGCCGGAAAATCCTCCATAAATTTCAATCCAACTGATAGCATGTGTCTTGATGCCACTGTTGCCAATATGCACTCAGCAGGGTGTAAGGTAGTTTCTGTTGAGAAGACGGTATACGGGGTAACTAGAGTTTATTGCTACGAAGCAGATAGAGGATTTGATTCACAGTGGATTACACATGAGTTTTTTGCAATTGCGTTTGGTACTAAGATTCCAGATGATGCCAAACCGATATGCACAGACCCTTTTTTAATAATGACTGCGGCAGAAAAAGATTAGATTCTGTCGAATTTTTATAGTAGAATAACAAGCTCGGAGGAAATTATGAGTTTATTTAATAAGTTTTTTAGCATGTTCCATAGAGGATCATCTGTTAGCAACACAACTAGTGTCGTTTCAAATACAAGTAATAGTGCAAATAACGCGCAACGGCTCTCTGCCATGAAGGTTGCAGAGCTTAGAACTATGGCCAGAACAATGGGTCTTAGCGGATACTCTTCAATGAGGAAGGCTGATCTTGTAAATTACATTGAGCAAAATCAGGCTTAGTGCTTGACATACAAATATAAAGTGATTATATAAAAAATACCATATCTATAATAGAGTGGTTATTTAATATTTAAACCAAATTTGGTTAAATAAAGGAGAAAAGAATATGAGCAAGATTATAGGTGTAGACCTAGGTACTACTAACTCTGCTATTGCTATAATGGACTCTAAGAGTCCCAAGGTTATTGAAAATGAAGAGGGCAGAAGAACAACCCCTTCTGTGGTTTCCTATACAAAGGAAGGCGAAAGGTTAGTCGGAGATATTGCGAGAAGGCAAGCCGTCGTTAATCCAGACAGAACGATCTATTCTGTCAAGAGGTTCATGGGAAGAAAATTCTCTGATGTGAAAGAGGAAACTGAAAAGGTTCCATATGAGGTTTTGTCCGGAAAGGATGGCTCATGTAAGGTTAAAGTTGGCGAACAACTTCTATCTCCAGAAGAGGTTAGCGCTCAGATATTATTAAAGATAAAGAGAGCCGCAGAAAAGTATACTGGAGCAACTATAGAAGAAGCAGTAATTACTGTTCCGGCATACTTTAATGATGCGCAAAGGCAGTCAACAAAAGACGCTGGTAGGATTGCGGGGCTTGAGGTTAGAAGAATTATAAATGAGCCTACCGCTGCTGCTTTAGCATATGGTTTAGATAAATCTGATGATCAAAAGGTTGCAGTATTTGACTTAGGGGGAGGTACATTTGATATTTCCATTCTGGATATTTCGGATGGAGTTGTTGAGGTTTTGTCAACCAATGGAGATACCCACCTTGGAGGTGACGATGTTGACCAAATTTTAATAGATTGGATGATGGAGTTATTCAAAAAGGATAACGGAATGGACATATCCTCTGATAAGGTTGTAATACAAAGACTAAAAGAGGCTGCCGAAAAAGCAAAGATTGAG
>MDTB01069371.1_pt1 | contig 18466 bp, 18 predicted proteins | sample 811161 | NCBI WGS metagenome assembly MDTB01 (sample SAMN05326650, study PRJNA326480) | marine metagenome | isolation source: seawater | place: Mediterranean Sea | collected 2009
AATAACTTAAAGAAAATTATATAACTGCTCATAGGTCAGAATTAATTTTTACGTTGATTTGAAAGTTTGTTTAAAGTCAATTTAGTTATTTAAAAAATTGTTTTAAATTATTTATAGTAATTTTAGAAGCTAATTCTTCAGACTCATAAGTGAGTCCAGCAATATGTGGTGTAATATAAACATTTTCATAGTCAGAAATATCAAATATTTTGCTTTTACTTGAGGGTAATTTATGCTCATCGCAAACAACATCGGTAGCAAAAAACTTTATCTTTTTTCTTTTAATTAATTTAACTAAACTCATTTCATCGATTACTTCACCCCTAGAGGTATTTATAAGAATACAGTTTTCTTTTAATTGAGCCTGTTTTTTTTTATCGAAAAATTTAAAATTTTTCTTATTTAAATGAATACAAATACAAACTGCGTCACTTTTTTTTAGCATATCTTTTAATGCTGTTACTTGTTTAACTTTTTGATTTTTGATTTTTAAATATGGATCATGAGCCAAAACTTTCATTCCAAATGCTAAAGCATACTTTGCTAAATTGGAGCCAATTCTTCCAAACCCAATAATACCAATTGTTTTCCCCTCTAACTGATTGCCTCTCAAAAATTCCTCAGACTCTCTCCAATTAGCTGATTTCCCTAGTGAAATACCTTTATAAAGATTTTTAAATGCAGAAATTAAAAGGGCAAAAGTAAATTCTGAGGAAGCTTTGATGCTTTTAATGTGTTTATTATTTCTGATAGATAAAACTTTTATGTTTTTTTTTTCGCAATAATCTAGAGATATGTGATTTACGCCAGTAGATGGTGTTGCTATGATTTTAAGGTTTTTAGCATAATCTAACAAATCATTTTTTATAATAAACTTTGGAGAAGGATGACATATCCAAGCATCAAATTTGTTAATAATTTTTTTAATTTGATCAAAGTGTAATTTATATCCATAATAGACATTAAACTTTTTTTCTAATTCTTTTTTATTTTTTTCTAAAAAATTCATTGGTGAAGTAACTAGTAAATTTATTTTATTTTTTTTTGACTTATAATTTTGATTCAATTTTCCAATTTTACTGGGGTAGTTTTTACAATTTCCATTTTCAATTAACATTTTTGCAATATTAAAATCAAAGATAGTATCAATATTGATAGATTTCTGATCAGACATTATCATTGGAAAACTTTTTTTCCCATTTCTACTATTTTTTTCAATTAAAGTTTTTCTTGTCATGGCATAGATTGCTCCATTTCGAATATAACATTCTTCAAAATCTTGTCTACTTGATCCAATATCTGGTTCTGGATAATCCTTACAAAAATTTGTAACGATGTTATTTTTAATTCTCTTTAATCTTGTTGGATGCTTTTCACCAGTATTAACGTAACTTATGACAGAATCATATTTTTTTTTAATTAAAATTTCAACAGCCTTATCAACATCAGTATGATCCCTAAACGGAGATACACACGGCAATTCAATTATATAATCAAATTTTCTTTTATAAATTTTTTCTGTTTCAATAACAGCATGTTTCAATGCTGTTACTGATGGCACTTTATCTCCTGAAAGCATTTTAGGTCTTTTAAATGGTGCTTCTGCACCATAAATTTTAGCAACATTTCTAATTTTGTTTGAGTCCGAGGAGACAATTATTTTATCAATATATTTACTTTTTAAAGCAGCATAAATTGAATAGCTTATTAATGGATGGTTATTTATTTTTTTTATATTTTTTTGTTTAATGCCCTTTGAGCCTCCTCTTGCCAATATAACAGCCAAACAATTTCTTTTTTTCATCATAATGTTATTTGTGAGAATTTGTTTTTTTCCAAAGCTGACTTAATATCAATGATGAGACTATTTTTTTTTATTTTTTTTTTAAAAAATTTAAATTTACCCAATATTTCTTTATGGGGAACAGCTAATATTAAAACATCAAAAAAATTATCTTTTAAATTATTAATTTCACTCTTTTCTAAGAAAAGTTTTTGATGATATTCATTTAAATGGGTAATTATAACCAGTGGGTCATGTATTCTTATGTACGTTTTTTTTTTTAAAAAATGATTAACTAAATCTTCTATTTTTGAGTTTCTTATGTCAGAGCAATTTTCTTTAAAACTATAACCTAAAACTAAAACTTTATATCTTTTTTTATCAATATGATTTTTTTTCGCGTATTTATTTACCAAATCAAAAACATGTTTTGACATTTGGTCATTAGTTTTTCTGCCTGATAGGATAACTTTGGGATTATATCCAATTTTTTTTGATTTATAGGTAAGATAGTATGGATCAACTCCTACACAATGCCCTCCCACTAGGCCAGGTTCATATTTTACGAAATTCCACTTTGTAAGAGCTGCATTTAATACTTCATTAGTATTAATTCCTAATTTAGAAAAAATAATTGAGAGCTCATTAATCAAAGCAATATTAAGATCTCTTTGGGTGTTTTCAATAACTTTTGCGGCCTCTGCAACTTTTATACTTTCAGCTTTATATACACCAGCTCTAATAATTGAATTGTAAACTTTAAAAATTTTTTTCATAGAATATTTATTTGACGAACTAACTATTTTTTTTATATTTTCAATTTTATGTTTTTTATCTCCAACATTTATCCTTTCTGGTGAATAACCATAAAAAAAATCAAAATTTGCTTTTAGTTTTGAGTATTTTTCAAGCACTGGAACACATACTTCTTCCGTACAACCTGGATAAACTGTTGACTCATAAATTACTATTGAATTTCTTTTCATCACTGAACCTACAGTTTTTGATGCACTAATTAGATGACTTAAATCAGGGTTTTTATTTTTTTTTACTGGAGTTGGTACTGTAACAATAAAAATGTTAGAATTTTCTAACTCATTTATATTGTTTGTAAATTTTATTTTTTTTTTTTCTTTATTAGATATTTTTTGATCTTTAAATATATCTATTCCTTTTTTTAATTGATCAATTCTTTCATTGTTAGCATCGTATCCATAAACTTTAAAATATTTTGATAATTTAATTGCAAGTGGTAAACCAACATATCCTACTCCAATAATTGAGATTATATCACTCATTTCACTTTATAATAATATTTAAACCATTTAACAAAGTTTTTGACACCTTCTCTACATCCACTTTAGGTTTGTATTTGAGTTCTTTTTTAATATTATCGGTCTTAGAAAAAACATCCACAACATCACCTTTTTGTAATGGTAAATAATTAATTCTTGCTTTTCTTTCTAAAAATTTTTCTAGAAGCTTTAAGTATTTTATCAGGTTGGTTCTTTTATTTGATCCAATATTATATATTTTAAATGGGTAAATACTTGAACTTGGATCTGGTTTACGTGGATTCCATTTTTTATTTTTTTTAGCAGGATTTTTTACTGCTAAAATTATTCCATCAACTATATCGCTTATATAAGTGAAATCTCTTGAATGATTACCTCTATTAAATAAATTTATTTTTTTATTTTTAAGTATATTTTTTGTAAAAATAAAAAGAGCTTGATCTGGACGTCCCCATGGGCCATAAGCAGTAAAAAATCTCAAACCAGTTGTGGGTAAATTATATAGTGCACTATATGAATGAGCCATGATTTCATTAGATCTTTTTGTAGCAGCATATAGTTGAATTGGATGATCTGCGATGTCTTTTTCAACAAAGGGATAATTTTTATTTGCTCCATAAACGCTACTTGAGCTTGCATAAACAAAATTTTTAATCTTATAATCTTTCGATAAACTTAAGACATTAAAAAATCCTACTAAATTACTTTTTATATATGAAAATGGTTTCAAAATAGAATACCTAACTCCAGCTTGAGCTGCCAAATTTACAACAATTTCTGGCTTATATTTTTTAAAAATTTTTTTTAATGGAGTAATTTGTTCTATACTTGTTTTATGGAAAAAAAATTTTTTATAAGTTTTAAGAATTTTAAGCCTATCTTTTTTTAATTTTATATCATAATAATTGTTAATATTATCTATTCCAATAACATTATAATTTAAATCCAATAATTTTTTGGTTACATGAAATCCTATAAATCCACATGACCCAGTTACGATTATTTTCATAAATATTAATTTTTGATCTAATGAATATATTAAAATTATTTTTAATCAATTAAATACGCTTTTTTTATGGCTAAATTTTATCCCACAAAAAAAATTAGTTATTATTAAAAATTGATATATATACATTGACTTACATAAATGAAAATGAATACACTAATCTACTATCTAAGATTATTTATCAAATCTAAAATAATTTTTTCAAAACCCAAAAAAAAAGATTATTTGGTATTAGATAAACTTTATATTCAAATTTTTAGTAAATATTTAGGTAAAGATAACTTCAATATTTTAAAAATACGAGGAGAGGAGACAAATATTTATGTTTTAATTTATGCAATATTTAAGTTTGGACTTAAAAATTTATCTCTTTCGTATATTAATTCCTACATAGAATTGTCAAATGCTAAATATTGTTTGAGTTTTAATCATGCAAGAATTGATTTTTACAAAATTAAAAATTTTCATAAAGAATTAAAAGTTATTATTTTTCAAAATGGTGGATTAAATATTAAATTTCCTAATCAACTTTTTGTAAAATCCTTAGAAAAAAGTAAGCTGGAGAAACAACTACTTCAAGTTGACTTTTTTTTAATCTTAAATGATTTTTATAAAAAAAATTTATTTAGCTCTTTTATTAAAGCTAAATATATTAATATAGGCTCTTATAGAAATAACTTTTATTATAAAAAAAGTAATAAGGTAATAAAAAATGTCATTACATTTATTTCTCAATTTAGATTACATGATGTACACCGAGGTTATAAAAATTCTGAATTTTATAAAACTGAAAAAATTATACTTCCAGTTATATATAACTATTGTAAGAAGAATAAATACAAACTTGAGATACTCGGTGCTGAATGGGAGCCAGAAAAAGAAAAGAAATTTTATCATCAAATACTTAACAATTATGACTGGACATTTCATAAAAGAACAAACAAAAATAATTCTTATTATTACACAGATAAATCAAATATTGTCATTTTCGTTGACTCTAATTTGGGTCTCGAGTCTCTTGCAAGAGGCAATAAAACTATCTCGATAAATTATAGAGGCGAATTTCATAAATCTTACATTAATTTTGGTTACGATTTTTTGAACAAAAGAGGACGATTTTGGACAAATTATAGAGGGTCTAATGAAATTCATAAACTCTTAAATTATGCTAATAAAACATCGATAAAAAAATGGAATAAAGATAATTCAAAAATAATTAATAATATTTTGGAGTATGATCCAGATAACTCAGTTTTTAAAAAGATATTAGCAAATCTAAAAAAAAATAAAAATTAAAGATTTATTTTTTTTTTATAATTATTTCCCTCTAAAGTCCAAATATGATCTGATCTAAATCTATCACAGATAAAATTAAATTCATTTTCAGTCAAATCTACATAATCTAAAAATTCTTTAAAGTGACGCGAAGGAAACTCTTGGTCATACTTTTTAACTAGTGCTACTGCCTCTTCCCTGGTAATATGACCATCTCTAACTTCATGTGCGGCATCTGAAGTGGCCCTGCCATGACCAAATTTTAACAATGCAAAATAATAATGATATCCGTCAAGTTTATCATCTATACTCGCGTATTTGGAGTAAGTTCCTTCAGATCTTCCCATTGGTTCAGGTTCAAATCCACAATGCTCTACAGCATAGTAATAATTATTTTGTGGGATCCATTTTTTATAGTAACCAAAATAATGATTTTCTAAGTTTATTTTATCACACTCTTTTGAAGAGGGTGGATAATAATAATTGAGTTTATTTTTTTCTATTCCATGTTTTTCAAAATACTCAACTGGGAAGCCAGAAAAAAAATGATTTAGTAAATCAACCTCATTATCGTGTTTTGGAGAATTTTCATTTTTTAGATCCCCACCATATTCAAGTTCTCCTTGCTCTCCATACATGACTAGTGGAATCTTATACTTTAATGCAATATTCATTGGAAAACTTTTTTGACCAAATATGAATGGTTGGAAAAGATCTCCCATAATTTCTAGTGACATCTTGGTTAGAAGTCTGTGTGTTTTACCATCTGGTGTTCCAAGAATATTATCTAAACCTGAATCTATCATACTTCTTAAATTTTTAAATCCAACGTTCGTGTACAACATTGGTGACCATGTAACAGTTAAAGGATTCATACTATATTTATATTTCAACTGATGAGCCACAAAAATACTATCTTTTCCACCACTGCACGGAACTACAACATCCCAACTTCCATCAGTTCTCCTGTGTTTATCTAGAAGTTTAACGAGTTTTTCCTCTCTTTCTTGCCAATTAATAATATTTTGCTTTTTATATGCGTAATTACAAGCACTACAAATTCCATTTTCATCAAATGGAGTTCTTGGACGTTGATTAGAAATTACACATTTCTTACAATATTTCACTTCATTAGGTAATTTATAATATTCTTTTACAGGGAATTTTTTTCCCTCAATTGCATCTTTTGTAATTATAGTCATGTGTCACAGATTTATAAAGTTTCGTAAAATTTTCAATCCTTTTTTACCACTTTTTTCAGGATGAAATTGAGTTCCGTACATATTGTCTTTTACTATCAATGACGTGAAATTATTTTTTCCATAGGTTGTTTTAATTAATGTGTCAATTTTTTCTGAAATTTCTACAAAGTAGGAATGTGTAAAATAAAAATTGTCATTGATTGTTAAATCTTTTAAAAACTGATGATTAGCAGTTTTTATTTGCAAATTATTCCAACCTATATGTGGAACTGGAAAATTTTTTTCATAAATAAGTGATTTTACATATCCTTTAATTAGAGATAGTCCAGATTTTGCATCAAATTCCTCGCTAAACTCAAATAACAGCTGCATACCCAAACAAATCCCAAGTAGATGCTTTCCAGAACTAGCATATTCATTAATTGCCTCATTTAAATTATTTTTCTTTAGGTTTTCTATTCCTTGATTAAAAGACCCTATCCCAGGCAAAATTAATTTATCAGCTTTTAAGATTTTTTCTGGATCTGAAGTAATATATGAATTATACCCTAAACTCATTAATGAATTTTGCAAGCTATGCAAATTACCAGACTGGTAATCGATAATGTATATTTGCTTATTCATGAAAAACCACTTTAAGATTATTTTCTGATAACTCATCTTTAATTTTCTTAATTGTGCATTTTTTATAGTGAAGAATTGAAGCTAAAGAAACACCATTGCAGCTAGTTATTTGAGCTATATCTTTAATATCCTCTATTGATCCACAACCACCACCTATCAAGAAAGGTATTTGCAAACTTTTTTTAACTTTTTGGGTTAGATCTTTTTCAAATCCTCTCATTAAACCCTCACAATCAATTGATGACAAAAGTATCTCTCCTGCACCTAATTTTTGACACTCTTCTGCCCATTCAAATGCATTTACATGTGTGAATTGTTTTCCATTTTGTGTATAAACTTTATAAAATAGTTCTTCATTTCCATTTTTATTTTTTAAAAAAACTCTTTTATAATCTATCGCTACAACGATTGAGGATGAGCCAAAATATCTTACTGCCTTTTTCAAAAAATCTGGATTTTCAAGAGCATAAGTATTCAGTATCACCCTATCAGCACCTGATTTCATTAAATTTCTAATAGTATCTATAGATCTAATTCCACCAGCAACAGAAATTGGTATTGATATTTTTTTTACAATTTCTTTAAGAATATCATTTAATGAATTTATTCCATATAAACTCGCAACTGCATCTGATAAAATCAACTCATCAGCACCAGTTTTGTAATAATGCTCTATAAACTGTTCAGGTTCTCCAATGATTTTTAAGCCTTCAAAATTAATACCTTTGATCAATTTATTATTTTTGATGTCTAACCTCGGAATAATTCTAAAATTCATCTAATATTATTTTAAAAAAAAAGTAATGATTGGCTTTAAAATCTATTTTATTTTTTTAATTTTATTTAAACTTTTTTGTGTTCCCAAATCTGACCAAAACTCAAATAAATTATATGCCTTTATACTAATGTTTTTAGATAAAAGTAAATCAAATAAGTCTGTAATATCTTTCAATTTTTTATTTTTTTTAATTAAATCTAAGACTTTTTTACTAAAAACATAGATACCTGTATTTACATTAATGCTAATTTTTTTTTCATTGAAATTTGTGACGTTTCCTCTTTCTACATCTAATATTCCAAATTGATTATTTTTGTAATAATTTTTAACCGCAATTGTAAAAATAGATTTTTGTAATTTATGAAATCGCAAAAGATCTTCGAAATTAATATCGGAAATTATGTCTGCATTTGAGACTATAAATGGTTTAGAGATTTTTTTCTTGAGTAATGATAATCCTCCTATTGTTCCCATAGGTTTTTTTTCATTTACATATGAAATCTTAACATTAAATTTATTTCCATTTCCAAAATAGCTAACTATTTTTTTATACTTATAATGAGTACATATTATGAAATTTTGAAATCCATAACTTTTCGCCCTCAAAATAATATGCTCTAAAATAGGTTTGTTATTAATTTTTATCATAGGCTTTGGAATTTTCTTAGTTACTGGCAAAAGTCTTTTTCCAAATCCTCCAGCCATAATAACAAAATAATTATTAATTTTTTTTTTATCCTCTTTGGCAATAAAGTATAAATCAACTACTTTATTTTTTTTTATAACTGGAAGATGGCTTATATCTCTTGATAGCATCAGCTCCCTCGCTTGTTCGTAGGGTATTGTTTTTTTTATTACAAAACTATTTCTAAAATAAATTTTTTCAATTTTGTTATCTAAACTCAATTTATTCAACAATGATCTTCTTATATCTCCATCTGTCAAGGTGCCTAAAAATCTATTTCTTTTATCTACCACAAGCAAAATTTGGAGACCGGTTTGATTTAGTTTCTTAATAGCAAGTTTGATAGTTGTACTTTCTCCAACAGTAATCTTGTCTATTAATTTTTTTTTTGTCATTCTGTATTTAATAAAATACTAGTTTTTGTATTTTTTTTTTATTAATTTTAGTTTTATAAATATAAAATAATCCATGATCTTTAGAAAATATAGGATATAAAAACAATAATTAAATTATACTATTATTAACTTTTTGATACTTTTGTGAAAATAAAATCTAAAAATTTAGTCATAATCGGGAATGGTAAACACGCTAAAGTTATAAAAGATGAGGTTAATAAAAAAAAAGAGTATAAAATTATTAGTGTTATCAACTTGTTAATAAACGATACAACAAAAAAACAAATGTGTAATCTTGAAAAATTAAAAAGGATAAAAAAAAATTTTTTTACTGTAATAGCTTTTGGTAGAGGGGATATAAGAGAAAGAATTGTTTATCTTTTAAAAAAACTTGAAATAAAAACCAAGTGGGCAAAGATTATCTCTAAAAATACTATAATTTCATCAAGTGCAAAAATTGGAGATGGAAGTGTTATTGTTTCAGGGTCTATTATCAATACTGGAACTACGATCGGAAAACATTGTTTAATAAATACTGGCTCAATAATAGATCATGATAATGAATTTAAAGATTTTTCTGGATGTGGTCCAGGTACAATAACAGGCGGAAGTGTAAAAGTTGGAAAAAAAAGCTATATAGGAATAGGTAGCAAAATTAAAAACAATATTTTAATAGAAAACTCAGTAATTATTGGTTCCTCTTCTAATGTTATAAAAAACTGTGATAAAGAGTCAATTTACTTTGGTAACCCTGCAAAAAAGATAAGGAAAAAGAGAAAAAACGAAAACTATTTAAAATAATCTTAAAACTTAAAAATGTTTAAAAAAAAAAAATTTTAGCTTTAATTATAGCAAGAAAGAACTCAAAAGGGTTAAGAAATAAACATCTTCTTCAGTTGGGGAAGCGAAAAATTATTGAATGGAGTTTTTACTCGACAAGTAAATCAAAATTTATTGATAAAATAATTTTAAGCACTGATTGTAGAAAAATAATATCTTTATCAAAAAAATTTAGAGTTAATGCGCCTTTTATCAGACCAAGTAACTTATCAAGTGATAATTCCAAGATTAAGGATGTCATAAATCATACCAAAAATTTTCTTAAATATAATGATAAGAAAAAATACGATTTACTGGTACTTTTACAAGGTAGCTCACCATTTAGACAAGCCTACCATATAGATGGGGCTATTAAGTTATTTATAAAAAATCAAAAAAAAATTCAAACATTAATATCTGGTTTTAGAATTTCAAAAAAATTCAACTGGATTATGAGTAAAAATAAAAAATTCATCAAATTTAAATTAAGAAATAAAATGTCAGATTTAAGAAGGCAAAATTGTAAAGATATATATCTACCAAACGGAGCAATATATATTTCTAAATATAATAAAAAATTAAAATCTTTTTACACTCAAAAAACAATATTATATGAAATGCACGAGAATAGTTCTGTTGATATAGATACTGAGCAGGACTTGAAAATTGCTAGACGATTATCTATTTCTAAGCAGAAATTTTAATTTTTTTAAATTTTGAAATATCTTCATCAACTAAAGTAGATGGTTGACCAGGTTTAATACCGTGTTTTTGTCTCCATTCTTTTTCATATTGGTCAATCTTATCGTATTGTTTATGCATCATCATTTCTCTTAAGCCAATAAGTTCTACTGCATTAAAATTTCTAGAAATAACTGCAGACACTCTTGAAGCATCTCCTAAATCCATAACGTAAGCTTCTAAATCATCTGACAAGCCAAACTTTTTACCTTGACCCTTGTACTGATCAAGAATTTCATTTCGATATTCAGTAAACCATAACGATCCAGGATAGGGCGTTGCAAAATGAGGTTTGGTGACTATTCCTAAATCATCCCATGCTTTCATTTGCATTCTAAGCGAGTCGAAATCTTCAGTTGGAAATCCTATAATTTGATTTGGAATTGGTCTAATTCCTGCTTTTAATGTCCAAAAAAAACTTCTCAAATTTGTTTTTCTATTAGAGCCTTTTCCAATAGTTTTTAGTATTCTGTCATCAAAATGCTCATATCCATAGACTAAATGTGAACAGCCATGTTCTGCCATAATCTTTAAAATTTCTGGATTACATAAAGTAGCATGGCTTGTTCCAGACCAATAAACACCATCCCAAGTGCCGTCTTTTTTCTTTTTTGGCACAAGACCCGCTTCTTTCCACCCTTTACAAATTCCTTTTAGCCAAGTTCTCTTTGAATAAACATCCATAGTCATAAAGTTTTCATCTAAAAAATAAATAAAGTTAACGTCATATTTTTTTTTGAGATAAACAGCTTGATTTATTATGTAATCTGTAGAATGAAACCGAATATTTCTTGTAAAACTTCCTTCCTCATCAAATGCTATTCTGTCAACTTCGCCATTTTCATTTTTTTCATATCTCATGTCACCAATTATGCCCAAATGATAACAAAACTTACAGACTAATGAACACCCTAAACTACCATTTATGTCCATTCTTCTTGTTGCTAACATTCCTTCTTCTGAGTACATCATTGCGCTATTTTTAAAATAGACTTCCTGAATAGGAAATAAATCGTAAGCAGGGTATGGGAGTTCATCAAGATTATGTAACAATTCTCTTTGTGGAGTAAAAATAATTTTATCATTTTTTCTTAAAATTAATCCTTTTACATTTTCTAAATTTGGATTTTCTGAGTCAAGTGCATTCAAAAGATCTACTATAGTTTTGTAAGACTCTCCAACAAATCCCAAATCTACTTCGGGCAACCACTTCATAGTTTCCTTTGGTAACGAGGTTAGCACTCCACCACCTAAGGCAATTAAAGTTTTTGGACAACATCTAGAAACAAGTTTTACAATTTTTTTAATTGATGCATATGCTGTAGTGATTCCACCTATTCCAACGACATCCCATTCATCAGAAATAAGAATTTCCTTAACTATTGCATCATCTTTTCTCCAAGCATTTTGATCATAAACTTGAACTTGATGACCAGCGTTAATGGCAATGGATGCTAATTGAGCTATTCCCATTGGTATATGTTTAGGATCTTCTTCCTCTCTCACCATTGGGTTTATAAAAAGAATTTTTGCCATTTTATAACATACAAAAAAATTTATGAGTAATCTAGATGATTATCTCTTAAAAAATGTCTGAATGAGCAATTAATAATTGGCTTTTTGAATAAAATCCCTCCATTTGTGCAATTAAAAGTTTTTGCTTTGCTATTTTGAAGAGCTTCATAAAAAATTTTTTGATACCAATAATAGACATGATCAGTGTAATAAAACTTTTTTGTAAATTTGTTAAAAATTTTTTTATAAAAATATTTAATATTCTTTTTTCCGAAATTTTTTTTTAATAAATTATAATACTGAGTAGACTCCAATGGTGTATCAATATAATAGCCGAAATCCATTCCCAAAAGTGCTATTTTTTTACATTCAAAAATAGACTCTGCAAAAATCCAACATGCCGATCCAACATTTCCCAAAGAATTAATTATTGGAAGATTTTTAATTTTATAAACTTTTTTTGTAATACTATTTTTTTTTTTTACATCATCCAAAAAGGGATGCCACCAAAAAATTTTAGCTTTAATTTTGATAAGTCTCTCTACGACTTTTTTACTTGAGCTTGTACAGGCTGCAATATTAAGTTGTGATCCATATTTTTTTGTTAGTTTTAAGACATCTCTATTATTTTTTATTTCATTTTTATATGAGACATCTAAATCTTGTTTTCTAAAATAATTATCTTTTCTTAATTTTGAAATCTTTAAATTTTCATCACCAAACCATCTGATAATTCTATCTTTATGTGGGTCCAAAGTAACAATAAGGTCAGGAATAATTTTTTTTTCTAAGAGATAATAGAGAGAACTATCTGCACAAATTATCAAAATCTTTTTTCTATTTTTTTTTAATAAATTTCTGAAATCGTTCTTTCTGAGACTTGGACCAGCAGCTACAATCACTGCAAAATTTGATTTTTTGTTTAATTTATGTTTTAGTTTTTTTAATTTTTGATTGTCCTGATCTATGATAAAATTTTTATTAAATTTAATATTTTTAAGAATTATTTTAATTAAAGACTTTTCGGTAATTCCTTTAATCTTTTTTTGGATACTATTAAAAAACAATTACGTCTACTTTTCGTCTAAGTCCCAATTTACTTTACTTTTTGAGACATAAACCATACTTCCACCAAGTCTTTGTTTTGCAGATTTTTCAAAAATTTCTTCTAATTTCTTTTGTTCAGTAACCTTTTTTTCTTTAACTGGTTTTTTTACCTTAAAGTTACCTTTTAATAATGACATATTTAATTATATCTAATTAGTTTATCAAAATCAACTTTAGTCAATCATCTTTTTTATGCAAAATGCTTCAGCAAATTCTGAATTTACACTTGTGCCTCTATATTTACTTAATGCAATGATTGACTCTTTACTGCGTGGAAAAGGAAATTTTCCAACTTCAGATTTATAGATCATGAAACCTTTAATTTTTTTTTCAATTTGTTTTTTTGTTAGTGTAACAAAATAATTAGGTTTAAAATTATTTTTGAGACTCTGTTCAGTTTCAGAGATAACCTCGTAACAAATCCAATGTTTAATAAAAGGATTTCTAAATGATTTGGAGCATGCTGCAGAGGCATCAAATACTATCTTATGATCTGAGTGTGCGTCTGTTGGGTTGGGTATAAAAACTCTATCAGGTTTGAAAAAGTTTATAACTTTATTAATTTTGTTAATAATTTCGTATTTACTTATCATATCTAGTTGAGATGTTGGAAAATCTAATTTTTTTACAAATTCAAATTTAAAAAATTTCTTTACACTATCTATCTCTTTCTCTCGATTCTGGATATGTTTTTTACTCCAATTTTTATTTTTTGTCATCGAAGTCACATACAAAACCCCAAATTTTTCTTTATTTTTTTTTTTTAGTATTGTGCCACCTAAGCCAAGTATTTCATCATCTGGATGTGGAGCTATGATTAAATTTTTCAAATTAAACTTTCTCCTATTTTTGGTTTAAAATTTTTGTTTCTCACATAAATTTTTAAAAAACTTTTATAACATTTAATTACTGGATATTGTTTATGGTACATTATTACTCTTCCAGGCTCTACATTTAAATATTCCCTCTTAAATTTCATTTCTTTTGATTTCTCAACTAAAAATTCCTTTTTTTTATATTTAAAATGTGCAAATGGGTAAGGGGGCGTTAAAGCTCTAGTAATATTATTAATTGAAGTTGCGGACATTCGCCAATCAATTTCCCCGTCCTTTTTCGTTCTTTTTCTCCAATAATTTCCTGAATTTGGTTTTATCTTTTTAATTATTTTAAGATTATTTTGACCAATACTTTTCACTATCTCAAAAAGTTGTTTTTTGGCAGTCAAAACTATTTTTGAATATAACTTTCCAGAATCATATTCTTTTTTTATAATTATTTTTTTTTGAGAAATTAAATCTCCAGTATCTGGATTTAAATCATTGTTAATAACAAAAAAAGATGAGGCTGTAGATTTTAATCCAAGAACGATAGACCAAATAATTGGATGTCTTCCTTTGTTATAGGGTAATTTTGAAGGATGAAATCCAATAGAATTTTCCTTTACTAATTTCAATATTTTACTTTTAATTAAAACTGGCCAACCAACGCATATTAAATAATCCGGTCTTATCTTTTTCAATTTATCAATTGTATTTTTGGAATTGGTTTTTTTTACATAAAAGTATTTGACGTTATTTTTTTTTGAGATTTTAGATAAATTTTTAAAATCGTGATTATAAGATTTTCTTTTTGTAAAAATTGCCTCAAATCTTACTTTTTTCTTTAAAAGAAACTTTAAGATTAGATATGACGAGTTAGTACATCCAAAAAATACAATTTTTTTCATTTTAAATCATAAAATTTTTTAATCATTAACTTATCTAAATTAATATTTGATAATATTTCAATTATTCTTTTGCTAGATCCACCATTACCAAATAATTTTTCGCCTTTAATTTGTTTGACCAAACTTTTTTTAATTGCTTTAATAATTTCTTTTTTTCTCCAACTTACATTAATTATAGTTTTGTCCATCAATCTACCAGATTGTCTATTTCCAATATTTATCGTTGGTTTATCAAAGTACGGCATTTCCAATATTCCACTTGAGGAGTTACCTAGCATTGCATCTGTATATTTTAACAAAGAATAATAATTTTGTGATCCAAGGGAACTGAAATATTTACAGTTAGATCTTTTTTTTACATATCTCAATATTTCTTGTTGAATTATAACGCTTTTTAATTCATTGCCAGGACTCGTAAAAATAAAATTTACATCATCTTTAAAATATTCAATAGCATTAATTAAAACTTTTATATTTTTAATATCAAATTTTTTTTCTAAAGTTTCTGGATGAACTGTTACCAAAATATTTTTTCTCTTTGTAAGATCAATTTTAAGATTTTGCTCAAGCTGTTTTTTAGACAAAAAAATTGTTCTATTAATAGAGTCAACACCAAGGCCACCAACTAGAAAAACATTTTTGGGATTTTCACCAAGTTGAACGACCCTATTTTTGTAAATCTTATTCGCAGTAAAATGTAATTGAGATAATTTTGTTATTGAATGTCTAAAAGCATCATCCATTAAATTCATTGTTAGTTCCCCTCCATGTATGTGCCCAATTGGAATTTGGTTTATATGAGCTGATAAAGCAATAGCCATTGCCTCAAACCTATCTCCTAAAACAATTAATAAATTTATTTTATGTTTTTTGAAAAATTTCGATGATTGAACAATACAACTCGATATTGGAATACTTAAATCAGTTAGTGTTTTATTTTTGATGATCTTTATTTTCTTTGAAATTCTAATTTTACTCTCTAAAATTTCCTTAAACGTGTTACCATATTCTTTTGAAAAATGAGAACCAGTTGCTATTAAACTCACTTTAAATTTTTTTATTTTATTCATTTCTAAAATCAAATTTTTTAACAATCCAAAATCAGATCGAGCCGTAGTTAAAAACGTTATGTGTTTCATCAAATTTTAATAAAGTCGTCTTTTTTAAAGTTATATTTTGATTTTTTTCCAATGACCTCTCTCCATCTTTCGGAGGAAATACCTAAATTTGGTCTCTTACAACTTATGTTTTTTGAATTAAAAAATTCTCCTTTTGAAATATTTCTTATTGCTACTATTGATTTTCTAATTACTATAGAATTTTTAATTTCAGATTTAGATAACACTTTTTTATTTTGACCTAAAGCAATCTCTGCATCTCTTATTGATTTAACAAATTTAATAAACTCTTTTTTGTTCATACTTGCTTTATGATCAGGACCTTGGGCTTTTTTATTAAGAGTGACATGTTTTTCAATAACTTTTGCACCAAGTGAAACTGCGACAATCGATGCTGTATTGCCCAAAGTATGATCTGAATAGCCAAATTTTATTTGAAATAATTTTTTAAAATTCGCCATTGCTTTTAAATTTGCGTCTTCAATATCAGCTGGATAATTAGTGCTACATTGTAATAATATTATATTGTCTTTTTTAATTTTATTTTTTGATAATATCTTTATTGCTGCCTTTATTTGTCTGGTGTTAGACATCCCAGTTGAAAGAAATATTTTCAAATTGTAATTTGAAACATACTCCAATAATTGATGATTATTTAAATCAGATGATGAAATTTTAATGTATTTAAATTTATTTCTAATTAATGTTTTTAAACTTTTTATATCAAATGGAGTAACAAGTAATTTTATTTTTAATAGATTACAATAATTGCGTATTTTCTTAATAAATTTTTCATCTATTTCATATTTTTTTAATAATGAAAATTGACTCATTTTTTTTTTGTTTTGAAATTGATAATCAGCTAATGGAGTAGAATTAATTAAAAGTTCTTCAGTCATGTATAATTGAAGTTTTACAAAATCTGCCCCAGCTATTTTTGAGTTTTTAATTATTTTTTTTGCATTAGAGAGTTTTCCATTATGATTTACACCAACCTCTGCAATTATAATGACTTTGCTTGAATTCATTAGCCTAACTTACTATAGCAAGTATCAATATTAAATAGTTAACATTTTTAATATAATTATTTTAGGACAGAAACTTTAAAATTTTATTTATTTGCACATTTTTAAGATCAATTGTAGTTGGTACACATATTGAATTTTTAAAGACTTTTTGTGCTTTTTTGATCTTGTAAGTTTGAAATTTTTTAAAGGGTTTTTGGAGATGATTTGGTAACCACGGTTTTCTTACATTAATTCTATTTTTTATTAATGACTTTATTATTCTAATAGTATCAATATCCTTTTTAGAACTCAAAACAGTTAACCAAGAATTATTATCTGCATATGAAGGACGTGGATTAACATAAAATTTTTTATTTGACTCCAATCCTTTTAAATATTTTTTATAAATAACTTTTTTCTTTTTAATAAAAATCTTAATTTTTTTCAATTGAGACATCCCTATCGAAGCCTGGATATTGTTAATTCGAAAATTAAATCCCTCATTTGCATGAATGAATTTAACTGGATCTATTTTATAATGATCAATATAAAGCTTAGATTCTTTTGCAAAAATCTTATTATTAGTGATGATTGCACCCCCACTGCCAGCAGTAATAATTTTATTTGCATTAAACGAAAGACATGAAATATCACCTATAGTGCCTGTAAATTTATTTTTAAATTTTCCTGAAACATATTTGGTGCCTAAACTTTCTGATGCATCTTCAATAATTATAATATTTCTTTCCTTACAAAGTTTATAAATTTTTTCTATATCACATGCATTACCCCAAACATGTACTAATACTACTGCTTTAATTCTTTTTTTTGTTTTTTTATTTATTGTTACATTATTTTTAAAATAGGTTTTTTTTTTAATAAACTCTGATACTTTTTCGGTATCAATATTATGATATTCATCACAATCAAAAAAAATCGGGCTTGCATTAAACAATCGACAGGCGTTTACTGGTGCAACGAAAGTTAAAGTTGGCATTATTATTTCATCATTTTGGTTCAAATCAAGCATTTTCATAATTGTTATTAATGCATTTGATCCCGATGAACATAAAGTTACAAAATTTATTTTTAAATATTTTTTTAAATCTGATTCAAATTTAGTAATATTTTTTCCAATAGCCAAATTATTTTTTCCGAGTTGCTCTTTTACAATTTTAATTTCTGATTTGGAGATTCTTGGTTCACTTAAATTTAAATATTTCATTAATTAAATATTGTAAATTTTAGACTTAAATTTATCTTTGTTTTCTTGTAGCCAAATAATAGTTTTTATAAGACCTTTTTTAAATGAATGTTTATTTTTCCAATTACAAGATTTTCTTATTTTCAAATTATTGCATTTTAGAATATCAACCTCACTTTTTTTTGG
>MDTB01093877.1_pt1 | contig 18466 bp, 19 predicted proteins | sample 811161 | NCBI WGS metagenome assembly MDTB01 (sample SAMN05326650, study PRJNA326480) | marine metagenome | isolation source: seawater | place: Mediterranean Sea | collected 2009
ATCAAACTTTATTATCAGTTTTTGGAATTGGGCCTTGGTCAGTCAACATGTTTGAAATTTTTAGTATTGGCAAATTAGATGTTTTCTCATCAAAAGATGCAGGACTTAGGTTAGCGATGAATAATGCTTCTATGGTAAAACCTGAAAGTGAATGGAAAAAATATGACGAATATGCTGAGAAGTGGACACCTTATAAAACGATAGCTTCTTTACATCTTTGGAAAACTGTTGATTAAGTTAATATAAAATAAACTAAGGTCAAATGGTTATCCCATATCTGAAAAACAAGGGTCGGCAGTTCGATTCAGCCTCTTGCCACCAATAGCTTAAAAACCTAAAAAATTTTATTATAAAATAGCACTTTCTTCAAAAAATTTTTTTTGATTTATAATTTGATTAATGAATTTTTTTCAACTCATCGCTGCATATATTAAGCAAAATCTCAAAAAACTTAAAGAGACAGAAGATCCTATTGAAAGAAAAAAACAATGGATACAAATAGTTTTCGGGAGTCTAATTGCTTTGGGGTATGGCGTTATTCATTTACCCTCAGATGTAAGCATTAGAGATATAATTTTTGCTGTATTTATGCTTCTTACAATAATTTATTTTTCTATTCGAGCTTTAAGATATTTCAAAATTATAAAGTGACAACAATCACTAAACAATTTGAGAAACTACCATTTATAAAGGTCCATTAAAAGGAACTTAAGGCTTCTCGCAAGTAATCATGACTTTATGCTTACCTCACTTATATTTGGTTTTAGACATATCTCAAAAGCAATAAAGTTCAAAGATAATTTGAATTATCATTAGATTAAAATACATACATTATTACTAAGGAATTTATGCGTAAATGGTTTAACGGATTAGATAAAAAACAAAAAATAGAACTGTATAGGACGATAGGTTGGAGTTTAGGAGTTATGGGATCGGGCTTAGGTGGCGCTAACGCTGCAGGTATAGGATTAGGTACTACAGTTTTGGCATGGGCTATTTTTGCAATTATTATATTAATAATATTTCGGATTTTTAAAATTCTAAATATTAAACATCCTTTTCAATAACATTGAAACTCTCAAAAAAAAAAGAATATATACTTAAATTGATTGGATTTTGAATTGTCAAATAGCTTAAAAACAATTTGTTTTGATATAGATGGAACAATTTGTTCCATAAATTTAGATGATTACTCAAATGCACAACCTTTTGAGGAAACTATAAAAAAAATTAACATATTATATGATTTAGGACACAAGATAATTTTTAATACTGCACGTGGATTTTTAAGTGGAAAAGACTGGGAAAAAACTACCAAAGATCAACTGAAAATATGGGGAGTAAAATATCATGAATTATATTTTAATAAACCTGCAGCTGATTATTACATTGATGACAAAGCCTTAGAACTTAAAAATTGGGAAGATATACTAATAAAATGATGGATTTTGAAAAACCATTTATAGTACTTGAAATGGCAAACAATCATAATGGAGATATTGAACATGGATTCGAAATAGTTAAAAATTTCTCAGATGTTTGTAAAAGATACTCACACAAATTTGAATTTGCGATTAAGTTTCAATATAGAAATTTAGAAAATTTTATTCATAAAGATTTTGTTGATCAAGATATTAAGTATGTCAGAAGGTTTTTAGACACACAATTAACAGAAGAAGAGTGGAAGTCTTTATTAGATTTTTCAAAACTAAATAATTTTAAATTAATGTGTACTCCATTTGATGAAGATTCTGTTGAAAAAGTTGTGAAAGATAATTTTGATATTTTAAAAATTGCAAGTGCTTCAATGGATGATTGGCCACTTTTAGAAACAGTTGTAAAAACAAACCTACCAATAATTGCATCAGTAGGTGGTGCATCAATAGAAAAAATAAAGCGTTTTTATTACTTTATGAAGAACAGAGACAAGTCTTTTGCTTTGAATTATTGTGTAAGCACCTATCCAACAAAAATAGAAAACTTAAATCTTGAATACATTGAATATATGAGGAATCTATTTCCTGATATTAATATTGGTTTTTCAACACATGAAGGTAATGAATCAGCTTTGACCGGAGCACTTGCTTATTCAAAGGGTGCAAGAATATTTGAAAAACATATTGCTCTTAATAATGAAGATAAAAATTTCAAAATAAACGACTATTCATCAACTCCAAACGATCTGGATGTTTGGTTACAAAACTTGTTATTAAGTACAAAAATTGTAGGAACTATTGAAGGTAGAAAGAACTATCTTTCAGAAGAAGACGCTGCATTAAAAAGTTTAAAAAGAGGAATGTATGCAAAAAATAATATTTCAAAAGGAAAAATACTTACCAAAGAAGATATCTACTTTGCTATTCCGACGTCAAGCGATCAGTATGTAGCAAATGATTTTTCAAAATTTAATATACTTACTTCTACTAAAGATATTGAGCCCGGTAGTTCAATAACATTCTCAAATACGGACATCGTCGACAACAAACTAAGTCTTGAATCAATTAGGGACGAGGTCAAAGAATTACTTAAAAAATCAAATGTATATCATTTTAAGGACAGCGTACTAGAAATTTCTCATCATTATGGCATTAAAAAATTTAAAAAATGTGGCTGTACTTTAATAACACTAATTAATAAACAATATTGTAAAAAAGTAATTATTTTATTACCGGGACAAGAAAATCCAGAGCACTACCATAAGAAAAAAGAAGAATCTTTTTTTATGATAACTGGAAAACTAGATGTTAAATTAGACAACAAAACACATATTTTAGAACCTGGAGATATTTTACATATTCCAGTTCTAAGTAAACATAGTTTTTCTACTAAAGATGGTGCAGTTTTTGAGGAAATTTCAACAACGCATCATACAGATGATTCTTTTTATACTGATGACAAGATAAATTTAAATACTGAAAGAAAATCATTCATACCACTCTCTTAATTTACATTTTTTATTCAATTTTCTAAAAACTAAATTAAAGTATATGCTCTAAAGTAATATTGTGGTTGAAAATAATGGTTTAAAGTTTAAAAAATATTATTGTTTTAGTTGTTATTCAAATAATTCTACCGATACAAAATACTTTAAAAAAGCATTCGAACACCAATTTAAAATTTTAAAATGTAAAACTTGTTTTACCCATTTTATTGACAAAATTCCCGAAGATATAAAAACATACACACATATTTATGATCATGGTGGTAGAGATAGCAAAGTTGACTTGAATTCAATCTTTACTAAATTGCGAATATTTAAAGCAAAAAGGTATATTGCTAAACACTGTTCGGAATATTTATTTGATGGAAAAAAAATTTTAGATTATGGTTCTGGAGATGGTTACTTATCATATACTTTCAACCTGGTTAATCAAAATTTAAAGGTATATGCAACCGATTATTTATACTATGAAAATGAATTTTACAGAAAAGTCCAATTTATAAACTTGGATGACATTTATAGTAAAGACAAAAAATATGATTTGATTGTTCTTAGGCATGTGTTGGAACATATTGAAGATCCTTTTAAAACAATAAAAAAATTACTCACTTTACTTGAACCTGAAGGATGCATTATGGTAGAGGTTCCTAATCATGATATAAATACAAATACTTTATTAAAAATTTTTGGTACTCATTATTCTCAAATTGGCATGCCGTGGCATTTTAATCATTTTAGCTCAGCTGATTTTGAAAAAAATCTTAGGCAAAATAGATTAAAATTTTCAAAAAATTCAATACCTGTCTTGGGACAATCAATAAGTATGGTATTGTTTCAAAATAAAATATTTTTTGACAATACGGGGTTTCTTGCATTGTTGTTTTACCCTTTTCAAGTATTAATAGACTCAATAACTTCCTCATTCACAGCTTTAGTAGTTAAAATATACAATAAATAAGAGTTAAGAATTTTTAATTGCCAAGATATTTTTCATTTCTTCATCATCAATGTATGGATGCATGTCATATAAATTTGAACTTACAATGTTTCCCTTAGAATCTGTCCTAGATTTAACCCTTGGTTGAAAATTAATATTTTTGTCAATTTTAAGTTCTACAACTAATGGTAATTTAATTTTGTTAAAATCATGTAGAAACTTTTTATAGTTGTAATTATCAACTTTTAAATAGTCCAATTTATGTGCTTGAGAAATTGATTTTAAATCTGGAAATGATAGTCCTGTTGTGGAGTCAATGCCTATTAAATTGTCTGAAAAATAATTGTTTTGAGTTTGTCTTATTGAATGGTAACCATCGTTTGAGATAACAAATAACAAAATATTTAGATCATATTCGGCAATTGTCGCAAGTTCTTGAATATTCATTTGAAGGCTTCCGTCACCTTCAAAACATATGATTCGTTTATTTTTACTCGATATTGCAGAACCAATTGCTGCAGGAAGGCCATATCCCATCGACCCGGAGGTTGAGTTAGTAAAAAAACGTTGATTTTTTTTTAAAAGTAATGCCTGATTTGGCACTATTGCTGCAGTAGCATTAGCAGTGACAAAAATATCATTCTCTTTAGTATGCTCGGATAACTCTAAACAAAAGATATAGGGATTTAATTCATTTGTATCGATATAGCCTTCATTTTTTATTGAGTACTTGGTTTTAATTGTTTTTGCCCACTCTTTAAACTCTTTGTGATTCTCTTTATTTACCAGTTCACAATTAAATTCATTAAAAAATTTATTGAGATCGGTGTTAATGGATAGATCAACATTATTAGCTATAGTTTTTTTTACTAATTCTGATTTATCAATATCAACATAGCAAAAAAATTTATCTTTTCCAAAATTATCAAAATTATAACCTATTTGCCTAATGTTTAGACTTGAACCAAGAACAAGAATTAAATCAGAACATTCAAGTATTAAGTTACCGCTTCTATCTCCTAAAGTTCCTGCTCTACCGTAAAAATTTTCATGGCTTTCCCACATTAAATCATGACCATTAAATGCAGTTAATACAGGAAGATCTGTTTTCTTAATAAATTTTCTAAAATTTTCTACAGAATTAGAAGACCACACACCTCCACCAGCTAATACAACTGGTCTTTTTGATTCATTTATCTTTTTTTGAAAGTGTAATTAATTTTGAATTTATTTTTTTATTGTTTTCATTAAGAATGAAATTATTAGATTTATTTTTTTCAATGTATTCATCTCCTTGAACATCAATTGGTATATCAATCCATACAGGCCCTTTTCTTCCACTGTTCATTATTTTTAATGCTTTGTTGAGTTCAAAACTAATATCATCTTTTTTAGTAATAGTTTTAGAATATTTAGTTATTTTTTTAACCATATCTACTATTGGTGCTTCCTGATCTCCAAGTTGTCTAAGATTACTATCAAAATTGAGGGTTTCAGTCCTAACCTGTCCTGATAAAATTAACATTGGAATCGAGTCTCCATACGCACCAAAAACACCGTTTAGGGTGTTAATTCCACCAGGACCTGCAGTAACACAAATTACACTTACCTTACCACTTGCTTTCGAGTAAGCATCTGCAGCCATAGCACATGACTGTTCATGATGAAAAAATGTTGCATTTAAGTTTGTGTTTCTTGAAAGAGAATCATTTAGATGCATTGCAGCTCCACCTGTAACCATAAAAATGTCTTTAATATTATTATCGACAAGAATTTCAGCAACTTTATCAGAATTTTTCATAATAATAAATAAGTTTAAAAGATTATAATAAAAATAGATTTGAAAAAATGTTTAATTTTTGGTGCCACAGGATGGTTAGGTAAAGCAACTATTGCAAAGATCATTGACGACTATCCCCAAAATGAATTAACTCTTATATCTTCAAAAAGTAAAAAAATTGAATATAAAAATAAGTTATATGAAGTAGGTTCTTTCAATGATTTTTTGAATATTAAAAACAACACATTTGATTATTTTTATTGTTATGCATTTTTAACTGGTAATAACATTGAGAGCAAAGGAAAAGAACATTTTTTAAATGAAACTAATAAAATAATAGATGCAACTTCAACATTTTTATCTCAAAACACAATTAAAAAAGGACTTCTCAGTTCCTCAGGAGCAGTTTATTGGTCAGAAACAAATAAAGAAAACCTGTATTCAATTCAAAAAAAGAGACAAGAAATAGAATTTTTAAAATCTTTTGAAAATAATCAATCACTCTATCATATAGCAAGAATATTCTCAGTCATTGCTCGAGATTATAATGTCGAATTTAATTATGCATTTAATTCTTTTGTTTCCCAAGCCAAGAAAAATAAAAAAATAGTTATTACTTCTAAGAAAAAAGTTGAAAGGTCGTATTTAATATTTGAAAATATGATAGATTATTTCCAAAAAAGTAAGGAATCAAAAATTTATGATGCTGCTAATTTTGATATAGATCTTGTTGAACTAGCCGAAATTATTTCAGAAATATTTGATTGCAATATCGAATACCCTAAATCATATAATAATTCTTCACAAAAAGATTTATACAAAAGCAAAGATAAGTCATTCCGAGATAATTTTAAAGAAAAAAAAGGTTTAAAACAGGAGATTCTTAAGGTGATAAATCAAACTAAAGAGCATCCTATGAAAGTTCTAAATTAATTTATTTAAGAAATAGTTAATTAAACTATTTTCCTAAATATAAAATAGCTCTATGAAAAAAATAAGTATTATTGCGACAGCGTTCAATGAAGAATCAAACGTATTAGAACTTTATAAACAACTTAATGAAGTAACATCTAAAGTTAAAAATTATAGTTTTGAATATATTTTTATTGAAAATGGAAGCACAGACAATACTTTTGAAAATTTGCTTAAAATCAAAAAAGATGATCCAGAAATAATAATTGTAAAATTGTCAAGAAATTTTGGCTTTGATGGAGGCATGACTGCTGGTCTTGATTATGTAGACTCAGATGCGACAATTGTTATGACTGCAAATTTACAAGATAATCCCAAAGTTATTCCAGATTTTATAGCAATGTGGGAAAAAGGTTATGAAATGGTTTATGGGATCGTAAAATCCAGACCAGGAAAGTCAATTTTAAGAAAAATCAATTCTAAGCTATTTTATATTTTTATAAAAAAAATGACAAAGGGATTAATTCCTCAAGGAGCAAGTGATTATAGATTAATAGATAAAAAAGTAGTCAACGCATTAAAAAACATTCGTGAAGCAAATAGGTTTTATAGAGGCTTTTTTTCTTGGGTAGGTTTCAAATCAATTGGAGTAGAGTTTGAAAGGCAAAAAAGGTTTTCTGGAAAATCTAAAGCCCAATCATCTAAAGTACTAGGATTTGCCTTAAGGGGTGCGTTTGCTTTCTCGAACTTACCTCTTAAAATTTCAATATTTTTTACATTTATATTCTCAATAGGTTCTATAGTTTTACTTTCTATACAAGTTTATAGATGGATTAACTTTGGGGTTCCTTTTGATGGATATGGAACAATCATTGGGGTTGCACTACTAGTAGCATCAATACTGTTTGGAGTACTTTCAATATTGGGTCAATATATTTCATTAATTTTTGAAGAAACAAAATCTAGACCTCTATATATTATTGATGAGGTATATTAATTTTTATATATTTTTTTATAAATCAAAAACTTAATCGGAACCAACACAACAACTATTAAAATACCAAAGATATTAAATTCAAAAATCGATGGTAATCCAAAAAAATTTTCATATACGTTCCAAAAGATTAGCGGGGCTAAAAAGTTCACACTATTAGTTGCATAAAATTGAAATAATTTAAATAGATCAAAATTTATTTTAAACACAAATTTGTTATGGAGTATAAAGTTTATAAATACTGCTGTAGTAAATGTAATTACAAGATTTACATCTGTTCTAATATTTTCATTTACAAAAAGCAATAGATAAAATTGATTTAGATTTGCTATTGATACTGAATATAAATAAATAATTCCACCAGCAAATGCTGATTTTGAAAATAAATTTTTTTTGGAGTTCATAATATTCTAAGCTCGATACAGGGATTATAAATTAAAAAAAGTTTCATATTTTATAATTCTTTAAAAACCTTATATTAATAAAACGTGATACAAAATTTGTATAAAAGTCCGAAAAGAAAATCGTAAATAGTCCAGTAAAAACAAAATAAAGTCCAAATCTATTCGCAATAAGGGAGATTTTTTCAAAAATTAAGTACTCATTTGAAAATACAGGATTCAGAAATACTGCTAAAGAGAGTGAGATTTTTAGAAAATTTTCTGAGTTTTTAAATAAATGGATAAATAAAAGGATAAACAAAGGTAATCTGTAACTTTGATTTTGGAATATGAATGTCAAAAAGAACCAATACGAATAACCATAGAATTCATATGTACTAAACTTTTTAATATCTTCTTTCTTATAGATTTTTGTAAAATTTTTTGATGATATTAAAATAATTAATGACAACACAACTATAAAAGAAAAATATTGTAGCGTATTTCCATATTCTGTAAATTTTGTAAGTTGCAATGCATCATGCAATATCCCGTATGCCAATCTTTCATCAGGAGATCCAGGTATTTTTAATGGCTCAGTAAAAGTTACGTCGATAATATACGTGACCAAGGTTAAAAATATAAAAAAAACATTTGTCTTTATAATTTTTTGATTGTTCTTAACTAAAGCGCAAAACAAAAGTCCAAAAAGAATTCCTACCGCATGGATCTTCCACAAAGTAAAAATATAAATAATACTTGAATAAAGTATTGGATTTTTTTCATAATTTTTTAAAAAAAAGTAAATCAATGCAAAGTAAAAAATATCAGGATTAGATAAGTGTACTAGCAAATTTACTGATGGACTTATTAAAAATAAAGTTGAAACAAGAATTTCAGCTGGGTACCTTAATAAAATTTCTTTATATTGAAAAACAATAATTAGAAAAATAACAAACAATGTAAACAAAACTGTCGTCCAAATATCTCCGTATAGTGGTATGAGCTTTCTTATTGGTCCGTATCCAATGGTGTCTGAACAGTAGTTAACTGTTTCAGTAAAGTTTATATTATATGGTGAACCCTGATCAGTATGACAATTAAGTATATGAAAATCAGCTTGTAAATCTATGAATCTTGAAAAACCAAAGTAAAAATTTTGAAATAATCCAGACCAAAAAATATTAAATTCTTCTGATAGAGCACCTATAAACCTTTGAAAATAAAAAATTGGTGGGAATAAAACCAAATATTTAAAATCTTTTTCATTTACAGCAACTTTAAATTTATGCGATATTAAATAACTCAATGCATAAACTCCAAAAAAATCATAATTGAAAGTTATAAAAAACAACAGGCCTATCAGAAATAACTTTAAATTCTTCATATCGATTGATAAGAACATAAACAAGAATGTAAATAAAATTACGAATATGTTTAAATCTAAAAATTGAAATATTGATCCTGGTGTTCTTTTAAATAAATAATTTAATAAAAAATTAAAAATTATGATATTCGTAATATTTAACAATTTTAATTTTGATAATGTGAAATTATATTTTTTGAGGAAAAAAATAATTGCAAGAAAAAACCCGTTACCAATGAAATTTAGAAAATCATAAAGCTTTTGATTTGAACCATATAAAAAGTGTAAAGAATTTAAATCTTCTTCATTAGTCCATATATCAACAACTTTTCCTAAACATCTTATATTTTCTATCTCAGGAAAAATATCTATAAATTTATATGAAAATGTATAATTTATATCATTATTTTGAATATTTTTTATTAAAACATCGTCACAAGTTTTTATTGTTAAATTTTGATTCTCTTCTAGATCTGTAAAACTTAAACTTTCGGAAAAATTAGATTCTTGTACAAGAAACAAGGTTAAAAGAGATAAAAAAATTGTTAAAAGTAATAATGAAATAATTCTAAATTGAATATTGTTATCAACTCTTTTCATCTAAAAACTTTTTTGTAGTGTCTACAACATAATCCAACATTTCAAAAGTAAGCCCAGGATATACTCCCAACCAAAAAGAATTTTTTGCAATGTTATTTGCAACTGGATAATTATTTGGATCATCAAATTTTAGATCATAATAGGCAGGCTGAAGTAAAACATTGCCAGCAAACAATAATCTAGTCCCTATACGATGTTCATCATAAAATCTTAGTAATTCTGTTCTTTCAAACTTTGCTTTTTCATTAATTGTTAGAGGAAATCCAAACCAACTTGGATCAGAGTTTTTTGACTGTTGAGGTAAGTCAAAGACATCAAATTGTGAAAATTTATCTTTTAAATAATTAAAGTTAATTTTTCTTTTTTCAATAAAACCATCAAGTTTATTCAATTGAGATAATCCAACAGCAGCTTGCATGTCAGTTGCTTTTAAGTTGTAACCTATGTGTGAATAAATATATTTATGGTCATACCCGGCTGGTAGACCTCCTAACTGCCAATCGAATCTTTTTTTACACGTATTATCTTCACCAGGTTTGCAGTAACAATCTCGACCCCAATCTCTCATTGATTCCATAATTTTTTTAAGTTTTGGTTTGTTTGTAAGTACAGCACCCCCTTCCCCTGTTGTAATATGGTGGGCAGGGTAAAAAGAAAGTGTTGCAACATCACCAAAGCTGCCAACAAATTGATCTTTGTATTTGCTTCCAAAAGCATCACACATATCTTCCATTAGAAATAAATCATACTTATCACAAATATCTGTAATTTTTTCTAAATCAATTGGATTTCCTAAAGTATGGGCGAGAACAATACCTTTAGTTTTTTCATTTATCTTCTCTTCAATTAGATCTGCATTGATATTATATGTTTTATTTTCAGCATCAACAAATACAGGTCTTAAACCATTTTGGATTATTGGGTTCATTGTTGTTGGAAAATTAACTGCTGAAGTGATAATTTCATCACCCTCTTTTAATTTATAAAGTTCTTTTAAAGAAGACATTGCAACTAAATTTGCCGACGATCCGCTGTTTACAAATAGACAATGTCTCATATCAAGAGTTTTTCTTAACTTTTCTTCAAATTTATCTGTAAATTCACCAGCAGTTAACCATAAGTCGAGAGATGATAGAATTAAATTTCTCAAGTCTTCTTTATCAAGGACTTTTCCAGATACAGGAATATTTGAGATTCCAGGTACAAAATTATTATTGGTTTGTGTTAAATCAAAATATTCATCAGCATTATCTAATATACTTTTTTTAGCTTCTTCAATATTTTTATCTTTTTCCATAATTTTATAATCAACAATAATTTTACCTGTTACTTGATTATTAAATTATATTAGAGTTTTTATTTCTTCAAAAAGATCTTTTTAATATATATAATTAAAAAATAAATGTTAAAAGTTCAAACGGCTCTTATTCTTGCTGGTGGAAAAGGTACAAGATTTTCAGAATACACTGATACTATTCCAAAACCAATGATAGAGGCAAACGGCAAACCCCTTTTAATTCATATAATGAACATTTATATTTCACAAGGAGTGAAAAAATTTATTGTACTTACCGGTTATAAATCTGATTTTATTTTTAATTATTTTAAAAATGATTCTAAATTCAACTTCAGAAACAATTTATTTGAATCTGATCAAGGAATTCAGATAAAAATATTAGATACAGGGATTGAAACACAAACTGGTGGACGAATAAAGAAAGCGATAAAACATATTGAAGAAGACTACTTTCACTTGACCTATGGTGATGGAGTTGCAAATGTTGACATAAAAGAATTGGAAAGATTTCATTTTGAAAATGAAACAATTGCAACTCTTACAGCTGTGAGACCACCTGCAAGGTTTGGAAGTTTAGAAATTGGAGAAAACAGTCTAGTAAATAAGTTTGGAGAGAAAAATAACTCTAAAGAAGGATGGATAAATGGTGGTTTTTTTATTTTAAATAAAGAAATAGAAAATTTTATAGAAGCAGACGAAACTCCACTTGAAAAACAACCACTTGAACAATTAGCAGTAAATAATCAGTTAAAAGCATTTCATCATTTTGGATATTGGAGACCAGTTGATACGATTCGTGAACTTGAACTGCTCGAAAAAGAAATGAAAGAACAATTATTTAATTATTATGAATGATTTTTGGAAAAATAAAAACGTCCTAATTACTGGACATACTGGCTTCAAAGGTTCTTGGTTGTCATTTATACTCCATCATTTGGGTTCAAAAATTCATGGTTTGTCTAAAGCAGAAAAAAAAGGTGTTTATGAAGATGTAAAATTGGAAAATCTATTTACAACTGAAGAATTTTTAGATATTTCTAAAGAAAATAAAAAGATTAAAGATTATATAGACTCTATCAAGCCACAAATTGTATTTCATTTTGCCGCTCAAAGCTTGGTGCCATATGCATTTAAAGAGCCTAGAGAAACTTTAGAGACAAATATTATCGGGACGTTTAACATTCTAGATTCTTGCAATCAAAACAACGATATTCAGACGCTGGTAATCTCAACAACGGACAAAGTTTATAAGAATTCATCAGAATGGAATAAAGAGGATGCAGTTTTAGGAGGAAATGAATTTTACTCATTAAGTAAAGTAAGCAGTGAAGGAGTTATTCAAAATTTTAAAGACTTATACTCAAGAAATAATTTAAATATAAGCGTTGTAAGATCAGGAAATGTTATTGGAGGAGGAGACAGAGGCGAAAATAGAATATTAACAGATGTGTTATCAGCAATCTTAAATGAAAAAAAACTTATATTAAGAAATCCAGATGGGATAAGACCTTGGCAAGATGTAAGAGATTCTATAAAGGGTTATCTTGATGTAGCAGAATTTACGTACCTAAAAAAAACATCGGAAATATTTAATTTAAATTCCAAGCCAAACAATAAATATAATGTAAAAACTTTAGTTCAAAAATATATTGATACTTGGGAATCTAATGTCGAGGTTGAAATTTTAAATGACAATGCTTTAGTTGAAAGTTCAGAATTAAGATTGGATTCTACAAAAGCAATGTCAACCTTATCTTGGGCTCCAACGATTTCAATTGATAAATCTATTGAAAACATCGTTTCTTGGGAAAAGAATAATTTAGAAAATAATGCTATCAATGAAATGAAAAAACAAGTTGAAGATTATTTTAATAGCTAATTTTTAATTTAGATTTTAAAAAGTCTATCGCAATTATTAAATATAAAAAGTTTATCATGTAAAACGAGTATCTGGATAAAAGCCAAACTACACTAAACCAACTTGCAGCAAAGAATTTTTGACTAAAGTAATCTAAATTAAATAAGTAAAACATTGGTGTAACCAACACAGATGACAAAATAAAAAAAGATAAATTTTTATTACCATATTTGAGAATGATAAAAATTAATAAAAAGTTTAAGGGATATTTATATCCAAAATTAGCATATAGGTTTATTAACAAAATCATTGGCAAGAAAGTTATAAATTTTGTGTAATCTTCATTGTCAAGATTGAATGTAAAATACTTATCTTTAAGTTTTATCGTAGCGATTATAGAGATGACTAATAAGAAAATAAAACAAGATACAAAAATTATATTTCCTCTCTCAAATATAGTTAGTTGAACATCCCAATAGGCTTTGTAATCTGCATATAAGCCAAATGTAGAAATTGGAGCATAAACAGTTGGAACCCCACCAACCTCATCAACGAAAGATCCATAGTTTCTTATTTTGATATAGTGATTAATTAATGAAAATACATTAGGAATAAAAAACAAGGCACTTAAAACAGCTTGTTTATAACTTCTAGCAAAAAATTTCACTACTATATAACCAATAATTAGACCTATTGGATAAATTTTCAATTGAGTTAAAAAAGATATAATTATCAAATCAACGATATTTAAAGAAAACTTTTGCTTTCTATAAAGATATAAACAAAAGCACAAAATAAATATATCTGAGTTTAACGAATTTAATAGGAATCTAAAGCCGGGACTTAATAAAAGAACAACGAATACAAATATATCTTTTCTGTCAATCGAAATTAATAAATAAATTATGTAAATACATATAATCACAAAAATAATAAGCGATGAAATCCAAGGATCATTTTTTATTGAAATTAAATCAGCTGCAGGGCCAAAGCCTAAAGTTTTTTGACAACGGTTAACAATTTCTGTCAGTTGAGTTAAATGAGGTGTTGTGTCTGTCTTACACTTAAAGTAATTAAACAGATACTGATTATCCCAAAGCAGTAGATCTTTTTTAAAATAAGAATCAATAAATTTATATATGTAAAAATGTATCGGCAATAGTCTTACTAACCAATCCTTTTTTTTTGTAAAAACAAAGTTAAATTTATAAAAGAAAAATATTAAGAAAAACAAAATTACATAAAAAAATGTATTATTTATATAAATTGATGCATGGGTAATCGTTAAAAGAAGAATATAGGATAGGTTAGTTTTTTTTTCTAGGAATAGTTTCACTATTTTTTATGATAGTTCAACTAGAAAAATTTTTTAACAGTTTACAATTGATGTATGTTTGATGTAATTATAATTGGGGGCGGACCTGCTGGACTAACAGCAACGTATGAGCTTTCCAAAAACAACAAAAAAGTTTTATTAATTGAAAAAAAAAGCAATGTCGGTGGACTTGCCGAAACAAAAATTTTTGGAGACTTCAGATATGATATTGGACCTCACAGATTTTTTACAAAGAACAAAGAAATTAATGAATTATTTATGGAAATACTTGGAGAAGACGCAGTAGCTGTAAATAGAAAAACAAGAATACTTTTTAAAGGCAAATACTTTGATTATCCATTAACCCCAATAAATGCTCTATTTGGCCTTGGAATATTCGAATCTATTAGCGTTGGCTTCTCATATATATATGCAAGATTAAAAAGTAGATTAAAAATATCAAATATTGAAAATTTTGAAGACTGGGTAATTGATAGATTTGGTAAAAAACTTTTTTCTAATTTCTTTAAAAATTATACAGAAAAAGTCTGGGGTATAGATTGTAAAGATATTGGTAAAGATTGGGCAGCTCAAAGGATAAAAGGGTTGAGTCTCTTGACTGCTGTAAAATTTGCTTTATTTCCAAACAGCAAAAAAAGACCCAAGTCCTTGGTTGACAAATTTTATTATCCAAAACTAGGTGCTGGTATGTTGTGGGAAAAATTAGAAAGCTTAATCAATAAAAATTACTCAAACAATGCAACAATAAAAAAATCTATATTTGTATCAAAAGTTAAAAAAGAAAACAATAAATTTATAGTTCAGTGTAAAAATGCTGAAGGTGAGATTGAAGAATTTTCTTCCGAATCATTATTCTTTAGCAACCCACTTTTAGATTTTATTGATATTTTTGATACCAATAAGCCAAAAGAAATTATTGAATCAAGAAATAAATTAAGATACAGAAATCACATCAGTGTGCATTTAACAATTGATAAAAAACTTTTTGATGATAATTGGATTTACATACACTCTCCAGATATTGATATGGCAAGAATATCTGATTTTACAAATTTTTCGTCAAGCATGTCTACCAAGGGTCTTTATCCCTTAACTTTAGAATATTTTTGTTTTGAAGATGAAGAGATTTGGACAGACCAACAAGAGCAAATTATTGACAAGGGAATAAAAGAATTAAAAAAAATATTTGATAAAGATTTTAACGTTGTACATTCGGCTATTTCCAAAAATAGTAAAGCCTATCCAGTAATTCAAACAGGTTATGAAAAAGAACTTCATAATATTAGAGAATGGATAGAGCAATTTGATGACCTTGTTCCTATTGGCAGATCTGGAATGTTTAAATATAACAATCAAGATCATGCGATGGCTACAGGCCAACTTGCAGCTAGGAATTATCTAGGGCTTGGTGAATTTGACGTATGGCAGGTTAATGTTGACGGCGAATACCATGAAGAGATACAAAATATAAATTAAGTGATAAAAATAAGTTAGTGATTGAAAGATTTAAAAATTCCCCTAAAAGAATTCTTCTTGTCCGAAATTTTGCGAACATTTTCTACATAGCTCAAGATTTTTTACTTTATATTGTAAGCTATCTTTTTGTCAGTAAAAAAAATCGTCAAAAAAAGATTACTATTATCACGGCTGCAGATTCTTCTCATTTTCAAACAAGCAAACAATTAATATCCTCAATTCAAAAACATGAAAAAAGTACAAATATTGTTTTTTATGATCTGGGTTTGTCAGATTCACAATCTAAAGAGATTATGAATTTGGGTTTGGAATATCAGAAGTTTAAATTTAACGATTATCCATCATTTATGAAATTATCTGAACCCGATGCTGGAGCATACGCATGGAAGCCACAGATAATTAATTATGAACTCAAAAAGTCAAATAATTTGATTATTTGGATGGACGCAGGGAACATTTTGACTTCAGATCTTAAAAAAATAAGGTACATAATTAGTAAATTCGGATTTTACTCTCCTCTAAGTAATGGCCATGTTAAGCAATGGACACATGAAACCACTCTTTATGAGCTGAATGTCAAAGATAGTATTTATAAAAAGAGAATGTTAAATGCTGCGATAATAGGTATAGACCCTCAAAATAAGAAAACTCAATCCTTGGTAACTAAATGGGGTAATCTTTCATTAAATAAAGATTTAATACTTCCTAAAGGCGCCGGAAAGGAAAACCACAGATGGGATCAGTCACTTTTAACAATCTTATTTTACAAAAACTATAAAAAAGTTTTATTTCCGAGAACGCATAAATTTTTTGGAGTAATTACACATCAAGATATTGATTAAATTTATTTTCCCAATAGGAAAAATGTACATAATTAAAAGTTTCTAATTTTTGTGAATTATTTTCGTAAAATGTATTAAATTTATCTTTATCGATTTCTCTTAGTTTATCCCAGTCATCAATGAGAAGTATCGGAATATTATAATCTGTAAGTTGTTTTGAAAAATTATTTTTAATCATTATGGGTATAGATTTTAACATTAACGATTCCCACACTCTGTGTGTATCAGGCCCATTACCTTCAGGGCATAAATTAAATTTAGATCGTTGAAGATAACTTAAGTAATCTAATTTATTCTTTCTATCTGGAATCACAACTTGTGAATTATCTCTAATAATGTCATTAATCAATATTCTTTCAGGATTTGTTCCTACATTAAAAAGACTTAATAAAAGAATGTCTTTCTCTTGTTTAATTTTTTTTATTTTTCTTATAGGATTTAATTTTCCATTTTTAAAATACCATCTATTTTCTAGTCCAATAGGTATCAAACTCACCTCATTTGAAAATTTATCTACCAAATTTTGTGCAAACCAATGGATTATTTTTTCATCTATATACTGTTTATATTTTGAATCAATAACTTCGTCAGAATTATGACTAAATAAAATATATTTATTTTTAATCAATGGATGAATTTTATCAAAATAGGTTTCAAGGTAATCTCCTTTGACAAAAACTTTGTCTTTTTTCATCACTTGATCTGGGTCCATCAAAGTAGTTTCATCATATATATGTTGTGCATAATTTCTAAGTGTATCTCCAGTGAAATAAGGATAGCTAGAGTATCTAAAATATTTGCCAAAATAATTTTTGTAGTAAAAATAAAGCTTGTTTTTTATCTTGTTTTCCAAACAAATTCCTTTGGTTGAAACTTTTTAAGATTTTTTTTATGTACATGCAAATTAACAAGGTCATAGCTTTTTTCATTTTTGATAATTTCAGGCCTTCTATCTTTATTTCTAACAAATATTTCATTGTTTATTAATGATTTTCCAACTATGTGTTCTGAATTAGTGTACCTTTTTGAAAATCTTTTATAATGGACTCCTCCTAAGTATTGACCATACGAACCAGGATCAAAAACTACTTCTTTATCAGGTAAAACAGGTAGAAGATTGAATATTTTTGGATTTATTACACTGGCAATATACAAAGCTTTCATTTCAGTCAGTCTATTTCCATTGTAAAATTCATTTTCATAATCTTTTGGATTGTTAAGGATATCTAATACTATCTCTACAATTTCAGTGAAAATGTTGTTATTTTGAATAAAAGAGTATCCAAAGACTAAAAATTCTTTCATAAGAGGAGTAATGTTTAATTTATTTTTTTCAAATAGATAAGAAAGCTTTTCAAACGGCTTAAACAATAAAACATCTGAATCAAAATGAACGAACGAATCTATTTTAAAGTGTCTAGCTACATCATTTATATAAAATATTCTCATCATTGATGAAGACCAGAGAGGATTCTGATCACCATCTTTGAAATAATTAAGATTTTTTACAAGCTTGGTATTTTTTGATTCGACTAATTTTGGATCTATATGTATGACATTTTTGAAATTTACTTTCTGATCAGAACAAATAAATATTTGGCTTTTAGGGTCTGCGTTCAATACTGAGTTAATACTATACTCAACATAATCAGGTATTTTTCCAAAATAATAAAAAATATAGTTCATTTCCTAAATCAATAATAAATTGTTTATTTTTCAAATGAAGAAAAATTATGAATTTGTAAAA
>MDTB01150372.1_pt1 | contig 18466 bp, 19 predicted proteins | sample 811161 | NCBI WGS metagenome assembly MDTB01 (sample SAMN05326650, study PRJNA326480) | marine metagenome | isolation source: seawater | place: Mediterranean Sea | collected 2009
GTTATTAAAAAAAATACAAAAGAGAAACTCAACCCTTTTTTAACAATAGATATTTTGTTGATTTTAACTTTTGTTATTAGCGCACTTATATTCATAATAAATGATCCTCTTAGTAAAATTGGTGGAGTTGATATTTTAAATTTCACTTATTTTGGAATGGAAAACTCATTATTTTTTGCACTTGTTGCATTTGTAGCATTTGTAGCTTTATTGCTAGTTCGAATCCCAAGATATAAACCAATTGTTAGAGATAGAATGATTGTTTTTACAATATTTTGCATTTTCACTGTTTTCTTTTGGGCTGCATTTGAGCAAGGGGCAGGTTCCTTACCCTTATATACTAGGGATTTCACTGACCGTTTTCTTGAAGGAAACTCAGCTCTAATTTTTAAAATTGTGGATATTTCGGTAACCGTGATTCCACTTTTGATAATTACATATGTATTAATAAGCTTGTTTAAGAAAACCTTTAGTGAAATTCTATTTTCGAATATAGTCCTTGGTATTAGTTTTGTCATTGTATGGGGAATCATAATCTTTAAAATATATACTGAGTCACAGTCTACATCAACCGAGGTTCCAATTACTTGGTTTGCAATTCTAAACTCACTTTTTATAATTGTATTTGCACCACTATTTGCTAAGTGGTGGGACAGCAGTTATAATCCACCAGCATCGGTTAAATATTTTTTAGGTTTAGCCCTTTTAGGAGTTGGATTTGGATTTTTAGCATTTGGAGCTAGAAATGTACCATCAGGAGCTGATAGTGCTAGTTTAAGTATGATTTGGCTGGTATTAGCATATTTGTTTCATACATTGGGTGAATTATGTTTATCTCCGATGGGACTTTCTTATTTGAGTAAACTAATTCCTGCAAGGATGATTGCTTTTATGTTTGGGGTATATTATCTTGCGGTTGCTATTGGAAACAAGTTAGCTCATTATATTGGAGGAGATATTGATAAAATCACCCAGGAGTATAGTTTATCTGGCTTCTTTTTAATTTTTACTATAATTCCAATTGGTCTAGGTATTGTTTCTCTGATATTACATCCATTGATTAAAAAATCAATGCACGGAATTAGATAAATATCTTTTCTTATTTTTGTCAAATATTACAATTGTATGAGATTAGTATTATATATAAACATCATAATAGTTTCTTTTTTTTCTGTTGATTCTCTTGTTTCACAGGAAATAAAGTGGATATCATTAGAAGATGCTGTTTACCTTCAGGAAGCTGTTCCAAGAAATATAATTATTGATATGTATACTAACTGGTGTGGACCATGTAAATTACTTGACAGAAATACATTTGCAAATAAAGATGTTGCAAAATATATTAATGACAATTTTTATGCTGTTAAATTTAATGCTGAAGGAAATGATATTGTAAATTTTAAGGGTTACAACTTTGAAAATCCTAATTACGATCCCGCAAAAGCAAACAGGAGGAATAGTAGTCATCAATTAAGTCAGGCTTTTAGGATTCAAGCTTTTCCCACAATTTTATTTCTGGACAAATCATCAAATTTATTGCATAAGCTTAGAGGTTACAAAACTCCAAAACAGTTAGAAGTTTATTTAAAACTATTCACTGATGAGAATTATAAAAATTATAGCTCTCAAGAAGAATTTAATGAGTTTTTTGAGTCTTTTATTTACGAATTTGAATCCAAGTGATAATTGATTATTTTTTTAGCTGTTTCTCTACTTGCTCCTTTTTTATTTAATAAATTTTCCAACTCATTATAATTTTCAATTATCTTTTCCTTTCCGTCTTCACTGAGGATTATTTCAAGTTCTTCCAGGATATTTTTAGTACTTAAATCACTCTGAATAAGTTCCTTTACCGCACTTTTATTTAGTATCAAATTAACCAGTGAAATAAATTTTATATTTCTTAATAAAAATTTTCCGATTATAATTGATATCCAACTTGATTTGTAGCAAACAATTTGAGGTGTCTTAATTAGTGCAGCTTCGAGAGTTGCGGTGCCAGATGCAACCAAAGCAGCAGAAGATTTTCTGAGAACATTATAGGTCTGATTTTCAACAATATCAACATTTTCACAATTATATACTTTGATAAATTTTTTGTAGTATGATTTCGTTTTTGAGGGAGCAGCACAAATTGTAAATTGATATTTTTTAAAATATTTTGTCACGCTCAGCATCACCGGCAGTATTTTACTAATTTCTTGATCCCTACTTCCAGGTAGAAGAGCAATTAATTTTTCCCTTTTTAAATTTTGCTTAATATTTACATTTAAAACATCTAATAAAGGATGACCTACATAGAACACATCGTATTTTAATTTTTTATAGTACTCCTTTTCAAATGGAAGAATTACAAACATTTGATCGATAACTTTTCTAATAGTTTTAATTCTGTTTTCTTTCCAAGCCCAAATCTGAGGAGATATGTAAAAGTGATTAGTAAAGTTTTTGGATTTTGCCCACCTAGCAATTCTCATATTAAAGCCAGGGAAATCAACATAAATAATAGCATCTGGTTTAAACTCCAAAATATCTTTCTTACAAATTGAAATATTATTTAATATTTTTTTTAGGTTCATAAAAACCTCATAAAAACCCATATAAGAATAGGTTTTGTAATGTTTTACAAGGTTATTGCTTTGTTCTTTCAAAAGATCACCTCCCCAACATCTGAATTCTGAGCTTGGATCTAATTTTTTTATTTCTTTAATCAGATTTGATCCATGAAGGTCACCTGAAGCTTCACCAGCTATTATATAATATCTCACTTAAAATTATTTATATAAATGGTTAGAATTGCTATAATGAAGGTGGCTAATAAAACCCCTCGTGCTCTTTCTTCATAGTCGAATTTTAAATAAATGAAAAATACAATTAGGTTAACAACTGCACCAAGGCTTATTAATTTGGTAATTAAATTTTCAGAAATTGAATCAGTAATTATTTTTAAAAAATTAATATTTTGGAATAAAACAATTACAGTAATAATTAAGCCTAAAAGATTTGCTAAAAAACCACTTAATAACCCAAATAAAACTTCTTTTTTATTCAATTTAGTTTCCATTTTTTTAGTTCTTCCAAATCATCATGTGATGTCATATCATAACTTACAGGAACAACTGAAACAAAACCTTTTTCAAGAGCCCATTCATCAGTTTCTTCACTACCGTCTTGATTAATAAAACTACCTGTAAGCCAATAATATTCTTTGCCTAGAGGACTTTTCCTCTTATCATATGTATCTTGCCAATATCCTTTTGCTTGTCTGCAAACTTTAATTCCCTTAAAATCTTTTGTCTTCGCAGGAAAATTTACATTTAATATTAAATTGGATTTCTTCTGATTTAAAACATTAACCGAAATTTTTTCAACATAATCTTTACATGCTTCAAAGTCAGCATCCCAGCTGTAATCAAGAAGAGAAAAACCTATTGATTTAATTCCTTCGATACCTGCCTCAATAGCAGCACTCATGGTACCAGAATAAATAACATTAATTGAAGAATTAGCTCCATGATTAATTCCAGAAACACACAAATCAGGTTTTCTGTCTAGTATTTCGCGAATAGCAAACTTTACACAGTCAGCTGGGGTTCCTGAAATACTATATTCGGTTTGAGGACCATCATCAATCTTTTCCTTTTTTGAATAAAGTGTATCACTAATTGTAATTGCATGGCCCATCCCACTTTGAGGGCTATCTGGTGCAACTACAACAACTTCTCCAAGTTTATTCATCACATGAATAAGTGTTCTCAGCCCTGGAGCTGTTATCCCATCATCATTTGTTACAAGAATTAGTGGTTTTTTCATAGTTAAATATATAAACACAAAATTACACAAATAAATATTTAGCTACTTTAACAAAAAATTATAAATATGCTCATATTTTTTGGCTTAGAATTTGATTAATTTTAATATCCATGAAAAATAATATTTTTACATCACTGATTGCATTTATTATGTGTCTAGCATCTTGCAGTTTTGTTCCCAAGGATTTTGACACAAGTGATAAGGATAATCTTGTGATTCAATTAATTACATACGTACTAGACCAAGCTCATTATCTTGATAAGGAAATTAATGACGAATTTTCTGAAAATGTATTTAATAAATTTCTTGAAAATATAGATCCTTACAAGAGATATTTTTACAGCTATGACATAGAAGAATTTACAGAATATAAATATTCTATAGATGACGCTTTTAAAAACCCAAATTTAGATTTCTTTGAGCTGGTTTATGCAAGATATATGCAAAGGATGTCTGAGTCTGAAAAAATATTTAATGAAATTCTTTCAAAACCTTTTGATTTTTCTAAGGATGAGGTCTTTGAGTCAGATTTTGAAGCTTTAGATTATGTTCAATCTAAAACTGAGTTATATGACCGTTGGAGAAAACTTCTAAAAATATATGTTATTGAAAATTACCACAATGAAGTGCAAGATGATTTGAAGGAGATTGAATATGACAGTACTTTTCAAGTTAGAAATAAAGAAATAATAGAAAAAGAAACTAGAGAATCATTATTTGAAACAATGAATCAGAATTACAGATTTGTTGCTGAAGAAATGGAAAGATCTGACTGGCTGTCTATCTATATAAACTCATTTGTATCTCAATACGACCCAAATACATCATATTTAGATCCTGAATCCAAAGACAGATTTGATATTGATATGTCTGGAAATTATGCTGGAATTGGTGCTCGTTTACAAAAGAAAATAGATAAAGTTGAAATAACCGAAGTTATCTCAGGAGGTCCTGTTTGGAAAGATGACATATTAGAAAAGGGAGACGCAATATTAAAAGTCAGGCAAGATGATGAAGAAGAAGCTGTCAATATTTTAACTATGAGGCTTAGTGAGGCAGTAAAATTAATTAAAGGTAAAAAAGGGACTAAAGTTCATTTAACCGTAAAAAAAGTTGACGGATCAATTTCTGAAGTTACTGTGAAGCGTGATATTGTCCAGCTTGAAGAAACCTATATAAAATCTACTATTGTTGAGAAAGGTAATAACCAGTATGGAATAATTAATATCCCAAAATTTTATATTGATTTTGATAATCAAAGCAACAGAGATGCTGCAAAGGATCTTAGAATTGAGATTGAAAGATTAAAAGAGCAGGGAATTAAAGGTTTAGTTATTGATCTTAGAAATAACGGTGGAGGTGCACTTAAGACAGTAGTAGATATGGCCGGTATGTTTATAAAAAATGGACCGGTAGTTCAGGTAAAGTATTTTGATAAAGAAAAGCAAGTATTAAGTGATAGAGATAGATCTATTTTATGGACCGGCCCTCTGGTTATTTTAGTTAATGAAGGGTCTGCGTCAGCATCAGAAATCCTTGCTGCTGCTATGCAAGACTACCAAAGAGCAATTATTATTGGTGGCAATCAAACATGGGGTAAAGGAACTGTTCAAAATGTATTTCCTCTAAATAGGATGGTTAGAGGCAATACTAATGGAGATTTAGGAGCTCTAAGATATACTACTCAAAAGTACTACAGGATAAATGGCGGATCGGTACAATTAGAGGGAGTAAAAAGCGATATTAACGTGCCCTACAGGTATAAATATTTAGATTTTGGAGAAAAAGACTCTGAAAATCCTCTTAAATGGGATGAGATCGATGATGTTGACTATACAATATGGCAAAGCAACTTTGATTTTAATGAAGCCATAACGAAAAGCAAAGAAAGAATGTCCAATAACGAGTATCTTAAATTAATTGATGAAAATGCTAAATGGATAAAATCCGTCAGAGATGATAAGCTTATCAATTTAAATTATGATAAGTTTAAAAAAAGGCTTGAGGAAAATTCACTAAAAACAAAAAAATTTAAAGCTTTAAATGACTTTTCAATGACCTATACCTTTAAGTCTCTACCATATGAAGTAGATCTTATAGAAAAAGATTCTATTCTTGGAATCAAAAGGGATAGGTGGCATAAAAGTCTAAATAAAGATCTTTACATTGATGAAGCATTAAATGTTCTCTCTGATTTAAGATTTTCGTATATTGAGAATTAACAATATCAATAATGAATGCTATTCTCAAAAAGTTTTTTGATTTCAATAAGAACTTTTTAGGAATAATTAGCCTCGGTTTTATTTTATTTATTTTTTTGATTTCTCTTCTTGCTTATGTTATTGCCCCAGATAAGACTAAAAATGCCAATACAATGAATTTATCGATTCATTCAAAAAAACCAGGGTTTAAAACTCTAATGATTAATTTGAAGGGGGATGAATCAAAAGAATTTTATTTTGAGTCAATTTTTTTTGGTTCAAAAAAACAGACCAATCAAATTCCGATTACCCAGTATAAAATAAAGGAAGGATTCATTCATTATTTACCTCATTCATCTTTAGAAAATGAGGTTCAGAAAATTGAATTACATAAAGCAGAAATAAATGAGAAAAAATATTATTTTGGAACTGATAAGTTTGGGAGAGATGTATTGAGCAGAATAATAGTAGGTTCTAGAATATCATTTTATATCGGTTTTATTTCTGTTTTCATTTCATTGTTTATAGGTGTTATTTTAGGGTCTATTTCGGGTTATTATTCTGGTCTTCCAGATAAAATAATAATGTGGTTGATAAATGTAACCTGGTCAATACCCACACTTTTATTAGTTATAGCTATCACTCTTGCATTAGGTAAAGGTTATTGGCAAGTTTTTATCGCAGTAGGATTAACTATGTGGGTAGAGGTTGCAAGAATTGTCAGAGGACAAGTTAAACAATATAAGGAGAGGCAATTTGTAATCGCTGCTAAGGTTCTTGGTTTTAATGATTTTAGAATCATTACTAAGCATATATTGCCAAATATAATTTCTCCATTAATCGTAATATCAGCAGCAAATTTTGCAGCTTCAATATTGATAGAGAGTGGACTCAGTTTTTTAGGTCTTGGTGCTCAGCCTCCAATGACTAGTTGGGGGTTAATGATTAAAGATCATTATAACTATATTATACTTGGTAAACCTTTTCTGGCAATTATTCCGGGTGTATGTATTATGTTTCTTGTTTGTTCATTTATGATACTTGGAAATTCTTTGAGGGATATTCTTGATGTAAAAACTAATTTTTAGTTGGTGGGAACTGAAGTAATATTTTTCCAACCATTGAGTTAATTTTTTCTCTCTTTTTTTCTGTTTTGTCAGAGTAGATATATCCTTTACCAATTCCTTGCCATACTAATTCATTTTGTTTATTGTCTATTATGTCAATAAACAATACACCTTCGTTGTAATTATAAGAATTTAAATACCAACTATTTGCATAGTGGTATGACCCCATGTAGGGGCTTACATCCATTGCGCCATAATAATTATTAGAAGGATAATAATTAACTTTTTTATTGGTTTTTGTAAAGAAGTTTATGATAAAGTCAGGGTCAATTGAACTTTTTCTAAATCCTTTGTTATATAGTTCAACATCAATTGCTTTTAAAATTCTTTTTTTGTCAATATCATTAATTTTTACATCATCGACTCCCTCCTTAGAAAAAGCATAAGTTTTCAGATTTGAAAAATCTACATTATTGTTGTAATCTGAACTCACTCTAATTGAATTACAAGAAAGAAAAATAGAAAAGACTAGGATTAAATTTATTAATTTTCTCATATTATAAATTTTCTAAAAGTTTATCATCTACTAAGTTAGGTAAAGTTACTTTAAGTTTAGAATTTTTTTCCATGGCTCTTGAAATTTGATCTATTGCACCCTGATTTCTAGCCCAATTTCTTCTTGCTATACCATTATTAACATCCCAAAATAACATAGATTTGATTCTCTTTTCACTTTTCTCACTGCCGTCAATAAGCATACCAAACCCACCGTTAATCACTTCACCCCAGCCTACACCTCCACCATTATGAATACTAACCCATGTAGCACCTCTAAAACTATCCCCGATTACATTTTGAATAGCCATATCAGCTGTGAACTTGGATCCGTCGTAAATATTAGAAGTTTCTCTGTACGGAGAATCAGTTCCAGAGACATCATGATGGTCTCTACCTAAAATAATTGGACCAATTTTACCATCCTTAATTGCATTGTTAAAGGCCTTGGCAATTTCTATTCTACCAGTTGAGTTCGCATAAAGTATTCTTGCTTTAGAACCTACAACCAAGGCATTGTCTTTAGCCGCTTTGATCCACTGAATGTTATCCATCATTTGTTGTTTTGTGTCATCTGGTGCATCGATTGCCAATCTTTCTAAAACCTTACAAGCAATGGTATCAGTTAAATCTAGATCTTCTTGTTTTCCAGACGAGCATACCCATCTAAATGGTCCAAAACCATAATCAAAGCACATTGGACCCATGATGTCTTGCACATAGCTTGGATATTTAAAGCTTCCATCCTCTTTTACAATATCTGCATCTGCTTTTGATGCCTCAAGTAAAAATGCGTTTCCGTAGTCAAAGAAATAGGTTCCTCTATTAACATGCTTATTAATAATTTCTACATGCTTTTTTAGTGTTGATTTGACTTCACTTTTGAATTTTATCGGATTTTCATAGATTAATTTATTGGCCTCTTCAAATGAATAACCAACAGGATAATAACCACCAGACCAAGGATTGTGAAGAGAGGTTTGATCACTGCCTATATCGACCATAATATTATTCTCATACAATGATTCCCACACATCAACAATATTTCCATGGTATGCAATTGATACTACCTCGTTGTTTTCTTGGGCGGTTTTTAATCTTTCAACTAATTCTTTAGTATTATTTATAATCTCATCTACCCAATTTTGTGAATGTCTTGTTTCGATAGCTTTTCTATTAACTTCTGCACATACTGTGATGCATTCTGAAATATTTCCTGCTTTTGGTTGAGCTCCACTCATACCCCCCAAACCTGATGTAACAAATATTCTTCCTTTTGGCTTTTTTTTGATTTTTCTAAATGCGTTAAGTACTGTAATTGTTGTTCCATGAACAATTCCTTGAGGTCCGATATACATGTAACTTCCTGCTGTCATTTGTCCATATTGACTCACACCAAGCGCATTGAATTTTTCAAGGTCTAACTTCTTTGAGTAATTAGGAATTACCATACCATTTGTCACTACGACTCTGGGTGCATTAAAATTTGAAGGAAATAACCCCATAGGGTGACCCGAATACATTACAAGTGTTTGATCATCAGTCATTATTGCTAAATAACTCATAGTTAAAAGATATTGTACCCAATTTTGAAAGACAGCTCCGTTTCCACCATAAGTAATGAGTTCATGTGGGTGTTGTGCTACCCTTTTATCAAGATTATTTTGAATCATCAGCATGATTGAGGCTGCTTGTTTTGATTTGTGTGGATAATCTTCAATCTGTCTGGCATACATTTCATAGTCAGGTCTGAATCTGTACATGTAAATTCTACCATATTCTTCAAGTTCGGATTTGAATTCAGTTATTAATTCTTCATGAAATTTTTTATCAAAGTATCTAAGTGCATTTCTTAATGCAAGCTTTTTTTCTTCAGGCGTTAGAACACTTTCCCTTACAGGTGCATGATTTACATTACTGTCATACTCCTTTTTTGCAGGAAGTTCATCAGGAATACCTAATAAAATTTGTTTTTTAAAGTCCATTTAAAATATGAGTTATGCTTTAGCTATCAACAATTGTAATACCAAAGATAAATTAAAACACAATATTTTCGATTATCTTTACAATAGGTTATTGATATGAAAAAAGTCTCTCTAATCTTAGTCATTTTGTTTCTAACCTTTAGTTGCGGAACTAAGAGAGTCATCTACAACAACAAATCAGAAGAATTCAAAAAAGAGGTCAAAACCAAAAAAGAAAAACCAAAAAAGAAAAAATCAAAAAAAGCTGTAATACTCCCTAAAATTTTAAATACAGAAGATTATGTTAAATATTTCTCTGGTATTGCAATGGATGAGATGATTCAATTTGGGATTCCTGCAAGTATTACTTTAGCTCAAGGAATTTTGGAATCTGGGGTAGGTAAAGGAAGGTTAGCAGTCGAGGCTAATAATCACTTTGGGATTAAGTGTCACGATTGGAATGGAAAAAAAATATTTCATGACGATGATGAGGAGCAAGAGTGTTTTAGGAAATATGATAATCCTGAATATTCTTATAGAGACCATTCATTATTTCTATCCAATAGAGAAAGATACTCTTTTTTATTCGACTTAAAAAAAGACGATTATAAGCAATGGGCAAGAGGTCTTAAAAAAGCAGGATATGCAACCGATCCAAAATATCCTAAAAAATTAATCGATCTGGTTGAGAGATATGAACTTTACAAGTATGATAATGTAGTTCTCAAGAAAAAAAATAGGCTATATAAAGTCAAAAAAGGGGATACTTTAAATTCAATTTCTAAAAAATTTAATATTCCAATAGATTTGATTAAAAAACTTAATAGTTTAAAAGGGGATAGTTTGAGCTTAGGTCAAATTTTAATAATAAAAAAATAATACTCAAGTCATCAACATTTTTGGTGTAATCAATATAGTGGACCAGTGAGGATTGTTTGATTATAGCCTGAGCCAAAACTTTGTTGATGATCTTGAATATTAAATATTTGTAATAAAATTAATTTAAAATTTCTTTCAAAAAACACAATACTTAAATAACAAATTAACATGTATATGTTAATAAAGTTTGTTTAAATTCTGTCAATTGATACCAATAATGAACCGGAATTACCACTCCAGTTTTCTTCGGCTCTAAAACCATTTTTTAAGCAAATTTCTCTAACAGTTTTCTTCATTTCTTCACTATTTCCAGTTATTATTTCAAAGTCGTTAATTCCGTCATTATAATTGCTAATTAACCAGTCAGGTAGTGTATCCTTTACTTTTGAATAAGTATATCCGTGAAGATCAATTTTTAACAAAAAATATTATTTAAGCTTTGAAATATAAATTTCATTTTCAATTTTTTCGACCCTGATAAGCCCAAATTTTCTTAATGCCTTGATTGCTTTGTCCCATGCTTTATTGCTAATATCAATTTTATCTTTTACCTCACCAATTAATTGATTATCTATAGATAGATTTTCAAATACTAATTTCTCATTTTCATTCATTGAAATTTTCTTTTTCTCTGGTCTCATTTGTGGAAAAAACAATACCTCTTGAATGGATGAATTATTAGTCATAAGCATCACCAATCTGTCAATACCAATACCAATTCCTGATGTTGGAGGCATTCCATATTCAAGGGCTCTTAAAAAATCATAATCGATAAATTCTCCAGCTTCTAAATCACCTTTTCTTGACAACTCAAGTTGTTTTTCAAATCTTTCTTTTTGGTCTATTGGATCATTTAACTCACTGTATGCATTGGCTATCTCCTTACCATTAACAATCAACTCAAACCTCTCGGTTAAGTCTTTATTTTTTCGATGTATTTTTGTTAGTGGGCTCATTTCTTTTGGATAATCCATGACAAAAGTAGGTTGTATAAAATTTGGCTCACACTTATCGCCAAAAATAGAATCAATAATTTTTCCTTTACCCATAGTGTTATCTATTTCAATATTTAAGTCCCTAGCTGTTTTCCTAAGTATCGATTCATTCATATTAGAAATATCAATTCCAGTGAATTTTTTAATAGAATCATAAATTGTAATTCTTTCATAAGGGGCTTTAAAGTCAATTATGTTATCACCAACTATAACTTTGGTATTACCTGTTGAATCAACAGAAACTTTTTCAAGAAGTTTTTCGGTCATCTCCATCATCCAGTGATAATCTTTGTATGAGACGTAAAGCTCGAGAATTGTAAATTCTGGATTATGTGTTCTATCCATACCCTCGTTTCTGAAATCTTTTGCAAATTCATATACCCCATCAAAACCACCAACAATTAAACGTTTAAGGTACAATTCATTAGCTATTCTTAGGTACAGAGGTACATTTAAAGCATTATGGTGAGTTAAAAAAGGCCTTGCAGTTGCTCCACCTGGAATTGGTTGCAATATTGGAGTCTCAACTTCAAGGTATTCTTTATTATTTAAAAACTCTCGAATGCTATTTGTAATGAGTGTTCTTGTTTTAAATGTTTCTTTGACGCCTGAATTAACAATTAAATCTACATATCTCTGACGGTATCTAAGTTCAGGATCGTTAAATTCATCATATAAATTCCCCTCACTGTCTTCCTTTGGAAATGGCAATGGTTTAATAGCTTTTGAAAGTAACTTGAAGTTTTTGACTAAAACTGTTTTTTCTCCAACTTTAGTTTTGAATAATTCCCCTTCGACACCAATTATATCGCCGATGTCAAGTAATTTTTTGTATAATTCATTATACATGAACTTATCATCACCCGCGCAAATTTCATCTCTGTTAAAATATAGTTGAATTTTGCCTTTGCTATCTAAAAGTTCAGCAAAACTTGCATTTCCTTGAATTCTTCTAGACATCAGACGTCCAGAAATAACAACTTTTTTGTTAACAGCAAAGTCACTTTTAATATCTGAAGAGTAGTCAGAAACCGGGAATAATTCTGCAGGATATGGGTCAATGCCTAAATCTCGAATTTTTTTTAATTTATCTCTTCTAACTAATTCCTGTTCGCTAAAATCCATTAATTGAAAGTTGTTATTTTACAAATATACTTTTAATTGAAATAAAAATGAATAACGATTTAATTTTTAAAAGATAACTATATTTACATTAATTGTTATTTATGAGCTTATTCAGAGTTTTTTTATCTATTTTATGTCCTCCATTAGCTGTTATCGATCAGGGATGTGGATCAATATTAATTGTATTTATTTTATGGATTTGTGGTTGGGTTCCAGGTGTTATTGCTGCCCTTGTAATATTAAATAACCACAAGAGATAATTATGAACAAACAAATTAAATTTATTGATTTGGGGCTAATGGACTATAAAGAAGCATGGGATTATCAGCAAAATTTATTTGATGAAATAGTTGAGATAAAAAAACAAAATCGAAAAAAAAAATAAAAATCTTAAAACCCCAAATTACTTTTTGCTTGTTGAGCATCCACATGTATATACGTTAGGTAAAAGCGGTGATCTGTCAAACTTATTGATTGATGGGTCAGAGTTAAAAAATAAAAATGCAAGTTTTTATAAAATCAATCGTGGGGGTGATATCACCTATCATGGTCCTGGACAAATTGTTGTTTATCCAATTTTAGATTTAGAAAATTTTTTCACTGATATTCATAAGTATTTACGTTTTTTGGAGAATTCTGTTATACAAACATTAGAATATTTTGGTATTAAAGGTGAAAGAAATCTTGGTAAAACAGGTGTTTGGATTGATATTAACACACCATTTCCGAAAAAGATATGTGCAATGGGTGTACGTGCAAGCAGATGGGTTACGATGCATGGTTTTGCTTTAAACGTAAATGTTGATTTAGATTATTTTAATAACATCATTCCATGTGGTTTAAGCAATCATGCAGTAACTTCGATGAAAAATGAATTAAATCAATCTGATATAAATATTGAAGGGGTTAAAGACCTTTTAAAAAATCATTTTTCAAAAACCTTTAATTCAGAATTTATTTGATCGTTTGATATTTAATATTTTTAGAATTAGTTTTTATTGAAAATTCGATTGCATTTTTTTCAAAAATAAAGTCAGCATTATTTTTTGACTTTATGGGGAATCCTTGAATTAAATTTAATTCATTATCAAATAAGTAAATTTTATTGTTTTGAGAATCGAATATGTTTATAAAACTTTTATCATTTCTCAAATAAATTTTAAAATCCTCATATTTTCCGAATGCAATCTCAATATTATTTTTGGTGTTTGATAAAATATTTCTTTCTAATGTAAATATTGATTTTTTTTCACTGGCAAGTTTAATACTATTAGCAATTGGCTTTTCTAGAAATGTGTTTCCTTGCATATCAATTTTAATTACTTCATTTAAGTCTGTTGTTGAAACCAGAAAATTTTGATATTGAAATATTTCATTTTCAGAAAAATTATGTTTTCTTTTTGTTTTAATTCTAACTCTCCCTCTACGGTTCAATATTGTAAGTTCATCGTTTGTCTTAAATACAATTATGTCTTTATTGCTGATTCTAAAATGCTTTGGCTTAGTAATGATTCTTCCTTTTTTATCATAATTAAATCCCCTAATAATATTTCCTTTTGAATCAAACATATACAACTCATTATTTTGAGTTATTAATAACCTGTAGTTTTTATTACTATCATAGTCAAACACTGAAAGGGGTTTCGTAATAGCATCATTGAATTTAAGGGGAAATTTACCAACATCTCTACCTTTTCTATCTAACATGTAAAGTGACTTTTTAGTTACAAATGCTAACTGTAGCTTACCGTTTTTATAGCTATCAATTTGATTAATTTCTTTAATAATCTTTCCATCAATTTTTTTGGTCCACTCAACCTGGCCTAAATTATTTATTAAATACAAAATATTCTGAGAATCCTGAACAACAATTTCATTACTATTATTAATATGATTTTTTACAATCAATGGCCCAAGAATGATTTCATTAGATATGCTGGTCTCAAATTTCAAGTCTATTAAAGAGTCGAGTACTTTTTTTTTATAATCAGAAATTAAACCATTAACATTTATTATTTCATCACCTTTTTTTAACTGAAATATTTTATAGTTTTCTGACAATGAATCTGAATTTTCAAAATTAAAAAAGTTAAATTTTTTTTCATGATTTGTGCTTATCAAATCATAATCTTCAATTAAATCATTTTTAAATTTAAAATACACATCCCTTTTTGGACTTGGTATTTCTTGAATAGAAATTTTTTTATCTTTATTTTGATTGATCACACGATAATTATCTACTACACCATTTATCGAAATTAGTTTATTAGACGCATCAATATTTAAAAATAAATTACCGTCTGAATTTTCAAATTCATTACCAAAAATTTTATTCATAAAAGTAGATGTATTTGCGCTATCCAGTGCCACACTAAAGTTTGTATTTATCAGATTTATTTTTTGAAATTTGGAAGCGAAATAATTAATATTAATTTTTGGATTCGCTAGGGGATTGTTTGAAATAATATCAAATTTTTCGTACTTAAATTTATTGTCTGTGATACTGTCATTTGATATTTCTAATCCAATTATATTATAATTCAACATCCCATTCGAATCATATAGCCCTACTAAAACTTCTTTATCATTATCAATTTTTGATAATTGTGTAACTAGATTTTTAAGTATCATATTTGAACTTGAGACGGAATTCAAATAACTGTTATTTTCAAGGCTATTTTTAAATTTCCCAAGGTTATTTATCGAAATTACAGCCTTAGAATTTTTGGGAACCAAATCGTAAGAATCTATATCTTTTCTTACAATTTTCTCACAAGATGAAAAAATAAAAACTATTAGGATAATTAATACTTTGTATCTCATTAATTATTAATTAAACACTAAATTAAAAATCAATTGTCAATTGTTCATCAAAAAGTTTGAAACTTTTTCTGTGATGGATAGTTATGCCAAATTTTTTTATACCTGCCTTATGCTGCTTTGTTGGGTACCCTTTGTTTTTATTCCAGAAATAATTTGGAAATTTTTCAGAAATTTTTTTCATATAGATATCTCTTGAATGTTTAGCTAGAATTGAAGCTGAAGCAATACTTAAGTATTTAGCATCTCCCTTGACTATTGTTTCGTGAGGAATATTGCTATATTTTTTAAATTTATTTCCATCGATAATCAAAAATTTTGGTTTGATTACAAGATTATCTATGCATCTATGCATAGCCAATATTGATGCATTTAGAATATTTACTTCATCTATTTTTTTGGAAATACATTTTGAATGGTATAAGTGATTGAATTTTCTATTATAATTTTTGATAATTTTTCTCTTTGTGCTGATGATAGTTTCTTAGAATCGTCAATTAGTTCATTTTTAAAATTTGGTTTTAATATAACTGCTGCAGCTGTTACAGGCCCTGCTAAAGAACCTCTGCCAGCTTCATCAATACCACACTCATGAATGTATTTGCTATATCTAGATTTGAGCATAAATATTTGTTAATTATTATTTGTTAATTGGATTCTGATTAATTTTGTGACGATATTGATTCTGATGAGAAACATAATAAATATATTTTTTTTAATTTTTATTTTTAAAATTGGTAATTCCCAAGAACTTCAAAGACCACCAAATAGGATTCAAGATATTGAGATAAATGACAATTTACAAAATTCATCAATCAGGGATTCCATCATGAGTAAATTTGGTGATAGAAGCACGAAGCTCAACAAAAATCCGGATGCTAAGATTCAAGATTATATAATCATTACAAGATATCATGATACCATTATTGTTGATACATCACTGACAATTGAAAAATATCATAAAATAAATTATTTAAGAAGAGACAATTTTGATTTAATACCTTTTTCTAATACAGGCGTTGCATATAACACATTGTCTTTCTCAGGAATTAATTCAATTGCTCCTAAAATGGGAGCATCAAACAAATATTTATCTTATGATTCAGCGGATGATGTTGTGTATTATGATTTGCCTACTCCATTCACAGAGCTTATGTATCGATCAGTTTTTGAGCAAGGACAAATGCTTGATGCTATTTACTCAGTAAATACATCTCGTCAATTTAATTTTTCAATCTCAAGAAAAGGCTTAAGGTCACTTGGTAATTATCAAAATTTTATAAGTAGTAGCTCAAATTTCAAGATTAGTACAAATTATTTCTCAAAAAATAATAAATATAGATTTAGAACTCATTACACGAATCAAAAGCTTTTCTCAGAACAAAATGGAGGCATAACCAACTCTGATATCTCAAATTTTGAAAATGGAAATAGTCAATTCCTTGACAGAGGGGTTTTTGATCCAAACTTTGAAAATGCACATAATGAGTTTTTGGGAAAGAGGTTCTATTTAGATCAATCTTATGTTCTTAGTGAAAAAGACTCAATAAGTGATAGCAGTTTAGAATTATTTAATGCAATTTATCTTGAAGAAAAAAAATATAAATTTCAACAAACATCGAGTGATGAATTTTTTGGTGATTCTTTTGTTTCTCAGGAAATTAACGATAAAATATTACTTAATACACTGAATATCAATACTGGATTAACGTATAATTCTGAAAACTCAGGAAAAATCAAATTGGGGCTGAGATACATTGGAGATAAATACTCTTTGGAAAATTTTCAAATTGAACAATATATAGACAACACTCAAACTATAAATTCAAAAACCACATTTTTTATTGCTGAATACTCTAATGAATTTTCAAAAATTCATTTACATGCAAAAACAGAAAGTTTCATTTTTGGTGATAATAAATCAAACCTGTACGCTTCAACAATTAAGTTCAGATTGAAGAATAGCAATTCTTTAGCCATAAATTATAAATTACTTTCATCCACACCAAACTATAATTTTCTATTATATAGAAGTAATTATGAGAATTATAATTGGAACAATCAATTTGATAATTCAACTACTAATTCGATTTCATTGGATTTAGAATTAGATAAATTTTTTGAAATGAAGGTTGGTTTAATTTCTGTTAAAAAACATTTACAATTTGAAAAAATAACTGATGGTCTACCAGATTCAAGTGAATACTCAATATTTCCCGTTCAGCACAATGAAAACCTTGATATTTTCAAGATTCAGTTAGACCGAGAAACTAATTTTGGTAAATTTTCAATTGATACACGATTCCTTTTTCAAAAATCCCTTTCGAATGAAATAATCCATATACCTCAAATAGTTTCAAGAAATACAATTTATTACACTACTCATATGTTTAGAAAAGCACTGTTTTTACAGACAGGATTTGGAGTAAAATATTTCTCAAAATTTTATATGAATAGTTATGATCCGTTGCTATCAGAATTATATGTTCAAAACGAAAAAAAGATTGGAGAGTTTCCGATCATTGATTTTTTTATAAATGCCAAAATTCAGCAAACAAGGTTATATTTTAAATTTGAGCATTTTAATTCTTCATTTACAGGTTATAATTATTATTCAGCACCAAATTACCCCTATAGAGATTTTACTTTCAGATTTGGTTTAGTTTGGAATTTCTTTATGTAGTTAACCATTAACATTAAATTAGATTTCTTTTAGATTAGTTACTTGATAATTAAATAGTTGTATTTTTTCTCTGAAAAATATCTGTAAAATATTTTGTACATATCAAAAAGATACTATATTTGCAGGCGCTTAAGAGTAAATGACCGAATGTTTATGGTTAAAACTGTTGATAAAAAATTATTTATTTCAGTTTAAATTGCTTTGCTAGCGTCTAAAAGGGTTTTATATTTACACCCCTGCTTTTTTGAAAGCAGAGAAAAATTTATGTTCATTAAAATATTGAAATTGATTGACAGCGTAAATTAAAATTTATTTTAATTTCAGAGAATAAACCATCATGAGCAGATAGAATTTAATTTCTTTA
>MDTB01097741.1_pt1 | contig 18463 bp, 15 predicted proteins | sample 811161 | NCBI WGS metagenome assembly MDTB01 (sample SAMN05326650, study PRJNA326480) | marine metagenome | isolation source: seawater | place: Mediterranean Sea | collected 2009
CCCAACACTACTAATAGCGCCGCATGCTTCTCTATCGTCCCTGAGCGAATAGAAAAATATTCCATCACAAATTACTTTATAACATCATATCTGGATAAATAGTACTCACGCATTATTAAGCTGGAGGGCAATACCCAAGTTATTAATTGGAACGACGTTCAAAATTTTGTGGATATGAACAACTGTTAGGAGTAAGTTCGGTTAAGGTAAATTTACCTTTTCTATGGAGAGGGTTGACCCGGTAAGGATGTGGTTCCAAAAATGGAAGGGTCCTTGATACAATAAGCCGAGCATCAAATTCCTTGATATTTTTAAGACAACGCTCACGTTTAAGTGATTCTATATTCTCCTTGTATTTGGTTGAAGAAATTTTAGTAGCTGGTCCAAAAGGTAACAAAATATGAGAAATCTGCATTTGGCGTAACTGTAACCATAATTTTTTTGGATCACCCGCTTTTTTATGAACTTCAACCAGGGTCTGTGTATTTGGATTCGCGTAATAAACAGGATTATCAAAATAATACACAAGATTTCGGCTAGTTACGAGTAAATGCGCGGAGCTCGTTAAAATTTTTCTAGCTTCGATGACAGCTCTGTAACGAGAGACATTTTGAAGCAAAAATGTTTGGCGATCCTGACCTAAAACAAAATATCGAAGATAATTCATTCCATAAAGGGCACCGCCCAGCAACTGAAGAGGAATAACCAATGCAAACACTGCTCGCAATGGGTGCAATAACTGAACGGAGCATTCAGATGCTTTTATAGCCAAAACGCTAAAACATATCAGCAAAAGAGGGTAAAGAGGTAGGAGATGACGCACTCTTTGGGATGGGCCTATAAAAAACCATATCGCATATGCGATGAAGCAAATCGAACCAAAAATTAGAAGTGGGTGCAAAGATATGCGGTCTTTAAATATCCAAATACCATAACCAAAAAATGGAATAAGGAGTAGGGCGACTGGACCAAGCCCGACCCTAAGTGACTCAAATTGCGTGTCTGCAAACAAAGTCGCTTTCACCGGATAGCCGAATAACCAAAATAAATTAGAGGGCAAGACCTTTTCGCTGATCATTGATTTGTAGGCGGCATGAATCTCACTGTTCCATGGAGTGTTAAGATTGTATTCAATCAGACCGTAGAGGATTGGAAAAATAGGGTCTCCAGTCGCCCAAATATTCCAAGCATACCACTGGCCCCCCGCAATCACCAAAGCTGAACAATACGCTATGACGCTTGCAAGCCACCGTTTTTGAAAAAGAAGCAAACAGGCACCACTGAAGGCAAATATCAATCCGGTATATTTACTCGCTACAAAAAAACCAGCAGCCAACCCGGCTAAAATAGCATACCGTAATTGCTTAGAATTCCTAGCTTCAGAAATGGCCAACGCAGCTATCAGCACAAAAATAGCGTTTCTTACCTCAACCTGCCCGCTTCCCGCACCGTAAATAATCGCTGGGGTGCTCAAAAATACTAACGCAATAGACAGAGCCCAATTGAAGCTCACAAAGCGGCGCGAAATGACAAAAATCAAAGCTGCCGCAGCCCACCCAGTTATCATACACCATAACGTCATAGTTTTCTCGCCCCCGGTGCCGAGGGCAGAGAGGTAGGTCATTTGCTGAAGTAACGGTATTGATCCCTCTACCGCTTGATAAGTTGGGAAAAGTACTCCCCGGGCTAGAAATGCCTTAGGTAGCGCAAAATGGTAGGCTAAGGAGTCGCCATCACTAGGGGGCGACAGCCCTTCTAAAATGTCCAGTGCAAACAAAATTCCTATAAATGCGATCAGCGTAGAACCATATATGTCAGGTTTTACAAAGCCTTTAAGGATGTCTGGTTTTGGTTTGAGGAAAATCGTCCCAAATACAAACCCCAAAAGAATTACTGTCAGCTCTATTTTGCCAATAAACCCCGTTAAAGCTAGACCGAATATACTCCAACCTAATAGACCAAAGCCGATACCAAACGCTAGCACCACGCGCTCTGTATAATTAAAGCTATATAAAACTCCTGTTATTCGCAGAATAACAGCACCGCCGCCGAGAGCAGCGGCTATCATCAAAATCAAATAGGCCACAGAAACCAGAGAAGTCATTTGAGACCGCTCACAGGGCTGTCGATGCCATGTTGAAGAGCAACATATCTTTGAACTTTTTCCTTCGGGCAGAATAATAAAAATCTAGGCCGCCCTCTAGTAGCAATTTTTGATAGGCAAATGGAACTTCTAACGCTATCGAGTCGGAGTTAAGAGCGAGGCGCGGCGTTGCGGCCATGTTCTGACCCCGAATGCCGCTGCGGCAGTATCGATAACGTTCAGAAATAACTTGCAAAGCGGGTGCATTAATGCTGCCAATATCTCCAAATGCAAATGCATACCAATCGGTTCGTTGCTGAAGTTTAGCATCTAATAGATCCCCAGCATTAATTACCTCATCGCGCAAAGCTGTTATATCTAATTCGGATAGACGACTGTGCATCATCCCATGACAACCAATAACATGACCCAACTGCTTAAGTCGGTCTAATTCCTGCCAGTTCATCAATCGAGTTTCACTATTAACTTGCTCTGATCTACCTCGTCCCCGAAAAATTTTTTTTATAATTGCTTCACGTTGTACTGGCCCAGTCAACGTCATCAAGCCAGGAGCAACAAAAAACAATGCCTTTATTTTGTGAGGACGCAACACTGTTTCAGCAATGCTAAAATTTGATAGGAAACCATCATCAAAACTGAACAAACACGGCATCCTATGACTTTTTTTTTGAAAATTTGGCGGAGATTCACCGTTAAGCAAAGAGGCGGCCTCAACTGGAGAAATAACACCATGAAATTTCACAATATAGGCGACCAGCTGTTCAAAAATACCAAGAGAAGATGCAGGTATATCGTGGAATAACAAAATGCGAAAAGCCGGTCGCGATCGGCTAATAGACCGAACACACCGCAACCCAGCTAAAATTGGCGATGAAAAATAATATCTTATCAATTAAAGCTACCCCTGGAAAACGGCGAGAAACCCTCAGCCTAATTCCACCTGATATCTCTTCAATATAGTCCAAGCTTGATTAAAATTGCACCAGCAAAACTTCGGAACTGCAATAGATAAAGGCTCATAACCAAAAAGACCCAAAGCCAAATTATAATTACCCACCTATTTCCCGAGAACAAGATCAACTTATTTTTCTTCAAAAAATTCAATCCTCACGGTCTAGGATCATAAAGAAACACAACGGCCACTATATTATCTACAATCGGACAAAAATCGAAAAGCCTCTAGACGGCATAAAAAGTCAAAACGTTATTTTCTCGAACATTTGTAATTACTAATAGCCCAGACAAAAGACCTAATTAATACAAATATACCCCTGATTGGAACTTTACACGCCGTACCATACCGCTTTGCCGCTAGATGAGCATTAATGGACTCAAAGTGAATCACTAAAACCCGAAACAAAAGGGCAGAGAACCATCTCGACCCTCTTCTTTGTAGCACTGGCGCGTAACGGATGGCTATGTCAAATGCGCACTCACGACGACGCTCGGTGAAGCTCATTATGCTACCGGATGAAATAAAGTACCGCGATAAAAAATCTTCAAAAACTAAAAATTTCTCACTTGGGTTTTGAAGCACAGCAAGCCAGAGCTCAAAATCTTGAGCATTAAGTAAAGATTCGTTAAAGCCTCCAGATTGAATAACTAAATCACGCTTAACGATGACGGTGCTAGTATCAATGTAGCCGCGGCGATATAGATTTTCATATGGGTCTCCTGAGGCCCTAAATCGAAGCGCACAATCATTTTGTGTCTTTATACTCCCATCCACAATCCAGCTGTTATGAGCAACAAGAGAGTAACACCCCAAATCTAATTCAAAAATACTTCGTTTTAATTTTTCTGGCAGCCACTCGTCATCCGCGTCAAGAAAAGCAAGTATTATTCCTGTGCATTCCGCAATAGCCCGATTTCGCGCTGCACCTGCACCTGCATTAGCTTGCCGAATGATAGTCAATTTAACATTCTCAAATATTGGCCGTAACGCCTCCGCTACTGAGGCGGTATCATCGTCCGACCCGTCATCTACAACGACAATTTCGCCCGGTTTTAATGTCTGTGACGCAACGCTTCGCAAAGCTCGATCAATAGTATTTCCTGCTTGGTATGCAGGAATAATTACACTAATCCGATTATCCTGCATAAGCCATTTCTGTGAAAGTACCCCGTGGTTGATTTTCAACAAACAGCCGGATACAAAGCTCTAACATGACAAGGGTATAGATCTGATACCCGTATCGGTCAAAGTTAGATATAAGCTGACTAATTCCATTCTGCGTCCACCAACCTCGCTCAAGCGTTTCTGCTCGGGTCAATAAAGCCTCCGCAGCAGGACCAAGGCCATTCCGCCACCAACTTGGAACTGGAGAGGCGAAGCCTTGTTTTGGGGCGTTAACAACACTTTCGGGTAAAAACCCTTGAGCAAGTTTTCTCTGTAGAGCTTTTTGGCGCATATTTTTTGTACGCATTTCTGAAGGTACACTGAGCGCGGCCTCTACGAGTATGTGATCAAGAAAAGGAACTCGCCCCTCAATACTTGCCGCCATAGATGTTCGATCCACAAGAAGCATCAAATCATCGGGCAAATAGGTCTTCAAATCAGCCATTAATAAGCGTGCTTGATGAGGGCCGCCGGTTCTCTCAAAAGCTTGCTGCTGCGCCGATTTACTGGTTTGCATGCTATTTCCAATCAATCGGCGCATCGGTTCGGGGAAGTGACCTGTGTGGTCACATAAATACTCTCCCGGTTGCGCATTAAACCTCTCTGCCCTGCGCAATTGAAATGACGTCATTGGGGAGAACTTATCCGTAAGCTCAATTATGGACCTACGAATTATTTTTGGCAGGTACATAAATTTACGTTCGATATCTAAAAGAAAATACCGACGGTAACCTGCAAAAATTTCATCACCACCGCTCCCATTCAAGGCCACTTTTATAGATCCTGAGAGCTCTTTTTGAATTAGAAAATTAGGCACAACCGCAGCATCGAAAAGCGGTTGGTCTAAATGCCACGCCAATTCAGGAAGAAGATTATCTACGTCCGTTACATTAACATCAATCACTCTGTTTTCTAACCCAAGGTGTTGAGCAACTTCAGTCGCGCGGGGAGTCTCGTCATAGGTCCCGCTCGGGAATCGCGCAGTGAAAGTGGTAATCGACTTATTCGTTTCCTCCGCGGCGAGGGCAACTAGAAGACCAGAGTCAATACCACCAGACAACAAAGCGCCCAAAGGTACATCGCTACGCATGTGGATCCGGATGGAATCGCGTAACTTTTGTAATAAAGTCTCCTCATGTTCATTGACCAAAGTTGACATATTTTGGTCCGCCTTGGGCATCCAATATCGCTGCACATCAGAATTTCCCAAAGAATCAACAACTAACGTATGTGCTGCCGGAAGTGCCTGAACGTTCTTGTATAGCGTCCGTGGAGCTGGAATCCATCCATGCAAAAGATATTCAGAAACCGCCTTTTCATCAATTTTCGCAGAGACAAGCCCAGATGCAAAGAGAGCCTTTATTTCTGATGCAAAAAGCACTACGCCATTAGAAAGAACTGAATAATAAAGCGGTTTTATTCCAAAACGGTCGCGAACTAAGGTTAGACGTCGTGGCTGCTGCTCAATCAAAGCTAGAGCAAACATACCTCGAAGTTCATTTACAAAACCGCCGCCAGTACAAAGGGCCAATGCAAAAGCCGCTTCGATATCACCCTGAGAGCGGAACTTAAATTCAGCTAATCGTGGATCTTTTCGAAGTTCTAAGTAATTGTAAATTTCACCATTACCAACCATGACGGCGCCAGTGTGTTCATCTTGAAAAGGCTGGTCGCCCATTGCTGGGTCAATAATTGCTAAACGAACAAAGCCAAGCTGAGTCCGCCTATTTTGGCTCACAAAATGACCTCGCCCATCTGGCCCACGGTGGACAATGGAATCCATCATCGACGTTAAATCTAATTCTTCAACTACTGCCCTATCGGGAGCAAATAATCCCACAAGACCGCACATATTAAATAACCCTAAGCCAAATATTACTAATAAAGGGTAATTTTACTGTTTCTTCCAACACAATCTTTGTACCAGGAACGCCCACACCATAAGCTTGCCAAAGGGTCACAGGTAAAATTCGCCAAGGTTGATCTGCCCGCAGTTGATAGGACCTTTTACCAGTTATTAAAGCTTCTTTGCCAATTATCTTGACTTTGTGCGGTGTTACAAAGTATTGACTAATGGTATGTTGCCCCGACCCACTCACTTGACTAATTATCTCCCAGCCACTGGCAGATGGCTTAAAACAGCGCTTCACTGTTCCAACACCTGAAAGTCGGGTATATCCATTATGTTCAAGGAAAATCTGAGAATCCGCATAAATACTCGAGATTTTTCCGCTAATATGTTGCCTAAATAAATCATTGTAGTAGGGCTTGTTCGGTGGATATGGATCTTCCCCGTCGATTAACAGTATATTGTGAACGGACCCAGAACGATATAGAGCGGAATCGCCCTCTTCTCCATAAGAACCGCGACCAGCATCGACAAAAACTGGTTCATCTTTAAAATGCAATTCAAATCCACCAAAATCTTGATGGCCATGCCCGGGCAATGGACTCCAACCTTGCGGAGATGCATACCAAAGTCCAGACCAAGCCTCATGATCACTGCGCAACCAGCCATCACGAGCCAAGATTTTTCGATCAACAATATCTCCCATTAAGCTGATAACATATTCGCGCTCGTCGTCGCTTAATCGCGAAAGCCAGTCCCCACCAGCTTCAATACCGGCAAGGCACATAAGATGGTCCGGTGGTACATCAGGGGAAATATCACCAATTAGTGGGAAGCCCCCTCCAAGCCTAAGGAATGAAGCAACAGCAAGTATTTTTCGAGCAATTTTTTCGAATTTAATATATTCCGGACGTTCAAAACGCCGCGCGACTAATGTCACGTCTAAATAATTACGGGTCAATAAGAGATGATAGTGCGATGAGCCTTCGCGCAGAACGCCAGAACGTAAAAATAATCTCTCCGCCTCTTTGAGCAAAATTTCTGCCCCAAGATCAGCCGCGGGCGTCAGATTTAACTCGAGCCCTAAACGATAGAGGCCGCGTCCATTATTGCTCAAGTGATTACCAGTATATTGATCTCCATGGTATTCAAGAGCAGCACAAATTGCAGGGATATGACTTGCTAGAGTTGTCAAGGTCCGGCTTTTCTCGCCTGGCACTCCATGATACCGCATAAATTCTAGAATATTAATCGCGCGTTCGGTGGCCGTATAAGGATGCCAAGACCAACTTTCATCAGGTTTCCCAAAACCTGTCATCCAAGCATTCCAAAGCGCCTCCACCCATCCAGGATTAATATGAACCGTCGAGACGGGAAGCCACGCAAAGCGGTGCGCTGCCAAAAAAACCTCAAGATCATCATACTTGCGTTTGAATAACTCATGCTCATCTCCCGGCATGAGTAAAACTTCATCTCCTGGCAAGGCGATCGTAATCCCCTCAGTTGCCGGCAATATTTTGAGGCTCTTATAATTTGTTGTTGGCTTGCCCAATGGCAGCGGCAAATATTGAGAAACGTAAGGAGGGGGGCGCGGTTTGTAGCTCTGCCTGCCCGGCCACCTAAGCAGTATCCGACCAAGAAGCCACAACCGTAATGTCCGATCATTAATGATCTGACGCAATCGTCTCCTTAACATATCAATCATTTAGACCAAGTGCCTCGCACCAAAGCCGAATGTCTGGGGGGGCAAATACGTCTTCTAAGGCTAGCGTCGGCGACGCAGATAATACGGCTAACGCTAACGCGTCACATAGACCCTCAGCAGTAGAGGACTGAACATGAATAGTTTCAGGGATGACATCCACACTCGGCCCGTTGCGTGCAAGAAACCGAACAACAGGGATACCGGCCATCAAAGCTTCCAATCCAACTGTGCTCGCTGCGTAAACTACGGCCCCCAAACCAGCTTGAGCCGAAAGGCCGTCAGAAGTTCGCCGAAGTCCCGGTTGCTCCTTGAAAGCTAAGGGGTTCATTGGGTGATCTTTAACTAAAAAATGAAAATGCTGCCCAACTAAATTGCGCGCGGCTTCCACCATCTCCCTGGCGAGGTCATGTTTAAATGGCAACGCTAAAAAAATTGGCCCACGGGGTTCTCGTGAAATTTTAGGAGGGTTCGTAAACCGGTGGGCCCCCGCAACAATTAGTCGGCTAGGCTGATGACCATAATCAATCAAGCATTGACGCCAAATCTCACCAGAGCAAAGTATACGATCTGGAAGGCTTTTTTCACCATCTGGATTCGATTTTGCCAAATGAACCCAATGTCGTCGCCCAACAACCGTATGCTGATACCCACTAAGAAGTATCCCCATTGGACGGGCCAAACGAATTAAGCCTCTCTCCCAACCGTGATTTTCCCATGGCCAGACGATAGCTCGGGGACGGGTGTTTTTTAACCAACAATCAAGACAATGCAATTGCCAGCGAATAGCTGCTGATTGTCCCGTGCTACCCTCCAGAACACGGCTACGACGAATTATCCAGCTATATTTTTCCCAACCAATATGTTTTGCTGTATCCCACTTAATAAACGGGAGCCGAAATACAAATAGTATGCTTCCCCATCCGTGTAGACTAGCCGTGCGTCCATCTTTCGCGAGTTCTAATGCACGTGCTGGTTTACAATCAACGTGGATGATCCGCCGAACCTCCGGCAGAATATTCATTAGTGTACCAAAGTACGCATCACGACCGTTACTATTGCTAGAGGGATGCCCGTACACCAACAGCACCGAAGACGCTTTCTCAGCATAATTTTTCAAGTGGCGTAAACGTATTACTGCAAAAGCAGCCGTTAAAGCATACCAAAACCTTGATAAATAACCTCTAAACCACAGCTTTAATTCTTGGAAAAAAAGCCTTGGTGGAGGTGAAAGAACGTTGCCATCAAGAGAAGAAAGATGCCGGAATAACCAAGGGTCATCGCATATAACTAAAATACATTCTTCGTTCGCTATCCAAGTTTCGTACAAGTCCGTCCACGCTAACATAACACCAAAATCGGATACGTTGGTGTTGCAGGTAACAGTATGTGCCAATTCCGCAGAAGGATTCTGTTGCGCCAATTCCCGTACTAAATCCGACCAAATAGTTTGAATAGCATCAAAAGCCTCTTCCATTTGAAGTTCAAACCCCGGTAGGCGGCGGGAAAGTTCAGGTGTGTTTATTGGATTACCTACCGCGCACCAATAATCATAGCTTGATGAGATTGGAAGGTCCCCAGAACGGCAAAGAAGAACGGTCATAAGTTAAAGCTTAGGCCTAATATTGTTTGCCGTTGAATTAAGTGATCTATATCTCAAGCCCATCTGGGACCGGTAGGCTAGTAATTTCAATAGGGTCTCCATGAACCTCCAAGCCGGCAATGGCTGCACGACCCATAGCTAGAATCGCCTCCTCCGAACTACCACCTAGGTGCGGCGTAACAAAAAAATTTGGCAAATTTAGAAGCTCGTGGTCTTCGGGTGGCTCATTCCAAAATACATCAAAGGCAGCACCAGCAAGGCGGCCATCTTGCAGCATTAACTTAAGCGCTTTTTCATCGACCAGCCCACCCCGCGCAGCATTGACCAGTATGGCATCCGGTTTCATCATGCTTAGACGATCGGCAGATAGAATGTTACGTGTTGTATCATTCAGCGGTGTATGAATAGAAACCGCATCAGATTCTCTAAGGAGTACGTCTAAGCTTACCGGCACAATATCATAATCAGCAAAAAATCTAGGATAATCCACTATATCATTAACCAGAATCGTACAGTTAAAGGCCTTTAAAAGAGACACTAAATCCTTACCGACCCTACCACAGCCAATTATCCCAAAAGTTCGACCTGAGAGTTCTCTCCCTTTACGTTGATGCCAAGCCCCGGCTAAACTCTCACGATGGGCTTCGGGGATTTGACGGAGCAAAGCTATAGCCACTGAAATGACTAGCTCAGAAACAGATCTTCTGTTAACGCCCCCCTTCCAACCCAGTTTTATGCCCTTTACGCTCATTGCTTCCAAGTCGAGCATGTCAAGCCCCACACCATATTTTGAGATTACTTTAAGTTTTGGCAAGGCGCATAAGACACTCTCTCCCAAGAGCTCCAATCCAATAATAGCTCGATCGCAGTCAGACAGAAATTCAATCAGACCTTGGCCCTCGAGTTTAATACCCTCCTCATTAAACTTTATATTCGCTCTCGGATACAGGTCTTCCAGCTCTTTGCGTAGGATAGGATCCTTTGAGAAGGAACGTGATGTAATGGCGATTTTTAGGGCTGCCACTTCAAATTCCAACGCTTCTGCCATTCGGTATCAGCGCAATAAATTTTGTATACCATCTCCATTGTCTTGTAGGCATCTTCAACTGATCCATTAATAATTTTACCACCGTTGACAATAACATTTGTAAATTCTTCTATTTCCGCCATCCAAGATGGATCTTCCGAATAGCAGATGGTCTCCTCTCTCGGGTCAGCGGACTCTCGTTCAGCCGGCTTGGCAATAGTAAGTGTTTCATCACCGTAGCTCTTAGATCCTGATAAGATGCCGGCCAGCGTCAATGCTCCATTGGAAAGAGTAATATCCAAATTAAACCGATGGCGCCAAGATGTAGCAGAAGAGTGCAGCGAAGCAACCTTACCATCAGCTGTTCTCATCAAAGCGTATGCATTATCTTCAACATCTTTCTTCCAAAACCCACTACTTATAAAACTATGTACGTCAGTGAATTCGCCTGCAAACAGACGCAAAAGATCAACCATATGAATCCCTTGATCCAGCAAAATTCCACCCCCAGCTTTCACACGTTCGGTCCTCCAGGTGGTTTGCCCCCAAGATATTAACTTGGATTTACCATACACACCTCGTAAATTTATAATTTCCCCTAATTCCCCCGATTTCACGATACGCAACGCTTCCTGTATGGAATCATGATACCGGTGGTTGAAGCCATACTTCAGGACCCGGCTTGGTAGGTTTTGGGCGACACCCAGAACGGCCGCTATGTCACTCATATTTCTACCCGGAGGCTTCTCACAAAAGACATGAAAGCCTCGCTCCAAACCACCAATCGTTGCTGCTGAAGCTACATCGTTAGACAAGCAAACGAACAGAACGTCCAAGTCGTAATCAAGTAGCTTTAAATAATTATTAAAATACGGCACCCCATCGTCAAGAACACCCTTGCTTTCATACTTAACGTCAGATACCGCGACAGTTTTAAGTGCTGGATGGGCATCGATAAATTGACGTCGCCTTTTGCCAACTACACCATAACCAGCTATGCCAACCTTAAGTTTATTTTTCATCTTAACGGTGGTCTTTTAAATACTCTGCGCATAAGTTTTGAAAATCATCATCATTCGGATAGCTGTCACAAAAAAGGCGCCCCGATGGATCTGCCAGAATCAACGTTACATTTTTGCCCGCATTCTTCTTATCTCGAGAAATAGCCTCCAAAAAAGATGTTACAGGTATAGAAATGCTCTGAAAACCACGATAGTTTGCGGACAATGTATCATGCATCCGGCGGTAATTATCCTGGGTACCAACCCCTAATTTCCAAGCGCACCAATTCGCCATATCCATACCCATGGTTATTGCAATTCCATGAGGCACAGAAAAATCCGTAGCGGCTTCGATCGCATGCCCAAACGTATGACCATAGTTAAAAACTCTACGCGGACCTCGGTCAAATTCGTCGGATTCGATGTAATATTTCTTTATCCTAAGTGCGCGGCGCACGTATTCCATTAGAACCGCCCGGTCAACAAAAAGCGATTGATAATCAATGGCTATTTTATCGAAAGACTCTGGTCCATCTATGGCATGGACCTTTAATATTTCACCGACACCAGAGCGCACATCTCGTTCGTTGAGCGTGTCAAGAAAATCGGGCGCAACATAGATTTCTTTTGGCGGAGTAAACGTCCCTAAGATATTTTTTACAGTCCCGCTGTTAATTGAACTTTTCGAACCGATACAGGAGTCTGCTTGAGCCAACAAAGTCGTAGGGTAGAAAGCCCATGGTACGCCTCGCAGCAGAGTAGCTGCTAAGAAACAAGTAATATCTTGGATTATACCGCCACCAATTGCAATAAGGATATGGTCTCGCCTAATTCTACATCTTACCAAATGTTGTACATATATAGGTAATTTTTCTAGGGATTTATTTTCCTCCAGTGCGTCAATTAACAACACAGAAGGTGATTTTAAAATATTTAGGATTGTCTGGCGGTAAAGTTCAGCGATACGGGCGTCAATAATAAAATGTGCGTTTTGGGGAACATCGGTGTTTATTTGGGACAATGAGCCCCCTGAAAAATGCACGTTATATGTCCCAATATGGGACTCAATCGTTAATTTCTCAGACACGTGTAAAACCCCCATCAATCGCAATGTTCTGGCCACTGATATAGGTATTCTCCGGGCCTGCCAGCCAGGCGACAAAAGCAGCCACCTCCTCAGGTTTTCCTAATCGACGCGCAGGGACACCGTTAACCAAATCCGCTATACCATCATCACCGAGGACGGTGCGAGTGAGCTGTGTATCAATAAACCCAGGCGCAACGCAGTTCGCTAATACACCGTCTACGGCCACCTCAGCAGCTAACGCCGCCGTCATGCCATCAAGCGCAAACTTTGATGAAGAGTAAGAGCTGCGCTTTTCCTTTGCTATCTTGCCCCATATAGAATTGATGTTAACAATCCTGCCCCAACCCCTATGCCGCATAGCAGGAAGCACTGCTCGCATCAATATAAACGGGGCCATTACATTTACCTGCTGAATTTGCTGAAAATCCTCAAGTTTAATCTCCTCGTATGGACTTATTTTGTTGATGCCCGCATTGTTAATTAGTATATCAGGGGCCAACTGCAACAAATGCTGTTCAAAGTCCCGTGTCGCAACAATATCTGTAAAATCTATCGGACAATAGTCACATCCATCAGGAACGCTCCCGTTTTGCGCAGTCCCTGTTCCGGTGACAACTGCGCCATCAGACAATAATCGAGCCGCAATAGCATAACCTATTCCTCGCGTCGCTCCAGTCACAACAGCTGATTTTCCGGTCAGAATAGGGCTCAAGAAATTTTGTCTCCATTTTGTCGTCTTTTAACACGGGTTTTCCGTGCAATAATATTCCAGCACCAACCTATCGATCTTCCAAGATAAAGCTCCAAAGGAGTTTCACATACATATGGTTTCCCATAAATCAAAATACCCCCGCTATGAAAAGGAAAATTCATGAGTTTTAGGATCCTGTCTCGAATTTGGCTTAATTTAGGTATAGCCAAGTTATCAAACTGAAAGCTATTACGGCGCATCGAGAGTTCGTCAAAATGACGGAAAAGGTTTCTTATCCCCTTGGCGCTATAGACCCGCGTTAAAGGATTTCTTTCCCCATAAAATTTTGGCTTTCCCTCTGTTAAGTGGCCTACCCATCGTGCTTCATTTTGGAAAAAAAACCTTAGCGATAACAAACCGCGAGGGAATATATTAAGCCAGTAAACTGCAGAGTGTCGCGCATAAAGCATTATAACCGCCATTCCTCCGGGCTTCAGTACTCTATAAATTTCATCTACACACCCTTCCGTATTTTCCGAATGATGAATGACTCCATTTGAGTAAACGATGTCAAAGCTGTTTTCTTTAAAGGGTAAATTTTCAGCATCGGCTTGGTAGACAATTCCTCGTCCACGCGTCAATAAACGAAGTTTTTTTGCAGTCGACAAAACACGCTCTGGAGTCAAATCCACCGCGACAACATCAGCACAATGCTTCCGAAATAGGCAAGAATGCCCCCCGCTACCTGATCCTATCTCAAGCACTTTTTTGCCGGCTAAATCTGGTAGAGGCATCTCAACCGCAGCAAGATGTTCTCGTTTAATAAAAAGATCCTCTACCTCGTCAATCTGCTTTTCTAGGTCTTTGGATGTTATCGTCGCATCATTATCCTGGTAAAGCTGCTTGCAGAGGTCTCCCCAGAAGGACCGAATATTTTTTTTAATATCTGACTCCAAATTGCTCGATACTAACAGGCACGCATTGGCTTTAATGTCGACAAAATACTCTGCATGACAGGATCCACAGGAAAGTATATTTTCCTCGGCGATAAAAAGACCATCCGAAAAACATTGCGGACAACGCAACAAATTTTTGGCATCGCCTTTTAAGTGTTCCAAGTAGGATAAGGTTTCGTTCATGATGATAAAGCAAAAATGCTGTAGTAATTAATCGTCAGTGATCATTGCTATAGCATTTCAATTACTCATGTAGGTTTTAGTAAAAGAGTCTTTGCGCAGTGCCTCCTCAGCTCTGTCGCGGTCAGCCGGAGTGTCAACCCCGATCGTCTCGTTTTCCGTTATGACGATCTGGATGGGGTAACAATGCTCTAGGGTTCGGAGCATATCAATACATTCAATCTCCTCTAATGGTGTCCGATCAAGACGGCCAAACTTATATAAGAATTTTTTTGAAAAACCGATAACTCCTGTTTGCTGCAACGCCAGAAAGTTGCCGTTTTCGTTTCGGACCCGAGATGGAATCGCCGAACGAGAAAAAAATAAGGCTCTTCCATCAGGCGTCGCTACAACCTTAACAACATCCGGATCCGCGAGTTCTTCGGGATCCAAAATACGGGAAGCCAAATTAACTACGGAGGCTTTTGTTTTTTCATATGTTTTCACGACATCCTCGATCATCTCGGGATTAACTAAAACCTCATCACCTTGGACCATCAAAATTAGATCATCATCATCCAAATCAAATTTAGACAAAGAAACGGCTTCTACTGTTCGGTCAACACACCCAGGATGAGAGTCAGCTGTCATAATCACCGCTGCGCCATGAGCCTCTGCAATTCTCTTTATCTCGTTGTCACACGTTGCGATAATTACTTCATCAAGCGTTGAGCATAATTTACAGCGCTTGTAAATATGTACCAACAACTCCAACCCAAGCAAAGTTGCCAAAGGTTTTCCAGGGAACCTCGTAGATCCCATACGCGCCGGGATAACACATAGCGTTCTCATAAATCTAGCATTCTCTGAGGTTCTTAAATGCATGACGCATTGCAATCATGTCCGTCCCATAAGCAAGAAACTGATATCCTTTGTCAATTTTAGCTTGCAGAGCACTTTGGTCAGGAGCAACTTGGTGGATGCCGCAAACTTTTTGTTTGTTCGCACAAGCTTCTTTAATTGCGGTCAGGGTCAACTTAAATTCGGGCGACTCAAAGTTTCCGGGATCACCCAAATCAGCGGAAAGGTCATAAGGACCAATAAACAACCCATCCACCATTTCTAAAGAAACGATATCCAACGCAAGGTCACTACCCTTTCGTGTTTCGATTTGAGGGATCAAAACAGGTTGAAAATTTTCAAAGTAATCTTCAAACTCCGAGCCCCATTTATTGGCCCGCGACAAACCTACACCCCGACATCCGGCCGGAGGATATATGCAGTGTTGTGCAAAATCAGTGAAATCCTCAATACTCTCAACCGTGGGTATAATTGCCCCAGCCGCGCCTAGATCCAGCGATCGACGAGCGAGAAAGGGATCTGCTCTCGGCAACCTAACCAGCGGGCTCACGTCGTGGTTCTCTATTGCCATAAAAATATTTGCTAAATTAGTCTCATCAAGAGGACTATGCTCTAAATCCACAACAATCCAGTCAAACCTGCAAGAGGCCATCGCATCAGCAACAGCAGGACTAGCAGTGCTCAGCCACCCACCAAATGTCAGTTGTTGATTAATCAATTTTGATTTTAAGGAATTCTGCATTCACACACCTATAGAATCAAATTTTCTGCTGTTGGGTTTAAAATATATTCTGCGCTCAACCCACTGTTCTTAGCTCAACTCAACCGAGGTTCTTAGCTCAACTCAACCGAGCCCTCGTTCATTTGCGATATATCAACCATACGAGCAAAATCCTTATTCTGTTTATAAATCACGTCAAAGGTTCCAGAGCACATAATTTGCCCTTTTTTCATAAAAAAAATTTTATCACAGTTCCTTATAGTGCTCAGTCGGTGTGCTATAATGATGATCGTTTTTTTTCCGTGTAATGCCTCGATGGCTTGCATCACCTCTCTTTCGGTTTCGAGGTCAAGCGAGGAGGTTGCTTCGTCCATCACAAGCACCTGTGGTTCCCTGTACAGAGCCCTTGCAATCCCGATACGCTGCCGCTGGCCTCCCGAAAGATTAATTCCTCTCTCGCCAACAACGGTCTCCAATCCACCCGGTAAACTTGCTACAAACTCACTCAATGCAGACAGGTCTAGCGATGATTTCAACCTCTGACGATCAATCTTGTCTGCCTCAACTCCAAATGCAATATTTTTTTGCAACGTGTCATCTGTTAAAGAAATTTCCTGTGGAATATAGGCAACCTGCCCCACCCCTGAGTGGTCATCAAGACTGACGTTTATCCCATCTATCACTTTTCCCCCACTATCTGGGCTTAAAAGCCCTAAAATTATATTTACCAACGTGGTTTTCCCAGACCCCGTCGCCCCAACAATCCCAATAGACTGACCCTCATGGATGGTAATGGATACATCCTTTAAAACAGGCGCTCTAGAATTTTTAAAACTGAAAGAAATAGATTGGAATATCAATTCCGAATTGAACCAAGCCTTTTTATCGGGGACGCGTTTTAATTCAAAGGATGTAAGATCCTTGTTAGTCAAAAAATCAATATCGGCTTTAATTCTCCTAACTGCTGGAAGTCCCGCTTTAAAATTGGCAAAACTTAAAGCCAGACGGTTTAATGAGGGCATCACTCTGAATCCCGCAAAAGCAAACAACCCAAGGGTGGGGATAATTTCCGAGGTTTGGCCAGTATCTGAATGGCTTAGAAGAATAATTATGACACACAGAAAGATAAAAGCTGTCTCTGTAACAAGTCTTGGCAAAACATTTGAAGTGTTTGCAAAAACGTTGACTCTTACAATCCCATCTCTAGCTTTTTTAAAGCGCTCAAGAAAATACTCTGCAACACCATATACCTTTACTTCCTTAAGTCCCAAAAGGGCTTCATTCGTTATTTTTAACTTTTCTTGTTCAAGTTTTAATCGTCGCTCTTGCCAGCGTTCATAAAAATTGCTCATTGCAAGGTTATGTGCGACGAGGATAAAACCAATAAAAATCACCGATAATATAGTAATCACCGGGTTACTAGCGATCAAAATTACCAGAATCGCTAAAATAGTGAATGACTCTGAAACAACGACGGTAAGAGGCATTAATATTCTACCGGACACCGTATTAGTAGCCTCACTTATATTGGTAATGAGGTCTGAGGAGTTTCGACTCAAAAGATTTACGTAGCTTGTGCTCAAATAGACTTTCATCAAGGCTTTTGCCAAATGTGCTGCAGCAGAATCGGCAAATTGATACTGAAAATACGCTGAAATTAATAAGAAGGAATTTTTAAATAAATAAAATGCCCCCAATATAATAACTAAAAAGATAGTCATATCTAAATGAATTAATGATTTTACCGTGGCCATAAGTTGGCTTATGGCGGCTGGAAATTCACTAAAATCTGGATTTGCAATGTGGTGGATAATTACCAAAGCGATAGAAACGCCGATTGCCTCGAGAAAAGATGCAATTAGTGCGAGGAATACAATAAATAACAAACGTGCCTTTAATGGAGAGTTTAAGTAGCTAAATATAGTGGCGATATGAAAATACGGTGTATGCTCAAAAAGTAGTTTTTTCATGAATTAAATTAATCACAAATATTAATTAGTGAATCGAGAAAAACATAGGGGTGAATAATTTGGTCAATTCTCATTAAAAAATATTTTAGTTCCAAAAAATCAGTTTCCCTTCGACTAATTTAAATACGACGCAGAGCCCGAATCGTTAGAAACAGGAACGGCGTAAAGGAAGGTCTATTTTTAATCGCTAGTATAAGTTATGTCGCCAACGTTAAAATTGGGAGATAAGTAAAGTAAACTCGATACACAGCGCGGGCAACTTAACACTATAAAAAGCTTACTACGGCAACGACCTTAATGTCTCGTTAATCTCTAGACCGATTGATTATGATGCTGTTTTGTTTTACGCACAATTTGAGGCATAATAACTGTAAGTTTCTCAGACTCGAAATCGTGCTGAGGCCAAAACTCTGGAGCAAAATATAGTGTTTCAGGTGCCTTCAATGTGACCGGTTTTAGAAAAAACGTTACGGCATAATACACGTCCCAGAAAAATTCACCTGTTTTTACACCCCGTATAAGGCGACGCCACCAAAACCGGGGGTTTAAAAGAATAGCTTTCGTGTACGCTTGATCCATAAACTGCTGGATTTTTTTATAAGTCAGCGACTCA
>MDTB01101832.1_pt1 | contig 18459 bp, 11 predicted proteins | sample 811161 | NCBI WGS metagenome assembly MDTB01 (sample SAMN05326650, study PRJNA326480) | marine metagenome | isolation source: seawater | place: Mediterranean Sea | collected 2009
AGAAACTGCTACGGTATCAATTAATTGTCTTAACTCAGTCACCGAGGAGCTGTTTCCAAGAATTTGTGAATTTATCATATTGATTCTAGAAAAAAACTTTAGATCTCCATTATAGAGTATCTACATAAGGAACAGAAAAATTAAAGTGCCCGCCAAAAGATCCGATCCATCTTATACCACTAATTTTTTCATAGGATGTGACATGAAAACTCGTTTAACCCTTTTATGCCTATTCATTAATTTTATTTTAGTCGGCTGTGCTGGGATGCCAATCATGGGGAAACAAAGTATACCGGTCCCAAAATCTCAGTCTCTAGCAGATCGAGAGTTTAAAAAACAAAATAAAGCAAGCGCCATCCACAGTCAGGAAAGCACCATTAAGCTTGCCTCTGTAGATATTTCAGTGGAGAAAGCCATGGCACAAAGACTTGCTGCAGATAAGGCAGCCTTATCTGCCTCCAGTGAAAGAAAGGCAGCAAAAAGAGCAGCGGATGTAGCCAAAATGGAACGTAGAGCAGCTGAAAAAGCTGCAGATAGAGCCCTCAACGAACGCGATCTTCTTGTAGCTGCTGCTGAAAAAGCAATTGATGATAAATTGATGGAATTTGAAGCGTCTAATGAAAAAACTTCCGTGAGCGAAGACACCATGCGTGGTGAGAGTTTAATGCAGCCATTAGTGAAGAGGCGGGCTGCTATAAGTGCAACTGGATACGCTGTAATTAGTATTCAGCATCATACTATCCCAGCACAACAAAGACTCTTAGCGATTAGAGCATCTAAGTTGGACGCATATCGCGGACTATCGGAACAAGTGTTTGGGCAATATTTAGATGCGACTACCACAGTTGCCGATATGGTGATTAAAAGTGATGTTTTTAGAACAAAAGTTGAGGGGATTATTTACGGAGCCAAAGTTGTCAGCATTAATCCCGTTGGCGACGACACATACGAAACAACTCTGTCTCTGGATGGGAGTATTGTTGAGGATCTGAGAAGGTATTATGCTGAACAACTTGCAGCTTCTTATTAACCATAGAAGCATAAATTTTTGATAAGACAAAATTAGTTAGTCAAGCGACTGAGATAGAAATGAAAAAAGTAACGATGATGAAAGAAAAAATACTATTAGAGGTTCGATTGTTTAAAAATCCTCTTTGTACGTTATTAATTTCGGTCACTGTTGGATTATCACCTAGCATATCTTTATGCCAAGAGGATTTAAACGCGCGAAAGACGATAGAAAACTCCGAAGAAAACAACTTCGAAAAGCAAGCTTCAAAGGTTCCTGAAAAGAATATCACAGCCAATGAAGAAAAACTTAATGCTATTAGGGAGATTCTAATATCCGAGGCGCTTAAAACCAAAGCTAAGATAAAAGCAAGCTCTTGGATAGATACTGATGGTAGTTTGCATGAAAATTTATATGTCTTATCAGAAGGTTACAGTACAAAACATAACAGTTTAAGAAACAGTATTGGTGAAGATTTCAATATTAATCAACTAAAACCTCATGAAAAGCCAAAATACTGTAGATTCTCTGATCCACTTTACGCACAAGTCGCAGAATTAATCGTAAGTGTAGGTCGTTCTAGTTTAGAATTACCATTCAATGACTTAGAAACAATCCGTGAAAAAACTGAGAGAATCTACAAAGTCGGCGTTACAACTCATCAAAACTGGGTTTTTGTACAGCGAAAACCGGTTTATAAAACGTCCTACGAACGTTTCTTATCTGATTCTTCTCTAAATAAACCTCAATATCGAATAGAACTACAAATTCAACCAATTGAAAAATTTTCATTCCAAAAGAAGAGAAATCATGTGGAGATTAAACTATTGTTGAAAATCACGGATCTGGATGAAAAAGAGTTAGTTTTATCATCCGAAGGCTTTCTTCCCAGTCCATGGGCTGATCCTCCCCCTGAAACACCACGATCCGGGATAGCGCAAATTGCATATGCAATTCATGAAGCGAACCAAATTGGTAAATTTAAGACAAACACACAGAAAGCTTTCTCCGCACACTTTGAAAAAGAACTTTCAAAAGCGGTTTCTGATATCATCAAAGACACCATTATTACCTTTGATTGTCGCCAAATTTCATTTCCAATTTCTCAAATTACTGGTGACACAATTTATATAGATGCAGGGTACGAACGAGGAATCAAGTTAGGTGATCAGTTACTACTTACTGATTCGAATATGATACCCCATAGAATTTTGGAAGAATCAGCGTTAGAAAAAATAGCGTTGGTGGAAATAAAAGCAGTTTCACCTTTTAAAGCAGAGGCAGTTAAAATTGCTGGGCCCGATTTAGGTCCTGTTAGTAAAAGAGGACGTACCAGTATTAATGTAATCCCATTTTAATATTCATATCTTATAAAAGACGGAAAAAAAATGAAAATAATACAGTCCAACGATAAAAATAAGCCGCTAACAATATTTAGTATTCTGATCCTAACGGCGGTTTTTTCCCCACTTGCTTTACAGAAACTTGCAGCTGAAACTGTACCGAGTTTTCCATCTCCTACCACAGTAGATATAGAAAAAAACTCGAGTAGAATTAATCCTTTTGGATTAAGTGCAAATAATGAAAAACTGAATGATCCGAAAGCATTGAATGCAATTCGTACGCTCATACAAGGGGGCATTCCTGTAGGACAGTCGAAGACACAGATTATGAACAATGTTACTCCGATTTCACAATATGCTGGTTCGCCGAGCTTTAAAAATGATTTAAATTCTAATGTAGAGTATAGGTATGTCGTAAAAAAGGGAGATACTTTAAATGAAATAATTAAATCTACATTTAATCAACATCCACTTAAAATGAAATTAATTGGCGAAATGATTATTGCAAATAATAAGAGGGCTTTCCCTTCTGGTAAACCGACATCCATGCAAGCAGGAGCCACCTTAATTATTCCTAGCGTTGCATCGATTACTGGAATGACTGATCCGGGAAAAGTTTCACCTATGGTCGAAAAAGCAAACCCTTATGTATCGACGGATCCCCATAAAGGTTGGGTTCGCTTTCCTTAGAACTCAGATAAATACTATATTGTGTTAGTCTAGATCATAGTAATCGTCTAAAGGTATTAAATGATTATCACGGCCGACTTAGCTAATGCAGTCTCGAAAGTTAATCCAATATTTTTGGAGGGGACACTTAAAATAGCAGCAGCCGAAGCCAAATCTTTAGGGTTAAAAGACGGTCAGGTCATACAAGCTGTTATTGAAAATCGAGGCGACCACACTAAGCTTTTAATCGGAAAGAAAGAGTTTGAAATCCCTAAAAATTTTCATACCGGAGAGGGTTCGAAGTTCCAGGCAAAAGTCTCAATCGTAAGTAATGGAGCTGCTGTTCTAACGCCTGCAGGAGTCTCTCTGGCCGGAGGAACCACTGCGAGTTCTTTTATCCCTCTATCTCCACACTTCATGAATTTACTATTACATTCTTCTGGATTTGGAAACCTCTCTAATATTTACGCTAGCGGTATTCTTTCCTCCCTAGCTACTAAAGGAGGGTTAAGTGATCTGATATCTAGAATTCTGGGGCTAAGACTGAGTATTAATAGTCTCACTTCGAGCGATATTAAAAACTTTATTATGAATTTTGGTCTATTTAATGAGGCTCTTCTTTCAAAGAAGCAAAAGTTAAGTTCAAACAATCAAAAAGTTCTTATTAGTCAATTAGTAAGATTACTTAATGAAAGAGGAATGGATTCCCAAACAATTTCAAGGGCAGTCCTCGATATAGAGGCATCCCAACTTGAGACTAATCAAGGTTTGCAAAACAGGGAAGTACTATTTTCAATGGTTTTTCCGTTCAAAGACTTTGGAGATTGGGATTTTTCATTTTCAAAAATGAAAAACCCGAAAAATGAAAATGATTCTTTCTATACCTTTAACCTTCATACAAAAAACGAAAATATCGGAGAAGTATGGTTAAGAGTAGTGGTCGAAAATAAAAATAACCTTAGTATGCAAATGTGGGCAACAGATAAAAATACATATGCTAAAGCTATGAAACGAAGTGATCAACTCAATACCCTGCTAAGCGATGCAGGATTAAAAATCACATCATTTGAAGTATTTAACGAGGAGAGACCAGGAAATAACCAATCCGAAACTGGAAAGCCTATTTTGAGAGAAACGATATTTTCCGGGGTAACAGTGGATATCGAAGCATGATGAACAATTTAGAAAAAGAAGCTGTGGCACTGGAATATGGTAAGAATGTGACGCCAGTTGTAACAGCGAAGGGTGAGGCAGAGCTTGCGGACATTATAATACAGGAAGCAAAAAAACAAGGTATATATATTGCAGAGGATCCTAAATTATTATCTGCATTAGCACAACTGGATATTGATCAAGAGATACCAGAGGAGCTTTTCACAGCAGTCGCCGTAATTTTATCATGGGCATACTGGTTGAAAGAAATGGAACCGGGCGATGAAAAAAAAGAAAATCTTAACAAAAAGAAAAAATTTAAAGTACGCGGGCAAATTTGAAATTATTTAAGAAACTTATTTATAGTAAGTATTGTTTCTCTATCAAGGTTGCTGTTGAGCATATTTAGCTTCAGCCAATATAAAATAATATTTAGATTAGCATCAATAAACTCTCTCTCAACTATTAGAGCCTTCTGTTGAGAGATAAGAATATCGAGTTGTTTTCTCACCCCCGCAGAGGTACTTTTTTTTGTCGCTTCTAACTCTATCATCGCCGAATTCATCGCTGACTTCAAAGCATCACGCAGTTCAATACTTTCCAGTAATCCAAAATATGTTTTTTGCACCCTCTTTCTTATATCTTCCTCCTGAAATTTTAATCCTTCAACTTCCGCTTCTAAATTAGATGCAGACTGACGAATACGAGAACTAATGCTCCCACCTTGATACAGTGGCAGGAAAAGCGTTAATCCAACTGAGTTAGATTTAGTTTCAGAATCTACAAAAAAAGTACTTTCGCTAGACCCTCTCGACATTTGAATATTTAGATCAAGGGTAGGATATCGATTGAATTTTTCGGATGCTAGTGCAAGTCTTGCAGCAGATATCCTTTCTCTAATACTTTTTATTTCATGATTATTAGAAACGGCTTCTTCCTCCCAGTGGGAAATCGGGTACTTTTTAAAAATATCAAAATTGATCGAGTTTCCATTCAAATTCTTAATGCCTGAAATTTCTTCTCCAATAAAAAACTGTAGTTCATTGGTTTCCAGTCTAATATTCTGTCGTGCCTTTATAAGATCGGCAGATGCTTTATCGTTAGCAGCATTTATCTCAGCTATTTCCGTAATTGTTCCTCGGCCTGCCTCTAAGGACTTAAGTGAAGCTTTTTTCTGTTCGCTCAACAGATTTATTCTCTTTTCGAGAAGTATTTCTTCCGCATATGCCTTTAGTAATCTAAAGTAAACCTCAGCTACCTTCATTTTCATTAAGTCTTCTTTGTAAGCTAGTAATAAATCTTCGGCCAAAATTTCTTTTTTTGTTCTTTTTAGGTCCCTCAGTAGCTTAGGGCGGTAGACTGGTTGACGTAATGAAATAGCATCACTTTCCATAATGTAATCCTGATCCACCTGAAATCCAGAGCCGTCCGATCGCTCTTGACTTACACGCGACCTAGAAACTGACAATCCTATCGATGGTAGCAGACTAGCTAAACTTTGATCTTCCGACTCTTTGAATGCTTGAAACTTTGCTCTGGCCTTCCTAATTTCCGAATTCTCCAGTAAGGCTTTATCAATACAATGTATCAGGTCAACAGTAGCGAAACTTGTATTCGTGCTTAATAGACATAACAATAAAAGTGAAAATAAACGCAAGTCTATTCCTCTTTTAAAGAGAATGCTACTCTCCTTGTGAGTGGATGTAGCAAATAAGTTAATAATGTTCTAGAGCCAGTTTTTACTATCACACCGACTTCCATACCAGGTCGCATTTTTCTTTTTCCGAGCATTTCAATACCTTCGGGGGAGACATTCACTCTGGCAAGGTAATAAGGAAGATTTGTTTTATCCTGAAACAGAACGTCGGTAGATATAGACATCACTGTCCCTGGCACAACTAGAAGAGGTGTAAGTGAAAAGTTTGAAAATCTTATGTCTACCGCATCGCCAACAGCTACCCGATCAATAAGATTCGGCATAATCTCAGTTTCAATCAGAAGCATTTCATCTTCCGGAACAATATCCATTATTTTTTCTGCAGGCTGAATAACAGACCCAACAGCCTGTTTTCGAAGATCGACAATTTGGCCAGCAACACTTGCTTTGATTTCTTTTTGTTTTAGATTCCTCTGAGCGATAAGGAGCCGTTCCTTAGCCGCATTTAATCTGAATTTCAATTCCTCTATTGTTTGCAGTGCCTGCTCTCGCGTGCTTTTCGATTCGTTTTTTTTTGAAATAAGTTCATTAATTTCTTTTTCTAGGGCTATCTGTTGTATTTTTGGAGCATATCCGTCTTTGACAAGGCTGGTAATTCCGTTCAATTCCTCCTGGACCAAATTAATTTGTTTGTTTCCTGTTTCAATCAAACCGGATACCTTTTCTAATGCGATCCTCTGTAAAGTAACGTTTTCTCGCAAACCGTTTATATTGTTTTCCTCGATAAATACCTCACTTTGGGCTTTAGCATCTCCTAACCTCACTAATACTTGATCTTTTGTTACAAAGTCACCCTCTCTGACAAATATTTCTTTAATTGTTCCTCCAGTTGAATGTTGTACTGCTTTCCTCTTAGTATCAACAACAACTTTTCCCATTGTTGGTACCCCCTCGTCTAGAGGAACAAATGCTGCCCAAAGGAGAAAGCCGCCAAACAATACACCTAATACCCAAAATGCGAATACCCTATAGTTTTTAGTTTCAAGAACTTTCTCGAATTCTTCGCTAATTTTTTCATCTGCCATTTATTTTAATCTTCAAAATGTAAATTTTTTGTCAAACTCTTCTTTAGAACTAAATCCTTTTAAATAGTCTTCTTTTTTTAACAGTTTAACATCCTTGTTATTTTCCAGATCTAAAACATAATCTGCGTAATCGAGAACTGATCTCCTATGAGTGACGACCATTATAACCATTCCGAGATTCTTACAATAATTTGCTGCATTTTTCAAGGCTAATTCTCCGGAATGGTCAAGCGCTGCATTAGGTTCATCTAAAAATAGGCAAGCAGGATGATTGTATATTGCTCTAGCCAAACCTATTCGCTGTCTCTCCCCTCCGGAGAGGTTTTGGTAACCTCCAAATAGCACGGTATCGTATCCATTCGGAAATTTTAATATAAACTCGTGAATTCCGACCAACTTCGAAACCTTTATAACCCCCTCAGAATCCGGTTCTCTAAGTCCGGCTATATTCTCAGCAACTGAACCTGGAATCATTAGAACATCTTGCGGTAAATAACCAACACAATTCTCAAAGTCTCGAGACGAAAAATTTTTGAGATCAAAATTATCAAACTTAATTGTTCCCTCATAGTCCACCAATCCGGATAGCAATTTAATGAAGGTTGTTTTTCCGACTCCAGAGGAGCCAATAATTGCTGTCAACTCACCAGGTCGAACACTTAAACTAAGATTTTCAAAAATTCTTTCCTCCCTACCCGAAAATGATACGCTGACATTCCGTAAATCAATTCCCTTTGAAAGCATGTTCTTTAAATTAGTCTCATTTTTTTTGGGCGAAATTTTGTTTGAGACTGGTAAAGTTAGCATTTCCTCAAGCCTCCAAAATGCCTCTCTGACTATCGTAATCCTACTCAAAGCCGCTACTGCACCATCAACTGGTTGGGTGGTTCTAGCCATTAGTAGCGAGGCTGCAATCATACTCCCTAATGTTAAATCACCGTGAATAACTAATAAAGCTCCAATTGTAAGAGCCAAAGAATTAGAAAAAAATCTGTATTGCTTCATGATGTTTTGAATAGCATCTGTTTTCTTTTGACTATTATTCAGGCTAATATAAAATTTACGTTTGTTAGCCATCCATTTTTTTTTAAAATTTGTTGCAAGAGCATAAACAGACAGAACCTCTGAATTCCTCAGCTTACCATATAAAAAATCATTAGTCTCATACTCTTCCATCCTGAGTAATTCATCTTGATTACCTAATATTCGTGAAAAATATAGACCGAATATTATAAGTATTATGATAAGAATTAGTGATGCATACCCAAGGATTGGATGCATTATGAACATAATGAAAACATACACCGGGACCCACGGCAAATCGAATACTGCAAACACAGCCGAACCAGTTAGCCATTGCCTAACCATAGTTAAATCATCTAAATAAGAAATAGGATTTTTGATATTTTTTTTTAATCTTTCCTCAAATCCAACAAAAAAAAGTTTTTGGTTAACTTCTTTTTCAATTTTTAGACCCATAGAAATTATAATTTTTGATCTTATATATGAACTTAACGCGGAAATTGTGTAGAAAAAGATAATTATTCCTGATACCGTCATGAGTGTTAAAACACTTTTACTAATAAATATACGGTCAAATATCTGCAACATATAAAGCATGGGCGTGAGCATCAGCAGATTTGCGATTGAACTGGCGATAAATATCCAGGTAAGGTTCTTTCTATCTGAAAGAACAATTTTTAGAAATTTTGATTGAAGATATAGTTTTAGAGAGTTCTTTGCTTGGCTCATAGTAAAATTTACAACGGCAAATTCATTTTCTTTTTGATGTTTTCTTTTGAATCGAATAATTTCTGTCTTCCGTCTTTAATAGCAAGGATATAATCAGCCATAGTTAATATACGTTTATTGTGAGTGTTTATAATAATCAATGCCCCCCTTTCTTTATGCTGTTCGAGTATATGCAGAAATTCATTTTCGAATTCAGCATCTAGACTACTAGTCGGCTCATCTAAAACTATGAAATTGGGGGACGTATAGAAGGCTCGTGCCAAAGCAATTCTTTGTTTTAATCCACCAGGTATGTCGAATAGATCTTCTCCCATTTTTGGGGACTCATCGTTCGTGTGGGCATCGATAATCGAATTTAGTTTAAATGAATGACAAACACTTTTTAATTTATTTTCATTTACTACCTTGAATCGTGTGATGTTTGGAATGATATCACCACCAAATAGTTGAATATCTTGAGGTAGATAACCTATATGATCACAGAGGTCTTTACTGTCCCATGTTCCCACCGAAACACCATCAAGACGAACACTTCCCTTAGAGGGTTGTTGATATCCAACCAATATTCTTGCTAAGGTAGATTTTCCAGCGCCCGACTCTCCGAGCACCGCGCATATGGTTCCAGGCTCTAGAGAAAAATTAATGTTGTCCAATATTTTCTTATCACTTTCTCCCTGCTGAAATGATAAATTACTTACAGACAGTTTTCCTTTTGGATGGGGCAGTTTTATTCCACTTTTTCTGGGAGGGTCTGACTCATTAAGAAATCTTCTCACCTCACGTAAAGCTTCTCTCACTCCAATTACCTGGCTCCATGCCATTACAATCATCATCGTGGGTCTTATTGCAAGAGCTCCTATGAATTTAGCAATAATAAGATTTCCAGCCATGCTTGGTGACATCATTCCAATCAATGTGAGTAGTGTACCCACCCCGAGTAGCATTGAACCTTGTACCATCATTATTACTTGCGTGACACTTGAGCCCAACGCCTGGGTAGACGAAGCTCTAGCTTGAAACACTAAAAAACTCTTTTGTTTGGAAAACCACCTTTCAAATAAATATGGTAAATTTCCCATTGAATTACAATATAGGGCGTTGTTATGGAGCATCCCTAACTCCCTTCTGGTTTGACTTTGTAATTCGAAAGCATTTTCTTGCTGAGGTTGCACATTCTTTTCAATTAGAAGCCCAATAATCAGAGCGACGGCGAGCCCCAATAGAGAAAATATCCCCATAAGAGGGTGGATGAGAAAGATAGCGAGTAACAAAAGGAGTGAGAATGGTGCATCAAAAAAAGCTCCGGCAACGGGTGAAACCATAAAATTTCTGATTTGCCGAAGGTTAGTAAAGGCCTGTCCACCATCGCTCCACCTATCGACACCTTGCTCAAAGGTAGCACTAAATACTTTTTCTTCTATAGAGCTAACAATAGAAGTAGTTGCAGCTAGAAAAACTCGTTCCCTTATCCATTCCATAATTCCATTTGCAACTAAGGCTAATACTAAAAGAACTGCCAAAGATAATAAAAAAGAAACACTTTGACTATTTATTACGGGACCAAAAACTGTTCTCATGTAAACGATTGGCGTTACCGGAAGGTACGCTACAAAAATTGATAAGAACACCGCTAAGTAAAAATATCCCTTATGTGATGCAAGTACTTGTTGAAATGTGTCTGTCTTTACCGGTTTAGGCATTGAATTAGAATCTAAATAAGTCCGCAGACCCGTCTATATTTTCTATTAAATGAAGATTTTTATCTAGGCAGAATTTCATTAGGTTTGTAGTATTTTTGTATTGTGGATTATGTATTGTAATCGCGCCCCTATTTTGCGCAATTTTCTCTACAGCTGTAGAGATAGATTTTTCATCCTCAATATTAAAGATTAAATAAACGAACTTATCGGTTTGGAAAATGGCATCAAGTAATGCTAAGGAATTTTTAAAAAACTTTGGATGTACAGAGATTAATAAGTCCCTTGCTAAGATACTTTCCTTAATTACGAGATTATTTGAGACACTAAAAAATTCGTCATCTTGCCCGGATTTTCGACCATAAATTATTACCGGCATAATGGAGTGCAAGCGTATGTCGTTAATCCCAACGGCAACGGGCTCGGCAAATTCGTGGAGGATTCCGTTTACTCGGCATATTAACCCAGTTGATTGCGCCCCCAAAACATTCTTAGGTGGATTAAATAAGTCTATCAGTGCTTGGGTGGGCCTATCCGTATCGAATATCGGGATTGCATCAGCAGTTACTGTTAGATATTTATCTTGGTATTTCATACTATTAATTTACTAACCCTTGAGATCAGCTCTGGTAGAGATTCGCTTTTTGTCGGCCTGTAGATTCTAACATTTTTATAGGCTATTGATTCCGTGTCATCTAATCCTAGGTGCCACGGCCCCTGTTCCCCGGGCATTACCACTGCAACCTTTTGACCAATCGCTCCCGCAAAATGAACAAGAGCAGTTGAAACAGATATTATCCCGTCACATGCTCCTGCAATCGCTACCCAGTCGTCGAGATCGGTTTTAAAGTCTAGATCGTCGAAAGTCACAATTTGTTGTTTTTTGCTTTTTAAATACGCGAGCTCCTCTTTTATGTCGCCGTATTGTAAATTTACATATAAAGCGTTTCGTTTGAAAATGGGGTCCCAGTTTTTTAATTCAAGCTCTTTTGTTTTTCTTTGAATTTGCCAAAAACCACCTTTCCATGAGACTCCGATTATCGGACGTCCCTTTGCCATCCCTTGTAGCTTATTTTTGTATTTGAAGTATAAGTCTTTATTTGCCTTTAAAAAAGGTACCCGATGTTTTCGGTACGAGTCCACTGTTTTTCTATGCCTCCGCGGAATACTCCCTAAGGGAATATAACCATTTTTTTTTAGTGAGTTCCGAGTCCAGTCATAAGTAACACCTTGGGCAGCCACCTCAATATTTGGAAAGCTACGTTTAATTATCGGATAGAGCCTTTTTTCAGTTATATAAAGAACTTTTCCTAACTCCCCTATTGCTTCATTTAAACTGTGCATGAACAATACCTGGTCACCGATTCCTTGTTCGGCGCAGATTATAGTCCATTTTTCCTTGTCAATTTCTTTCCCATCATCCGCTCTTGGCATATCGGTTATTCTTTTAGGGAGATTCCTTCCCATGGTGCCAACGATGGGATGAAAGCCTTGTTCCCAGCATTCCCAGCCTCTTTCCAATTCTCGTGCTCGTAATAAGTGTAAACTCATATTCCACTGGATAGCAGGGTCTGGTGATCCCTTCGTTTTAATCGATAATTCCAAGGCAGTTTCATAAAATGGAAGGGCATCTGCGGTGCTCCGGTCGCCTAGGAGATCTGCTTTGATCCTGTGAATTACGGGTTCATCCGGAAACTTAACTAACAATCTGTCTAGCTCTTCCCGTGCCTCTTTTTCATTCATCGAGCTACGCAGGGCTGAAGCACGGCTTACTAAGACAACTTTATCTTCAGGATGGTGTTTCAAAATTTCCTCTGATTCCTTAAGAACCACTTCCGCCTTGCCGAGGTCAAGTAAACAATTGAGAAAAAGCTGCGCGGCTTTTATATCCTTTAGATCTTTCCTGTAAGCGGTTTCTGCAAAGGGTAACGCCTCTCTCATACGTCCCTGATTAATTAACATACCCGCTAAATTCCGGTTTATAGAAATCTTTACGTCAGGCTCTCTGAGAGCTTGTCTCATAAGGTCTTCGGAAAGACCCTGATTACCTTTCTTATACTCAATTACCGACTGTAAATTAAGCCTTTGCCACTTTTTTAAGTTAATTAGAGAATCAAGCATTCCTTGTGCGGTAGCGAAATCCTTGCTGCTTAAATACTCATCGAATTCTTTTATAAAGGCGGGTAAATCTACCTGCTTTTTTTGCGCCCCTAAGTTAGGATTTAACTGCTTACCAACATTGGTTTTAGTCTTTTTGCTGACATTGGTCTTAGTTTTTTTTTTCCCAGCTTTCCCTGCCATGAATATTTCCCATTTTTACGAGAAGAGAATAAAAAAAAGGGGGACGGATCCCCCTTTTTTAACCTACTTATTTCCTTTCCCTCAGTTTTAAAGGGACCCTATATCAGCTGCAACTACGTTAGTTACACCTACGAACTGGAATATTACCTCCCCGTTATCAAAGGTTCCATCCAAGGCGTTTCCGTCTGCCTGGGAAAGATAGAAGGTATCCCCATTATAGGTAAACATAGCGGTAATTGATCCACCGGCAGTAGCCACATCAGAAGTGGATATCGAGGCTCCCAGAGCTCCACCAATCATACTTGCTGCCGTTGCGGCTCCGATAGCGGTTGCTGCAGCACCCACGGCCACGTTTGCGCTGACCGAGTCACTGGTTGTATCAAACTGGAGTATCTTAACAAGCTCCTTACCACCGCCTTTAGCATATTGAAGAACGTCATCCGAACTATCTTCTCCCATATTAAATTCAAACTTAATGGTATCGCCTGAGGCAGTACTAGAAGATGCACTAATATTATCAATCGTATTTGTACCGGTGATAGTACCCGAAGCACTAAATGTCATAGTCGGAATGGTTAGACCGTTACCGAGTTCTGCCATATTAATACTCCAATCTGAGCTACCGTTTATATCTAGGTTTGTCATGGTTGCACTGAAGCTAGCGCCATCTCCCCCATTGAAGCTGAAATTATCTGTCACAATCGCAGAGGCTTTGAAGGCGTCACTTAAGTCACCAAATGTAATAGTCGTTCCACTTGCCGACAGAGTGTTAATATCGAAAATTTCCCTGTAGGCTGACCCATTCAGCGTGAACGTATCGACACTTACAACTCCAGCTGACGCTGCATGTGCTGCATCAGACGCCGCGGCAAGGGTTATGGTCGCAGCGCTAGCTGAGAGTGTCGTAATCTCAGTCATCAAATTAGCAGCCCCTCCAGCGTTAAGTGTAAAGGACCCGTCTGTGTCAATGGCTGTAATTACTGCACTTCCAGACATGCCGCCGAAGTCGAGACTTACGCTTTGTGTAGCAGAAAGGCTTGCAATTGTTACCTCACCGGTAGAAAGATTTGTACCAGTAAAGGTGAACCCGCTGACCGTATTAATTGCCGAAGCTACGACAAACCCGTTACCGCCGGTCCCGTAATTAAACGTGATATCACCTGATGTTGTTGTTATTTCTTTAGCCGAGAAAAACTCCTGGCCGGTACTCATATTCTCCCCATTAAAGGTAAATCCACCAGCCGAAGTTATTGCGCTAATGGTAATAGTTCCCGACCCACCGCCGTTAACCGTTACCCCCTCTGAGGCTGATATGGTAGAGCCAATGGTAATATCCGAACTACCTGTTCCCTTGGTTATAGTAGCGGCTCCGGAGGCAACCGTAATAGCAGTAACATTTACACCATCTGTGCTACCGAGAGATATACTTACTGTTCCACTTGCGGAGAGAATTCCAAAATTATGAGTAGTTCCTCCACTCTGCGTTGACGCACTAGAGTCAAACGTAAATGTTCCTGTAGTGATGGTCTGCGAGCTGAAGTGCCCCTGGCCAGCACCGAGTGTTATGGAAACGGCACCTCCTGAAATATCTCCAATAACCGCTGTCTCACCACTCCCTATTGGTGTATTGATCGAAATTGTACCAACTGAATCCAAGGAAGAAGAGGTAATCGAACCGCTACCACCCATGTTGATGGTAATACTAGCTGAACCAGTAATGTTATTAAGTGTAAGATCAGAATATTGATCACCGGTCAGACTAAACGCGCCCAGTGTGTTTACTCCTGTAATAGCTACGTTACCGCTTCCCGTTCCAGTTCCAAGACTAATTGTAACTGCGCCACTGGCCGATATCTGGCTAAATGTTACTGAACCAGAACCTGCCTGCGCCTGCGTAAGAGCGACCGCACCATCGGTATCAATAATCCCAGCACTGAATGCCCCTTGATCCTTACCTGCTAAATTGAATGTTACAGAACCAGACGCAGTGATATTAGTTAACGTGGTGGTTCCACTAAAGCTTGAACTGGTCATAGTAAATGAGCCACCTGCAACAGCGCTTCCGACGGCAACAGCACCGGAGCCCCCTCCCATGGATATTGTAGCGTTTCCACCAGCAGACATTGTTGTAAATGTAACTGACCCAGTTGTTGATGTGGAGGCATCAAACGTAAAGGCTGACGCGACCTGGGTATCATTAGCGCTGTAGTCTCCCCCTCCTACCGAAAGTATACTCGCTCCTGAGGCAGTAAGCGTCGCTATATCAACTGCGCCATTGAAATTAGACGTATCCAGTGTGAATCCTTTGGAAGTAACGAGATTTGTCGTTACGCCCAACGACCCAGTTCCGGCACCCATAGAGATAGTAACCGCACCTGACGCACTAATCGTCCCAAAAGTAGCAGCACCAGTTGTCGCAGCCGCTCCATCCACTGTAACTAACCCTGTTGTATGTATTTGGGCGGCACTTAGATCACCTGCTGTACCGGCTGAAATTACAACAGCACCAGAAGCGGTAACGTTAGAAACATCGATCGCCCCACCAAAATTGGTTGCATCAAGCGTAAACCCACCAGTTGTATAACCCGATGTGAGGACAACACTCCCTGTTCCAGTACCCATAGAAATGACAGCGTTACCTGCCGCATCCAATCCTGTGATAGTTATAGCCCCAGAAGTTGCAGCTGCCGCATCCAAGGTAAACGCCGCAGTATCTACTTGACCAGCGCTAAAGTCTCCCTTTGGGCCAACAGAAACTGTTCCAGCACCAGAGGAGGAAATCGAAGTTAAGTCAATTGTTCCATTAAAGCTTGAAGCATCCACGGTTACAGATCCACCAGCGGTAAGACCTGTGACGGCCAACGCCCCTGTTCCGTTACCCATGGAAATGGTTGCATTTGAATTCGCGGAAACAGTTGTTAATGTAACTGCACCAGAACTTGCTGCAGCGGCGTCGACTGTAAATGCTCCTACCGTTTGTACAAATCCAGCGCTCAAGTCTCCGTTGGTTCCAACAGAAACTACCACTGCACCAGAAGCAGTAACAGCGGTTAAATCAATAGTGCCGCCAAATGTAGTGGCATCCAACGTAAAGTTATTTGCTGTTGACGCAGTAGTCAATGCCACTCCGCCCGTTCCAGTGCCCATTGAAATCGTAATAGCACCGCCCGCAGTCAAGCTTTGAATTGTTGTTTGGCCGGTTGTTGCATTCGCTCCGTCCAAAGTAAAGGACCCACTTGTTGTAACTATGGAGCTAGCACTGAAGTAACCTTCGCTTCCCATTGAGAACGTTACGTTATTAGCTCCGGCTGACAAACTTCCAACCTCAACTGTACCGCCGAAATTTCCACCATCCATCGTAAAGGCATTAGAAGAAATATCTGTAAGCACCACATCTCCAGACCCGGAACCCAAAGATATGTTTGTAGCTCCGCTAGCCGAGAATGACCCCAAGCCGATTGAACCGGAGCCAGATGTGTGAGAAGCAGCATCCAAAGTAAATGTCCCCGCCGCGTTTACTGTGTTTGCAGAAAAGTTACCCCCGGAGCCAGACGAAATAGTTATTGCACCTGCACCTGAGGCATCTAAGGTAGTGATGTCTATAGAGCCAGTGCTACCAGAAGCGTCCATTGTCAAATTACCGCTGTTTGTAGCAATGTTATTTGCTGAAAAGCCGCCAGCAAGTCCTGTCATAGTAATAACCATATTTGTACCGCTACCAGACAGGTTATTCATCAAAACGGTGGACCCTGACCCCGCACCGGCAAGCGAGAGATTTTGCATGCCCTGGAAACCTAAATTAGTTCCGGCAAGATCAGCCGTTCCGTTACCAACATTAATTGCCATAGTAGAGACCCCAGACAAACGGCTGTTTGATCCATCTACAGTAATGTTTCCACTAGTTGTCAAATTAAATGTTGAAGCTGCTGATGAACCAACTGCTAATGTCCCAGAGCTAGCGTTAACAGTGATTGTCGTGGTGTTTTGTCCGGAAATGGTCGCAGCGATTGCACCATCTCCGAGCACGGATATGGTAGAGGCGCCGCTTGCTTGAACATGTGAACCAAATACTCCATTAGAATCAACTGTTATGCCTACATCTCCCGTGGTGCTATTCATAGTATAGGTACCAGAGGCGCTCGTGTAGGCCCCCACGTTAATATCTATTGAGGCAGTGGTTGTCGCTTTAAAATCAAAATCGTTGTCGGTTGTGTTGGTTAATGCGACCTGGGTCGGATTACCATTAAGATTGACCTGCAATGTGCCGGAGCTACTGATATTAACCTGCTGACCAGCAGACTCTAAAATCGCGTTTACAGTTAGTGCCTGATCACCTAAGCCGGAAACAGATGGGGCGTTAGTGCCTTGTCCTGAAAAAGTTAGAGTCGTAAGGCCCGCCATTCCAGTGGCACGAACAATTGCCTCCGATGTCGAACCATCAAAAATTAGTTCCTCAATGCTAGTGGAAGCTGCAGCAGCAATTCCGGAACCCTGAATACTTAAAGAGTCGAAGCCGGCCCCGCCTGTAATGGTCTGGCCGGAGGCTAGCATGACAGTGTTGCTGTCAGTATCGACCGTTAAGGTAACATCTCCACCAGCACTCGCGGCTGTAAACCCAGAGGCGGTTGACGGGATTCCCCCGATGACCAGGTCCCCAGCTCCAGCAACGGAAATAGCCTGAAGGTCGTTCACCGAGCCGCTCAAATCAACGTGGTTGTCGGTCCCATAACTAACGATATCCAAATCAGTGATGAGGTTAGCAGTAAGAGAGACGTTCGTCCCAGTGGAACCCACATCAGTCACTCCGACAGTCAAAGAAGAACCGGATCCGCTTATGGTCCCAGTTAAAAACCCAACATCGAAAGCGCCGGACGCTTGACCGCTTAGATTAACAGTCAAACCTGTATCAGATATGTTTGAAATTATGATTGGAGCGTTAGCAGCCCCAACATTTATGGTCTCAATTCCGGAAGCACCAGTGAAATTGAAAGTCTTAGGTGTAACGGAGGACGCTGTGGCTGCAAGATTAACTATCTCAACGTCTTTCATGAATCCAGAACTAAACCCAAGCAAAAAGTTGCCGTCCATTGCAACGTTCATAGTATCTTGAGCACTTCCACCATCGATTTGATCAGTTCTTCCTAACGAAGGAGTTACTCCTCCTAATGCCGCATTGATCTCCTCAGCAGCGTTCGCTAACGGCGTGACCACGTCGGCCCCTGAGGTAAGGTTTACAGTATTTAGGGTTGGTAAAGTGGAAGAAACCTGGGAAGAAACAGTAGCTGCAGAAACGTCAGAGCTTTTAGTAATAGGATCCATCAAAGCCCGTCCGAGTGAAGGGTCTACATACTGAAACTCGAAGGGCCCCACACCTGTACCGGCTGGATCCAAAGCGGTGACGAAGGCCTCCGCGTAATCTACTTTTTTAGTTACAGTCGCCAAATCATCATTTTGAGCCCCATTAACGATAGCAAACCCAATTTGTGCAGCATTAAAACCTGAGGCTTCCCAATAAGCAACTTCGTCTGTAGAGGCAGCCCGTTCAAAAGCCGCTAGATATATTGCTGAAATCTTTTGCCCTAGGGTTTGATTCCCATAAAGTGCGGATGACTCAGCTGCATTGGCAAAGGCAGCGGCAACAGCGTTCCAGCCGGCCTCTCCCCCTCCGTTAGTATTCAACTGGTCCTGCCAGTAGATTAAACCTGCAGGATCGGCAGGCCTTTGATAGTAGGCAATGTACATCTGGTGGATTAATTCTGCGGACATGTTTTTTCCTTTTTTTCCTAAAAACGCA
>MDTB01217107.1_pt1 | contig 18459 bp, 24 predicted proteins | sample 811161 | NCBI WGS metagenome assembly MDTB01 (sample SAMN05326650, study PRJNA326480) | marine metagenome | isolation source: seawater | place: Mediterranean Sea | collected 2009
AAGAAAGAAAAACAGATCTAAATAATAGAAATATGGCTTTATCTGAAGGTTCTAATTATGACCCTTTTGTAAATGACCCTTTAATGGATACCGATTATACAAAAACAATTTCAGGACTAGAAGATATTATTGTTCCTGGCAGAGGAACCAAAAATGATATTGATTTAGATGAAGAAGATATTAGAACTGCAAAAAAAGCAGGAATTGATATGTCAAAATACATATTAAAATCCAAGGTTGTTCCTCCAGTATGTCCTAAATGTCCAGATACCAGAGCTTGTCCAAGACAAAAACCTTGTCCTGCTTGTCCACCTTGTGCCAGATGCCCTGAACCAGCATTTGAATGTAAAAAAGTTCCAAATTATAATGCTATTAATTTAAATAATGCTAATGTTTTACCTATGCCAAGATTAAATAGTTTTGCTCAATTTAACTAACTATACAACAACATTTATTATTTTCTATGTATCCTATTAAATATTTTTCCCAAATTTTTTTACTAGCTTTACTATGAAAATTATAATCAATTGTACAATCTGTTCCCGCTTTTTTTATAATAGCGTGTGAGCCAATTAAATGTTTATTTAGAAAACTTGTAACATCATATACTTTATTATTTGCTATTAACCAGCAATCATTATTTTTATTATGTTTTTTTACTTCTTTTATCGTATAATATTTCATAAATAATATTTCATAATAAAATAAGTTAAATTCAATTTATTTAAAATTGAATTTAATAATAACAACTACTTTATATTATTATATTTAAAATGTCAATATTTGTTACAGATAAAGTAAGCGATGAAGATTTTAATGATTTAATAAAAAATATAAATAATTCTTATATTGAAAAAAATAGAATTAAAATAAAAGAGTTATTAACATCTTTAACAATAAAATTACATGAAGAAAAAGTTCCGGCTAAAGAAATTGTTAAAGAAATAGGAGGACTATTTAAATTATATAAGGATATTATTAAACGAAAAAAAAAATATTAAACATTTCGTTTCTTAATACACGCATCATCCATTTGAAATGTTTTAACTTTTTTATCCTTTGGAACTATTTTAATAATACATTTTGACTTTTTACCATATAAAGGTTCAACACATCCTTTTTCTTTTTTATTTTTTTTTGTTTTCTTTTTTGTTTTTCTTCTTATATTATTAATTTTTATTAATTTTGTCTTTTTATCAATATTAATAGTGCATCTTGATCTAAAATGTTCATACCTTTCTCTAACTTTATCATATGTTAATCCTGATTTTTTACCAAGCATTTTATTTATATGTTCATGTAATTTAAACATATATTTCGAAAACGCTTTTCTATTTTTCAAATCTGTAGATTTAATAGGTAATGTTTTTAAATTTTTATGTAGATTAATTCTACAATATTTACAAGGTAAAACATTTCTTAAACTATATATAAATTTTTTATAATTCTTTTTATCTTGTTTTGTAGGTTTAACTGGATAATTAAAAGACATAGTATGAAGATAATGCCATAATGATGGACCCCATACACTTGTAAGCATCCCGTCTCCACTAGAAAAATCATCCTTATCATATATTTTCTTGGTTTTATTTTTACGTTTTTTTTTATTTTTTTTAGTGCGTTTCATAATATATTATCTCAAGAAAAAAAGTTATACAAATAATTTCTCTCCATTAACATAATCCAGAATGTTTTTATTTTCATTTGCTTTAGCAATATCAATATTATATTTTATTTTCCATATTGCAATATATAAATCTCTATCATTTGAATACTTTTTAACATCCAAAAATATAAGTTTACCTTTATAATTACGCAAGTACATTAATATAATTCATTAATTTATCTTTATATTCGTTAAAAAAAGTTTTCCTCAATCTTATAATATAATATATGTCTGGTATTTTACAGAGATTTAATTTTACTGGAACTTTGGATAAATTAAAAGGAACATTTTTTAGTAAAAAATTTTTGATTATTATGGTTATAGTTGTTATATTTTTAGGTATCGCCTTTTATGTATATAATACTTATATTGCACCTAAAATAAATCCTGATTTTGTTCCTAACAAAGAATTTGTTTCGAAAGATGGTTTAATTGATAACGCAAAGTTATATTTTTTTTATGTTGATTGGTGTCCTTATTCAAAAAAAGCAAGACCTATTTGGAAAAAAGTAAAAGAAGAATTTGATGGAAAATCTATTAATAATATTACTTTAAATTTTGTAGAAGTAGATGGAGATAAAAATGAAAAAAAATTAGAAGGATTTGAAAACGAATATCTAAGTCCAAATAATAAAAAAATAGATGGATATCCAAGTATTTGGATGGTAAAAGGTGACCAAGTAATTGAATTTGATACAAAACCAACAATAAGTTCATTAAAAGAATTTATTAACGCTATGCTTTAATATAAGTTAAAAATAATTTTGCATAATTCTCACCATCTTTTACTAATTTTTCTCTTTCAAGTTTTGAAACAATTATGTCTTTTGCTACTCCAATATTAATAGTTCTAGCAGGTATTATTAATTCGTATGGTATTTTTTCATTTATGACATAATTATAATTTTCCTTTATCAACCTATATAACATATAAAATCCAAAATGAAATATTGATGAATTTTCAGGTACAGATTCTAATTGATCATCTACTATTTTAAATCCTAATATTTCTTTTTTATTAATATCAGGATTTATTAATTTTAAATCTGCTAAACAAATATTCATAGGATATGGGTTTATAATTCCTCCGTCTATATAACAATTGTTATCAATATAACAAGGTTGAAAAATAAAAGGTAAAGAACAACTAAGATATATAGCATCTGTTAATTTCATATCTGGATGAGTTTTATAATTTATTTTTTCTAATTCAAATTTTGTCATATTGACTGTAAATATATTAAACATTATATTAGAAAATTCATATAATTTTTTTAATGTAATATTACTATTTAAACCAGCTCCTTTTAATAAATTTATAAAAATATCCTCTATAAATTTTTTTTCTATAAATCCCTTTTTACCTATAATATCCAATAAAGAATCCACAGAAAATTTGAAAGCCTTTTCCCAAGGTTTATTTATTGCATATTCAGTTATATCTTTTATATTTAATTTTAAACATAATATACCACCTATTAAAGAACCAACTGAAGTTCCATATATCGTTTCTATATCTTTCATTTTAAAAAATTCTTTATTAATTAAATATTTTATAGCTCCTATTGTATAAAATCCTTTATAAGCTCCTCCTGATAAAACTAAATGTTTTATTGTCATAATAAATTAATTAATCGTATTTTTTTAATTGTTTTTTTTCTAATAAAACATAAATGGAAGATAGTGAAATTTTTAATGAAAAATTGAATATGGACGAATTATATAAACAAAAAAAAATATCAGAAGAACATAAAATTAAAATATATCAAAAAATTTTAGCAAGAGTTCATAGTAAAATAAAAGGAACATCACGAATAAGAAACAGTGATAAATTTTGTTTTTTTGTTATACCCGAATTTATACTTGGTGTTCCAAGATATAATATAGCCGATTGCACAACTTATATAATAGAAAAATTAATAGATAATGGATTTTTAATAAAATATACACATCCTAATTTATTGTTTATATCTTGGCAACATTATATACCTAATTATCAAAGGGCACAAATAAAGAAAAAAACAGGTATGTCTGTAGATGGGTTTGGAAATTTAATTAATAAGAAAAATAGAAATAAAGATAACAATAATATGAATAATTTATTATTAAAAAATAGTTCAAATAATGAAAAAAAAAGGAATTTTAAAAAAATCAAATAATAAAAATTACAAAGATATATCAAATTATAAGCCAACGGGTAATTTTATATATAATACAAAATTAATTAAGAGCATAGAAGATGTCACAGATAATAAAAAATAATTTAATTTATAAAAAAGTAACTTTTTTTATAAACAAAAACCCTATATATTGCAATTTGGACATTTTAAAAATGTCCAAAATCAAAATTTTCATAAAAGTTTTTTCTGCAAAACACCTACATTTTGACTTTACAGCATCTTGTAGGGAAAATTGAGAAATCAATAAAAATAATTGTGACTGAAACTTTTTTTTTACCCAAAAAAAAAGTATATAAAGGCGTTTTTTTATGTTTCCATATAATAGAATGAAAAAAACTGAAAAAACTGAAAAGAAAAATAAGACTGGAAAATCAAAAGTGAAATATAGTTGTGAAAGTTGTTATTATATAACATCTAATAAAACAGATTACTTTAGACATTTAAAAACAAAAAAACATTTAAAACAAATTTCTAGGAAACAAAAAACGCAAATCAGTTTTTTTAAAACTGAAAAAACGAAAAAAAAACGAAAATGTTAAATTAGAAATTTGTAATTGTGGTAAAAAATTTAAGACGAGAGGTGGTCTATGGAAACACCAAAAAAAATGTGATATTAAAAGTTCAGACATAAAAAAAAATGTTTCCAAAAATGTTTCCATTGTTTCCAAAAATGTTTCCATTGTTTCCGCACCAACTAAGACTGACTCTAAGTTGTCAGTCGACGAAGAACTAAAGCATTTACAGTTACAAAAAGCTAAATTAGAAGTTGAAAAGTTGAAAAAAGAAATTGAAAATTTAGATAAACCCCAAACTTCCACAAATTCACTAACAAATGAATTAGTTGAAACAATAGGTAAAATTGCGGGAGACAATAATTGTAACAATACAAATAACATCTCAATTAATATGTATTTAAATAATAATTGTAAAAATGCGATGAATTTAGAAGATTTTGTAAAAAATATAACAGTTACTCTTCAAGATTTGGATTATTCAACTCAAAATGGATATGCAAATGGTATAGCAAATATATTTATAAAACAATTAGAAGACCTAAAACCAACAGAAAGACCAATACACTGCAGTGATAAAAAGAGATTACAATTTTATATAAAAGATGATAATAAATGGGAAAAAGATAAAAATAATATAAAATTGACAAATAGTATAAAAAATGTTGGAATGGTTCAAGTTAAGAAAATGACAGAATGGGAAAAAACACATCCAAATTATATGAATAATCCAAAAGAATTAGATGAATGGCAAAGAATGTTGGAAAATATATCCGGTGGTATAAATGAAAAAGAATTAAAGAAAAATCAAAAAGAAATTCATAAAAAATTATGTCCGATAGTTGATATAAAGAATGATATTACAGAAATGAATCAATAATAAATATATTTTATTGCGTTTTGAAATCTTAAATAAATATTATATCCAATAATGTAAATTATATATATTATTGAATAATATATAATAATAAATAATAAATTATCATCCATTTATTATTTATAGTATTATTTTATTTTTTTTTCTTTTTATTCTTTTATTCTTTTTTTTTCCTGCAGATTGTTGAACTTGTCTAGAAATAGTAGGTGTAGGATTAATATTCGGGATTGTATTTGTATCGACGATTTCATCAACTTTATTTTCAAAAATTTTGATTCTTCTTTGTGATGTTTCAATCATTTTTGATTTAACAATTCCCTCAAATAAAACTAATCCTTTTTGAAAATCTTCTTCACACATAATATAAAGTTTAATTATATCTTCTCTTGCATCATTTGTTAATTTATCTAATAATGTATTATTTAATTTTGGATTAACGGTTAAAATTTTTTCTTGTTTTTTGGGGTCAACCCAAAAAGAAAATAGTTGTTTTATAATAATTAATAATGATTTTTCCATTTTTCGAGAATTGGATATCATATTTTTTATATGTTCTGCGTATTCTTTAAAAAGTTTGTCGTTTGGATTACCTTTATAAGATTTTTTCCAAGGACTTTTTAGGTCTTTACATAATTCTTGATTATGAAAATCTTTTAAAGATATATCTGAAAATTTATTTATATCCCAACTTTCAATTTCTAATTGAATTTGGTTAAAAGTAATATTTTCTTTTAATAATTTTTGTTTGGTATCTTTTTTTCCAAATTTAAAATACCAAATAGGTTCTTTAAAATCAACAAATATAATCTTATCACGAGTATGATTTTGAAGAAAATTAATAATTTGATTTTTATCTACATTTGGTATATTTTTTATTTTAATACCAATATGATTAGGAAATAATTGTCCTCCTGTAAATGCAATATAAAATTTTTCAACATCATTTAAATATATTTTTTTTCCTGCATCAGTCATTCCTTTATATGTTCCATCATTTAAATCATAATCATCATAATATAACATTTCTAATTCGGGTATTCCGTGTTCATCTTTTAAATTTTTAGTTTCTATTGATGGTATAGGAACTTGAACATTATCAATAAATGAATTTATTTTTTTATTCATATTACAATTTTTTGATTTTATTATAATACCATTTTCATTATTTTGTATGGGTTTTAATGCATTTATTCTTGTATTACATAAATTAATATATTTTGTAATTATTTTTTTATTTTTTGGTATAAGATTTCTTTTTTTGAATGAAACATTTTTTTCAATACCATCATCATCTATATAAATATATCTTGGATTTATAGTAGTAGCAATTGCTGCGAATAAATGGGCGATTCTAACATAAAACCTTGCAATAGCAATACACATTCTTTTCTTTTTAAACTTAGAAGGTATATCAAGTGTGCTTAATTTATTTTTGTCTAAATAAAGAATTTTTTCTTTTTTAAGTTTATTAACTTCAACGCCCTGTTTTGTTCTTTGATCTAAGTATTCAATCTCCATATCATTTAAATGTTGTTGTAAAACTTTTGATGTTAATATAACAAGTTTGTTACAATAATCAGTTTCGTGCAATTGTTCTAGATCTGAAAAATTTGATTGTGTAATAAATTTTGCGGCTACATAACTAACAACATTTTCAAATTTCATATTATCTATATCATTATCATTTTCATTATTTTTATTAGAATTAGTATTATTTTTTGAATTTTGATTTCCCATATAGAATTAATATATATTATAAAATTGAATTAAAAACAAAAATATATAATATTAAATTAAATGATTAATATTAATTCTTCAAATACAAATAAGACGAAAAAAAAATGTAAAAATGGCAATAAAATAAAAAAAATGTGGGAAGCGTTTGATATAGATGAAATTGATAAAAATAATAAATTGGAATTACTTTATAGTAAACAAAATATAGGTAATAGAGAAGAATGTGAATTATGTGGTAGTTCGTTAAGATTTATGGAAAATAAGTTGTTAACTTGTATGAATAAAAAATGTGGAGTAATATATAAAGATGTATTAGATTTATCTGCTGAATGGAGATATTATGGAGCGGATGACAGTAGTATGATAGACCCAACCAGATGTGGTATGCCTATTAATCCTTTATTAAAAGAATCATCATATGGTTGTAAAGTTGTATGTAATTATAGGTCATCATATGAAATGAGAAAAATAAGAAGATATACTGAATGGCAGTCTATGCCATATAAAGAAAAAGCTCAATATGATGAATTTGAAAAAATTAAAACATTATCTAGGCATGCTGGTATTCCAAAAATAATAATAGATGAAGCATTAAGACAGCATAAAAAATTATCAGAAATGAAAACATTCAGAGGTTGTAATAGAGATGGTATAATAGCAGCTTCAGTTTATATAGCAGGAAGAATACATAATTATCCTAGAACAGCAAAAGAAATAGCTACTATATTTATATTAGATAATACAAGTGCTACAAAAGGGTGTAAAAATGCTGTAAACTTACTTAATACGATGGAAGGTATGAATGAAAAAACATATTTTCATCAAACAAAACCAATTGCATTTATAGAAAGATATTGTAGTAGATTAAATTTAAATAAAGAATTGACGACGGTATGTAAATTTGTAGCTAACAAAATAGAGACAAATAATATTATTCCAGAAAATACACCTCATAGTGTAGCAGCTGGAATTGTATATTTTGTATCTCAAGTATGTAACTTAAATGTTAGTAAAAAAAATGTGAATATTGTTAGTGAAATTAGTGAAGTAACAATTAATAAATGTTATAAAAAATTAGATAAAATAAAAGATAAATTAATTCCTGGTGTAATAATAAAAAAATATTCCGAATAATTAAATAATATAAATTTTTAATATATTATTTAAAATATTATATCTCGTATTAATTTATTTCTTATATTATACCAAAAAGATTTTGAATTTTTTAATTTTTTAGTAATTTGTCCAGGACTATCTCTATAATATACAATAACTTCTGGTATATTATGAATAACACCATATTTTTTTAAAACTCTTAATTCTAATTCAAAATCTTCACACATTTCTCTAATATCTTTATTATAATTACCAACTTCAATAATTTTTGATTTTTTAAAGCAAAAGGTGGGATGATTCATTATCCAGTGTCTAGTATTATTTTTATAATCATCTAATGTAATTGTTTTATGTTTTGTAGGAGGTATTAAAGGATGTAAAGAATTACCTTTAAAAAAGGAAATTTGTCCCCCACATAACACACAATCGTCATTATTTTCAATAAATTCATATTGTAATTTTAATCTATTAGGAGTCATAATATCGTCCGAATCCATTCTAAAAATAATTTCATCAGGACAATAATGAACACCTTTGTGTAATGTAGGACCTATACCTATATTTTTTTCATTTTCATAATAATGAACTTTAATCCATCTAGATTTTTTTTCAAATTGTTCTAGTAATTTTTTTAATAGTTTTGTGCATAAATCATTAGATCCATCATTAATACATATCAAATTTATGAAAATATTAAATTGTTGATCAAGTATAGAATCTAATGTTTTTTTAAAAAAATTAGCATTTATATTATAACATGGTAAAAGTATAGAAATTGATTTTTCAGGTGTATTTAATATATCTGGAACTTCTAATGTATTCATAATTTCATAAGATTTTTTTGTTGAACCCCATTCTTGATTTGCGTAAATTTTCCTATGTCCTATATAAGTTTGTCCCGATGCGTGTATTGGTAAAAATAGATAACTTGGTAAAATATGAAATTTTTTCCATTTATTTGTCCAATATATTTTGGTTAATAGTCCTGGTCCGACAGTTCTCCAAGCTCTTTTATTTGTTTTGACAACTGATATATCATTATTTTTAATCCATTCTATAGCTAGTCTAGGTAATTCGTGTTTTGGTGGAAATGCCATAGTTCCAGTAGCTAATAATGGATATTCAGGTAATACATCATCATACATTCCAGGTGGTGCCCAATTTTTTCCACGAATTATTTCATTTTCATAACATACAAATGAATTATATTTTTCTACAAGTTCTTTTACGGATTGTAAACAATATGCGTCGGCGTCTACAAAAAATCCGCCATATTCATAAAGTAATTCCCATCTAAGAATATCAGCTTTGCCATTTATTTCTTCCATTTCATTAATTTTATCTATTAAAGTAGGGGTAAATTTTCTTTTATATAATTCTTCTTCGGTCCATCTAATATATTCAAATCCTTCTTTTTCGTGAATATTTTTCCAAGTATCCATAAATTTAGTTGGGGATTTAGATGGACCAATCCATATTTGATGTATAATTTTTGGTATAGACATATTAATAAACAATAGTTATTTTTATTTAAATAATAATTATTAATTACTTTATAGTATGTATTATTTTTCAATTGGAGCAATATTTAAAAATGAAGCTCATATATTAAAAGAATGGATTGATCATTATTTTTTTCATGGGGTGGATCATATTTATTTAATTAATGATAATAGTAATGATAATTTTTTGGAAAAACTAAAACCATATATTGATGAAAATAAGGTAACATTATACAATTGTGATGAAAAAAAGAAGTGGGTGGGTATGCAGGATGCAAAATATAATTTTTATTTTCAAAAGCATTTGAAAGATAGCAAATGGTTTGGAATAGTTGATCTGGATGAATTTTTATATTCACCTTTAAAAATAAATATAAAAGAAATATTAAAAAAATATGAAAATGAAAATCAGATTTGTGTTAATTGGGTTCATTTTGGTTCGAGTGGTAATATTAAACAGCCGAATTTAGTAGTTCCTAATTTTACTATGAGAGGAGAATATAATAGTATAAAAAATGGTCCAGGTGGTAGATATAATTCATATAAATCAATAATTAAAACAGACGGTAACATAAAATTGGGAATACATCAACATTTTTATAATAATAGCTCACAAGGTAAAAATGTGTCATTTGATGAAATAAATACACCTCTATTAATTAATCATTATGCTATACAATCAAAAGATTTTTGGTGTAATATAAAAATGACAAGAGGTGATGTAAATTATTGGTATGATAAACAAGGATGGGATAGAAATATGAAATTATTTGAAGATATGGATGTGAATGATATTAAAGATGAAAGATTAAAAGAACAAAATAAAGAATTATATTAATATTCTCTTTTAGTAGGATTATTCAAATATAAGCCATTCATTATTATATCTATCTCTGTTTGTTTCACCCCAATAGCCACTTGCGTTGTAATATTTATCAATCATATCTTTTTCTGATATAGGTTCAATGCCTAATTTATGAAATTCATCTTCATCCACAAAAAACATATTGTCACTTAAACTTGTTACAAATGCATATCCTTTCTTCTTCATTAATCTACCAAAAGCTAACATATTTGCTCCATAATACCCGTTTAATACAGGTTTACCTGTAAAACTTTGAACAGTTCCAAATCCTTCTTTACAAACAAGGGGTAAAAAATTAGGTACACCAGAAGCATATTCAAGTACAACCATTCTTGCTTTTTTTTTTAAAGCATTTAAAACCCAATAATCATCACCATCAATATCAATAGATAAAAAATCAAATTTATCCGGCATATCATTAAGAAGAGTATTAATATTATTAGAACTAATTAAAGCATATGTTAATTTTTCATCATTACAATCAGCATGTATTTTTTTATTATTACAACCTTCAACTAGTAATCTATCAAATTCATACTTTTTTCTTAAAAAATAAGTATTAGATAAATGTTTTCCATCCCAAGCACCTAAATCAACACATTTTTTATTAGTAAATCCAATTTTGTCAAAAATAGCATCTATAATACCTTCTTCACCATTTTGAGAAGAATTTTTATCTTTTTTTAAAAAAAAGGGACAGGAATCTTTGTATTTAACATTAATATTTACACATCCATCATTCCAACCTCCATTATTTTTAACAACATCATCCCAAGTTTTCTTAGTATATAATTGGTTTGTTCTAATCGTTTTAAACGAGTTATCAGTATCAACAGTATGACTACTATTATGGTACATTTATAATAATAATATTTTATTTGTTTTTATATTAATATTATTATTAATATAATAAAAGTTATGTTGTTAATTTTTTTAAAATATGAGGATTTTGTGTAGAATTATTCCATCCAATATGTTTAACAAATCCCTTTTCGTTTAGTGTAATAGCGCATCGAAATTCATTATTAAAATATAAATTCGAAAGAGCTTGTTCTACCCCACCAACATTACACGCTTTGGATCCTATAAATTGTTGATAAGGTAATAATAATTTACAATCACTAGTTCGTCGTAATCCAGGATTAAATGTAAATCCACTCCAAATGTTTGTTCTCTCTTTAAATATACCCATTAATCTATAATTATCATATATAACAGGTTCGATAGAATGTTCATTATTTAAAACTTTAAAATTTTTGTATTCTCTTAGCCAAACACAAAAAAGTTGTTTATTTTTTTTTAAGATGTCTAATGATATTTCAATAAAATTATAATCATAAAATTCCCAATCGTCTTCACAATGGAAAATATATTCAGTATCTACAAATGAATATGCTTTATCAATACTTTTTATTTGACCAATATTTTTATCATTGTATATAATTTGTTTTTCAATATGATTTGGTATTTCTTTTATGGCTTCGTCAATGCACCCTTTTTTTCCACTATCATCTATTATAATAAATTTTTTGATATGATAAGTATTAAATTTAAAAAACGATTGAAGAGTTATTTTTAATTCATTTTGTCTATTACAAGATGTTAAAACAACAGTTACTTCTGACATTTTATATTTAATATATAAATAATATTTAAATATAAAATTATTACTATAATAAATTATTTAATATATTAAAAGTAATTCATTATATATATATATAATGAATTATTTAATAAAAGATAAATGTTTGCACGTTGGAACGAGTGGTGTTATTATGGCTATATTACAGTTCATGAATAAATATATAAAAACGAATAAATTAAATTATAGTGATGTAAAAAATATTTTTATAGAAAAAAAAGTAGCGTGTAATTTTGATGATATATTTGATGATAATTATGATAACAATAATATAAAAATTTTAGTTTATGATGATGATAATAATAAAGAATCTGTAAATTATAATAATGTGCATAATAATAATGAGTACAAAATTTTGGCAAAAAAAATTCGTTTTTCTAAAAAAATAAATAATATTATAAATAATGAATTAATCAATATAACAGACAATACGTTGGGTGTGCATTTTAGATTTACAGATATGAACGCTGTGCATACAAGGAAGAACCCCATACAATATAAAAATTATTTGAGTAAAATATTAGAACATATAAAAAATCATAATATACAGAGTATTTTTGTAGCATCCGATAACGAAGAAAGTATAAATAAATTATTGAAAGATGATAATTTTAAAAATATAAAAATATACCATACAAATATAAGAAGATACCCAACAGAAAAAGCAGATGAAAAAGATTTAAAATGGTATAAAAATGATAATAAAAAATTCCCTCATCCATATTTAAATAATTTTAGACATACAAGTTTAGATGGTATTAGTACTTCTAAATTACATTTAGAATGCCTTGTCGATTGTATATTACTTTCAAAATGTAAATATCTTATTTTTCCTTATTCAAATGTATCCAATTTGTCAATATTGTTATCAAATAGCATAATAAAAAAAACAAAAATATCAGGTAATGGTTATTGACCGAAATGAATTGTATAGTAAAATAATATTATTTTTTATTTTTCCAAAAGTTTAAATATTTATTAATAGCACGTTTAAAATAATTTACATAATATAATGCCATAGTTTTATTAGCTGTATTTGTATCCGAGTCACAAGCATCCACATATGAAAACATAGGTAATAAATAAACATTTCCGTATGTCCAAATAAAATTATCCGTTACAGGATGATTATGATTACTTAAGTTAATTGTTAAACTTGTATTATCATAATGATTATTAATAATTTTTTCAGCTATATTTCTATGTATTCTATAAATAGTTGCTCCGTTACTTTGAATATTTTCAGGAGCCATAGTCCCTTCATTATTATTATATATATCAGTAGTAGTTTGTAGTTGTAATATATCATATTCCGATTTTTTTAAAATATTATAATGTTTTTTATACCAATAATTACTATATCTATCTAATAAATCATCTTCTGCGATAAAACAATATTTATCATCACAAGTAGATAAGAAATAATGTAATGCTTTGATGTGACTACAAACACAACCATGTTCACCTCCATTTAATCGTGTGTGTTTTATTACGTTATACGGTTTGAAATTATTCTTATAATCTATCGCGCTAATTCTAAAACTATTATCTTTATTATTAATAAGTATTTCTTCCATATGTTTTTTTCTATCTGGTCGTCTATCTAAATTTATCCAATAAATATTATAAGGTAGTTTGGGTATTGGATTACTCATTATTTATAAATATCCACAAATATCTTTATATAATAATAAATCTTCTTTTTTTATATTAAAGTTTTCAAAAATACTTGTTAGTTCATATTTTATATCAATAAAATTCCAACTGTTATTATTAATTTTATAAATAGAACAATTATCTGTTTTTTTTAATAAAGAATAAGGTTCTTGGGTGTTTGTTTTTAAAAAATATATAGAAAGAAGATAACAATTATACTTGTTTTTTAAATAATTAGATAATTTTAAAATATCTTTTTGTTTTATTGAAACGTAACCGGAATGACAGGGATGTATAAATAAACAAAAAAGAGTAGATATTTTATTTTTTTTTATTATATCAAACCGTTTAAATGCACGCTCAAAGTGTTCTACCGTTTTACTATCATTTAAATTATGGTGTGCAAAAGTTGCGTAATGGTAAGAAGAGTTAACATTATTGAAATCGGTTAAAGTGTTATCTAATTTTGTATGTATTGTTCTATATCCCCATTTACTATTATACGACTTATATTTTTTTTCATTTTGTGTATGAATTAAATATTTAGGTTCTATTTTATTTTCCAATAAATAAATAATATCATTTATTGATGATAAATATAAAGCATCAAATGGAGAACTAAATTTTTTTAATTCTAATTCTTTTAAAAAAATTTCTGTAAAACATCTAATTCCAAGACTTAAAATACATTTATATTTTTGATTCATTTATATATAAATATATTTATCTTATTAAATATATATATGAAAATAATACTCTTTGGAGATAGCCATACGGCGGTTTTTACTCAACCCACTCTCGCTGAGTGGATGTCACCGGAGGAGACTTTAATGAAAAAAAATCAATTTTATTCTTTTAGAACTTTACCGTGGACATGCTATAATATCAATAATAACTTAAGCTATATTATTGAAAAGCTTAAAAGAATAGATATTAAAAAAGAAGATTATTTATTTTTTTCTTATGGTGAACCGGATATAAGATGTCATATTGGATTTAAGAACAATATTAATGAAAATATAAAAATGGTAATAGGGAGATATGTACAGTTTTTATTAAAAATAAAAACAATATATAAGAATGTTGGTGTTTATGCTCCAATAGCTTCGGGTTTAAATAATGGGTTACAAGGTAATTTGCGTAAACCTTCATTTAAGAATAGTTATGAAAGAAATAAAATAACTATTCTATTTAATGAAGAACTAAAAAAACAATGTAAAAAAAATGATATTTTATTCAAAAGTATTTATAAAGAATTGTTAAACGATGACAATACTACAAAATCAGAATACTATATTGATGGAATACATTTACATTTAAATGCATTCAAATTATTAGAAAAGGAATTCAGTGATTTACTAGATTAATAATAGCATCTTCATTAAATTTAAATCTTGTATATTTTTTTGCAGTTTCAAAATTTTCTTTTATATAAGGTAACATTTCTGTGTATTTTTGAATCGTTAAAGTATTTATTATATTTATACATTCTTGAAGAGTGTTAAAAATTAATATTCCTTTTACATTAAAAAATTTATGTATGCTTGGGCATCCCCAAAAAATAGGAACGGTTCCAGTTAAGAAACAGTCTATTAATTTTTCATCAAACTCATAATCTGATTTTGAAGATAATATACAAATGGTAAACATATAATCTTTTAATGCGTTTATTTTTTGATTAGATTCGTGTTGTCCAGAATGTTCTTGTGTGTGTGGTTTTGACGTCATATAAGGTAAGTTATTAAACCTTCCCCCATAAAAATCTATATTTTTAATTTTGTTATTAATTAAATAATCGATTACGATGTGTCGTAATTTATGTCCTTCGGTTACTCTTTTGTTAGATGCTATTATTGAACATATTTTTTTTTTAATATATATATTTCTATATTTTTCATTAATCCATGTGGTTCCAAATAACTGTAATTTAAATTTATTTGGGTTTAATTCTAATAATTCTTTATTCCAAGTCAATACTAAATCAAATTTTTCATGATTTAATTTTATCCAATCATAATATCTTTTATGATAATCATATGACTCACAAATTAAAGCAATATTTTTTGAAGATATATGACTTATTTGTGTTAAATTTTCATTAGTATATATAACAACATCTCCTTCTTCAATATTATCTCTTGATATTATAATATTATCTTGATTGTTACTGTTGAAAAATGTAGGTTCGTGAGCTGCAAGTTTATCCTGTAATTTGACAGTAATCATTTAATTTAATAATATAAATATTATTTAAATATTAATTATGAAAAATAATATATAGAAATGAATATACATACATTTGGAGATAGCCACGCATCATCTCATCATTCTCATTGGGGTTATATTAATATACCAGGTGTTACAATAAAATGTAATCATATTGGAGGAAAATTAATGTATACTTTTGGTCGATTAGGTCTGAATTTATTAAATATTAAAAATTATGGAGTAAAAGAAAATGATGCGGTAATATTTTGTTTTGGAGAGATTGATTGTAGAAATCATGTTCATAAACACATTACAAATAATAAGTCTTATAAGAATGTAATCGATGAAGTAGCCAATAGTTATTTTAATGTGATAAAAAAAAATGTGAGTCAATATAGTAATTTAAAAACTTGTGTATATAATGTAGTGCCCCCTCACAGATATATTCACGAAGCTCCTACGCATCCATTTCCGTTTTTAGGAACGGATGAAGAAAGAAAAAAATACTATACTTATATGAATGAAAAATTAAAGGAATTATGTAAAAAGAATAATTACTTTTATTTTGATATTTATAATGAAAGTTGTGATGAAGAGGGATTTCTCAAAAATGAATTTTCAGATGGTAATGTTCATCTAAGAAATACAACACATTCAACAGAAATAATAAAAAAATATTTAATTTAAATGAATAATATTATTATTTTTTTGAATTATATTTTTGAATTATATTTTTAATTTAATTCAAAAATAAACTTTATGTATTCTGTCATTAAAAAATATAATATTTATGTTGTTTTCCATTTAACTCAATACTATAAAAAGTGTCCAATAAAGTATAGTTTATATTTTTTTTTATTTTATAATAGTCAACGGCATTCCAAGCTAAAAACCCGTGAGAGATATATTTATCTAGAATTTTTTCTTCATATTCATCTCTAATATTTTTAGGTAACTCACTAAACGCATAACTACTTATTAAGAATGAATTTTCATTTAAGTTATTAAAATTATCTAATGTATAATTGTTAGTGTTTATATTATGATTTGATAAATATGCTTTTGTTAGTTTGTTAGGACCATCCAAGTCAAAGATTGTATAACTTTTAATATTAATATTAAAAATAGAAGATAAATTATGTAAATAAAAAGATAATCCACCATATCCTCCTCCTATTTCAATTATATTTGTAGATGAGATTTGTAACTTATTCATATACGATAAAATTTTGAAACTTTGATAAATATATCTTAGATTAGAAGGATTACACTGAATAAAACTAGGATATTTATATTTATTGGTCTTACCATATTTATCATTCGTATAAATTAAATTTATTATCATATCTTTATTTTTTAAATAGATATCTGAAAATTCTTTAAAAATATATTTTAAATATAAATTACCTTGTGATACGGTGGTATGTTCTAAAATTCTAGTGTATATTTTATTACTTTTGAACGACCAATCTTTGGGTGCCAATTTACTTTGTTCCGATGCTAATAATTTATAATCATCATAAGTTGATGTCATTATAAATATATTGGTTTTATAATGTTTAAATATAAATAATAAATAATAAAAAAATATTTAATTTAAATGAATAATATTATTATTTTTTTGAATTATATCATATATTGTTTTCATTCCATTGAACCCTAATTGTCCTACTATACAATTAGTTAAATATAAATTACTATTTTTACAAAATAACCCATTTACAAAAAATGAAGCTCCCCAATCTAAAAAAAATATTATTACTTGATAATAATAATTCAACTTGATTTTTAAAATTATCTGTATTCATAGTATCATATTCAACATATTTTTTATTTTTTAACATTTCATATACTTTTGTGTAGTCAAAAGTTCTGTTATTCGCTTTAAAATTTTCTTTTTTATTTCTTGGAAAAAAAAGATATTCATTATTTTTTTTTTCATTATTAATATCGATATTTAAATTTTTTTCTATAATATTTTTAAAATTTTTGATTAATTCGGTTAATAAATTTACATCTAATGTTGAATTTAAACATTGAAAATGCTTACTGACTAAACAAATATTATTGATAGGTATATTCTTATACATAGTTTTACAATCATGTGGTATATTTTCTTTGTTATCTAAAAAATATATATCATTTGTATTAATTTTAAATACATTAAAAAAAAGTTCTTTGAATTTTCTATTAGGATTTTTGTTTACTAATAATTTTAAATTTGGATATTTTTTTTTTAATTCTAAATATTGCGGAAATAAAATAGCTGATTCATATATCCAGTGACAAAATGCTGAGTGCATACAACATTCAAATAAAAAAAAATATTCTACACGTGACTTGTCAATATTATCATTATGATATTCTAATGTAATTTGATTATTATTTATATTAGAATACATATTTTTAACATTTTCATATTTAATATAATTCATTATAAATATATTTAATAAATTATATTTTAAATATATTATTATATTTAAAATATATTATTTTGT
>MDTB01107876.1_pt1 | contig 18456 bp, 18 predicted proteins | sample 811161 | NCBI WGS metagenome assembly MDTB01 (sample SAMN05326650, study PRJNA326480) | marine metagenome | isolation source: seawater | place: Mediterranean Sea | collected 2009
ATAAATAATTTATTTTGTATTATATTATTTAAAATATTATATTAAAATTTATGAGTCTAGAAAAAAATAAATCACACTATAGTAAATTTGCAAAATTATTACACTGGGGATTTGTTATTTTATTTGTTTATGGTGTGGCTAAACAAGTGGATAATATTAATCAATTAGAAGATATTGCTTTTTTTAGATTTGAAATTTATTTTGCACTTATATTTTTATTTCTTTTATCTATTCGTTTTATTTATATGAAAAAAACTCAAAGATCATCAATTCCTGATGATACTCCTAGAGTACAAAAAATGGCAGCCAAATTCGTTCATAATGGGATGTATATATTACTTGCTGCAACGGTTTCCTCAGGTTTATTAATTGGTTTGATATTTTCGTTAAATCTTAAAAATACACTAATTATAAATATTACAATTAGCATTCACGAAATAATAATTAATCTTCTTTATTTCTTAATTGTTATACACGTTATTGCAGCAATCTATCACCGCCTTAAAAAAGATGGAGTATGGAATTCGATGGTTCCATTTTTGAGAGAAAAAAAAGATTAGATTTAATCAAAAAATATTAATTTATTGCAAAATTTTTTTCAAAAGCTAAGCTTGATTGATTATTAAGAAATAATACATTCCAATATGTAGAATAAGTAATTATTGCTGAACGACTGACTATATTATTTTTATCATCAATTAAATAAATTTTATAATTCATATCTTTAATTATTTTTCCAATGACATCATTAACATTATTTTTAGATATTTCATCATTGTTTATAATTTCAATCAGCATATTTGGCTGATCTCTTTTTATTCTTTCCTTAATATCTTTTAAAACTTTATATTCATATTTCTCTATATCCATTTTAATTAAATCAATTTTATTTATATTGTTATGTTCTAAATATTTGCTTAACTTTTTTTGTTTTATTTCTTTCCATTTTGAGTTTATAGTTTCAGAATAATAATTTTTAATTTTTTTATCAGATGTTGTTCTGTAACCATCAAAGTAAACAACCTCCTCTTTGTCACCAAGAGCAAATGGATTAATACTTAAATCAATTTTATTCTTTATTTTAATTTTTTTTAAAGCAACTAAAAATTCCCTTGATGGTTCGAAAGCATGAATTTTACTTTTATAATTAGCCATGTGAGATACAATAGAATAAAGACCTATATTTGCCCCTACATCTATAATCTCATCACTTCTACATGAGAGAAAAAACCATATTTTTAAACTAAGTGGCTCATGTGCATTTTTTATTCCCTTCCAAAAAATTGTATTTTCTAAAATTGTTCCTATTGAATATAAATATGCATTTTGATCCATGAATTTAATTTTAAAATAGCCTTTAAAGTGCAAATGCTGAAACAGCTTCTCAGGTGGGATAAAAATATTTTTAATTAAGTAAAAAAATATTAACTTCAGTTTATTGGGTATTAAATTGTATATATTTTTAAATAATTGTTTCATATCCTTTAATAATAATTATATGATTTAATAATCTAAAGCATTAGTTTTTTATAAGATATCTATTCTGATTATTAATATATAATATACCTCTTGAATATTTTGAAAATCGTCTAAGGTTAAAAGGTAATGTATCAATAATATTTTTAAAATTTATATCCATAGGAGCTTTTATCTCTAAAACAATATCATTATCATTTATGCTCAAAGAATCTATTTCATTAAATTTAAATCTTCTATATTTAATATTCATGTCAATATTAATTTTTAGATCCTTAATAACATAATAATATCTTAAATAAGTTACATAAATTTTTGGAAAAACAATTCCATGATCTAAAACAATTATTCCTTTTTTTAAATAATTATTTAATTTATATTCATTTATTTTTTCCGATATTTTATATTTACCTTCAACTGATGTAATTTTTTTTTCAAAAAAAATTTCTTTTTTAAAATTTAATAAATTATCATATGATCTAAATCTAATTTTTTTTCTAGGCACAATACCTTCTTCTGAGTCAATTAAAGATTTATTATTTTCTGTATCAAAGTATAGTGATGTAATATACCTTTTAGGATACATCACTTTACCCTTTTGTAATTTAATCCATAGTTTCAATTTATCTAAATTTTGAGAATGTAAAAAAAACTTATCTTCTATTCTAAAAGACATATTTAAAAATTTTTTAACTTGGAACCTTTTTCAACATGTATCTTTGATGAATTACATTGAAGATCATTAACTGAAATATACCCACCATAAAATTCTTGTTTTTTTCTATAAGCTAAAATACAATTTTTGACATTAGATACAAACAATTGATTTATATCTACAAATGATGAGTCTTTAATAGCAACACCTGTATTTGAATATACAATTTTTAAACTATCAATTTTTGTCGATGACTTTTCTCCCATAGATATACCTTTATCACCACAATTATTAATATATCCTTTAACTAATAAATAATTTCCAAAAGAGAAATCTAAGCAGTCATTAAATGCATTTTTAATTTCAACAAAATTTATTTCAACATTTGAAAAATCAATATCTAACGCATCAGATTTTGAGTTAATAACATTTATTTTCTCAATGTGGCCATTTACGTGTAATAAATTTATTGCATCTTCACAAATTGAGTTTTTAAAATATATATTCAGATCACTGATATTCATATCAAAAAAAGTTAAGCATCCACTTAAATAATTTCTTTCAATTATTAAATTATCATCATTGAATTCTTTGTCTAGACCTTCAAAAATAATATTCTTTTTAATTAAATCACCATTTTGAAAAAGAACTCTACCCGAATTACTTAATTGTGTTATTTTTATATTATTTTTATTTATTTTAAGATCAATTCCTTCATTATAATAAATAGTTGTATTTTGTAATTTTAAATAATTATTTAGTTTTGCAATTTTATACTTTTCATATAGATCAAAATTTAAACTAAAATTTATTGTAGAAATATTACCTAAAAATATAACTGGAGACTCATCTATTTCTAATCTTTGAGAAAGAAGTGATAATATATCTTTTGTTTTGTATTCTAAATTTTCACATAATTCTACTTGATTATTACAAATAATTATTTGATTACTTTTTCTATCTTGAAAAGCAAATAATAAATTTTCTGTATTCTTTGATCCTATGTATTGTATAAGATTATTATCAAACTTATTCTTTTTCACTTTAACTTTATTTTGAATAATCCTAATGTTTTTTTTTATGTTTTTTATATAATTATTAATCTCACTTTTTTCGAATAATACATTACTTTTTTTCAAATTTTCATAAAGTAAATCAATATTTACCTTGTCTAAAAGACTTAATGTATTTTGGATTACAAATTCATTTTTAAGATCTAAAGATCCATAGTAATTATTAATATTTAAATTAAGATTACCATCATAGTATATTGGAATAAAATTATCTTTAATTGCATCATAATAAAATTTTCTATTGTGCTCGATTAATCCGTGATAGCCGTCTGCAGCTAGCATAAGTAAATCGAAAGTATCTAAAAATAGTTTATGTTTCTCATTATTATTTGATAAAATCTTATTATCTAAATTTAGTGATTTCATTGGATCTGAATAATTTTTGATTTCTGATAAATATTTAAAATAGGCATAATTTAGAGTTGTCAGTGCTTTTGTTGATATATCAATTGCATCTTTATTTTTTATCCAATTAACATTATCAATTCTTGCTAATCTAAAACTTTCTGAATTTTGAGAAATTAAATCTTCATTTTTTGACCATAATAAATTTTCATCACCCTCTAAAATGGGTCCCTCTTTTAGAAGGTTATTTTCTAAGAATTCTTTGACAATTTTTTCTTGTAGTAACATTTTACTTTTATTTCCTAAAAATTCCATATCAATTATAAAAGTTCTAGGAGCAAGATATCCAATCTGCTTGAGAAGATATGTAAAAAAAATTTCGTTTTTAAAATTTCTTGTTTCGGGTAAAAAAAGTTTAAAACTTGTAATACCTGTAATATTTCCTTCAAGTAAATTTATATCAAGACTTTGTTCTAATTTACCTTCATTAAAATCAATATGATCTTTCCAGTCACCATGCTGTCTTAATTTTGCTTTAAAATTACAAATTAAGCCATCATTAGTATGAATCTCAATATCTCCTTCAAATGTTTTTTTATATTTTTCAGGTATAGAATATTTTTTTAATTTTATTATATTCATCGAATTTTTAATCCATTTTTTATTCTTATTAACTTTAATTTTAATTATTTTTATATTTGAAGAAGTAAAACTTTTTGAAAGACCAAATTCTAAATCACAATAATTTCCTGCTGTATCTAACTCTATTTTTTTACTACCATATGCAAAATTAGTAAAAAAAATTATTAAAAATATTTTAATAAAAGTAAAATTTAAAAACAGCTTTAATGACACTTTATTAATTTGAATATTTTATTTCTATTCCAATTATGTCTAAATTATCAGAAATTTTATCGTGCATGGCATCTAAATCCCTTTTATTTTCAAATGCAAATTTATAGTTGTAAGAAGAATCATTTTTAGAGAAATGAAAATGAATTAATGACTTATGTTTTTTTGCAGAATTTATTTCGTTAGAAGATGTGATTTCTAGAAAATTTAATGATGAACCTTCTTCAAATGATAAATTAAATGGTCTTTTGTTTAAAAGTAATAAAATACGCTCATAAAAGTGTGCAAAAAATATTATTATTAAAAGGAAGAATATAACTATTAAACCCCATTTTAGATCGACTGATATAGAAATACCCAAAGTTAATAAGGCAAAAAACATAACTAATTCAAAAGGACTTTTGACGGGATTTCTAAATCTAACAATAGATAGTGCGCCAATCATACCTAAAGAAAGAGCAATATTGTTCATAATTACAGAAGCAATCACAAAAGAAATAAATGGTAAAATTAAATACGTCAAAGTTTGGTGCTGTGTTCTTACCCATATTTGCCCAGTTATTGATAAAGATGTACGTATAATGAATCCGGATATAATAGTGAAAATAATTTTTAAAAAAATATCTTGATTATTTTGAAATAGGTAAAAAATATATGATATATCAAAACCATCCATTTTATCATTTTAAATTAAATATGAATTTTTAAAAGAGAAATAAGTGTTTTTCTAGCATAAGTATTTATAATCAGGATATTCAAACGCATTTTATATTAAATGTAGGACCTAATTTCATGCATTATCTTGTTAAACATATAATTAATTTAAATTTTTAAAAAAATTGATATAATAATAATATTTGCATATCTATTTACTAAATAGATTAACTTATCCGATGATAAAAAAAATATCTGTACAATTTTGTTATATATTTTCTTTTTTTAGTATTTTTTTTTATTTTCTTACTTCTTTTTATCAACCATTAATTGGTGATGATATTTTTGTATTTTATGATGTAAAAAATTCAGAAGACTTCTATTCATATTTTGTTTTTAAATATAACAATTGGACAGGAAGATTTTTACAAATTGTTTTGGGTTATTATATTTTTACAAATGAATATTTTTTAATATTTTTTAAACTAGCAAGCATACCAACTTTTTTTATAACCATTTGGCTGGCATGGTACTGTATAACTAGTAAATTTATAAAATTATCTGATGAAAATTTCTGGACTTTTTTTGTTTTTTCTTCTCTTGTTTGGTTTTCATTACCTGCGATAGCAGAAAATATTGTTTGGGTAACTGGATTTATAACATGGTTATATCCAATGTTTATTTCTCTAATTTTTTTAACTTTAATTTTTTATTTTTATAATTCTACAAACAAAAATAATTTTAAAATCAAAAATTTTACTTGGAAATTTATACCTATAATTATTACAGGTTTCCTAAGCGGGAGTTCGATTGAGCAGTTATCTATTATAATTTTATTTATTACATCATATATTTTTTACTTAATAATATTTGTAAACAATAAGAAAATTAGTACTGAATATTATATAGGATATTTATTTTTAATTCTGGGTATTTTGTTTTTATTTTTAGCACCAGGTAATTATACAAGAATGAATTTAGTAGAATCTAACTTTATCGAAAAAATATTTAAATTTACGATCTACCTTTTTAGCTCTTACTTTTTTTTAGGAAATGTTAAAGAGGCAATGATTTTCTTTTTTTCAATTATTTTGTTATTTTTTTTATTTAATCCAGAAATAAGAATCACCATCAAAGTTTTAAAAAAATCACTATTTTGGCTTTTTGCTAGTCTTATTGGTTTGTTTATTATGATTCCATTAACTAATTTTCTATCAATAAGAACTATATTTTTTCCGATTATTTTTATATTTTTTTTCATTTTATCAATAAATATTAATTTAGAAAATAAAATTAATAATACTAAACCTTTAAAAAAATATTTTGTTTTGATTACAATATCATCATTATTATTTTTTGACTCTTTTACTTCTTTTTTATCCAATAGAAGTTTGTATTATGAAAATAATTATAGAAATCATTTAATAAATGAAGCTAGAATCTCAGATCAGGAATATTTAGAGGTACCTTTTTATACAACAATTCCATCAAGATTGACTTATAATCTAAATCCTGAGCATGATAGGGAATTTTTAAAAAACATATCAAAAATAATGAATATAAATATAGTTCACCAAGCTTCTGATAATGCAGCACTTCCTTACAGTAAAAATATTTTAAAAGAATTTAAAAATATACTGGATAAATAAATTTAATCAGACAATATCTCTTCAATTACATATCTCGGTCTTTTTTTTATTTCCAAATAAATTCTTCCAGTATATTCACTGATAAGACCTAGTATAAAAAAATTAAATATATTAAAAAGAACAATTACGAGAAAAATACTTGTCCAACCTTTAACTATATTCCCAGAAAAATATGATATTAAAGCATATAGAGCAAAAATTAAAAATATTAATGACAATAAAAAACAAATTATAAATGATAATCTCATAGGTAAATTTGAGAAACCAAAAAAAGCATTTAAAGAAAAATCAAACATTTTTGGTATAGACCATCCTGATCTACCTTTATGTCTTTTGTCTCTATTAAATATTAATGTATCTTCCTTAAAACCTGGCCACACTATAAGTCCTCTTAGGAAAGGATCACTCTCCTCTAGATTATTTAAGAAACTAAGCACTTTTCTATCAAAAATTTTAAAATCTGATACTTGTTTTTTTATTTTAGTTCTGGATAGTAAATTAAACATATAATAAAAAATGCTAGCTGTAATTTTCTTAAAAAAACTATCTTTTCTTGTACTACGTTGGCATGAAATTATGTTATAGTTACTCTCAATAATTTTGTTGTATAATTTTTCTATTAATTCAGGCGGATCTTGAAGGTCAGTATCAATTACTAATGTATAGTTTCCTTTAACATTATTTAATCCAGCCAAAATTGCATTTTGATGACCAAAGTTCTTTTGAAGTTTTATTCCTTTTACATTTTTATTAGCTAATTTTTTTTCTTTAATAATATTCCAGGATTTATCATCAGATCCATCGTCAATAAATATTATTTCATAATTTTGTAAACTTAATTTCTTAACTGTTTTAATAACTCTATTATAAAATTCATTTAAATTTTTTTCTTCATTATAACATGGTGCTAATATTGAGAGTGAAACTAATTTTGAATTTTTCATAAATTAATTAATAAATTTATAATATTCCTATTTATTGTCTATGTTTCTTAATATTCCAATAGAGGAAGTACTTTCTAAAAACAAAAATATTGTATTTGTTTCATTATCATAAATTATATCACGCACCCTTTCATTTAAATTAAATGTTAAATTATTGATTATTTTATTTTCTTTTAAATTTGCAAAGTATAAAGACATATCCCCTTCTTTTGGATCTTTTCCTAAGCTGCCATAAATAATAGATCTAAATTTACTATCAATATATTTTTTTGGTAAAATTAAAATTTGTGAAATTCCAATTGATGGTGAAAAATACACTAACGGTTCTTCAAAGCCATAATCTGAGTGACTTTTATGTAATGGGAATTTTTTATAAATTTCTTCATTATTTTTATAGTGTTCTCCATATGATGATATTGGCCATCCAAAATTTTTAATTTTTGTTTCATTTAAAAGATTTATATTTATTTCATCGCCACCTTTTGGACCATGTTCAGAGGATAAAATTGAGTTAGTATCTATATCATAGTATAAACCTTGAACATTCCTATGGCCAAGTGAAATAATTTCATAGTTTTTTGTTTTAATATCAATAGATATAATTTTACCAAAAATAGTTTTTAGATCTTGAGCTCTTTTTCTATCTCTATACTCTCCAATTGAAAAAATAAATTTTTCATTTGTGAAATTAACTAATCTTCCTCCACTTTGATGAGCATTAAATTCTAAAGACTCGTTATTAATACTGATACATTCATTGGGTACAAAAAATTCACTAAATATTAATTTTTTAAAATTAATCTCTGCTGATAATATTGCAGTGTTGAAACAATTTTTTTTGTATTCATTCGTAAAAGTAATATATAATTTACTATTACTAATTAAAATATCCTTAATACCAAATTGAGAATTTTCAAAAAATAATTCATGTTTTATTAATTTATTAAGATTAGTTTCAATAATATCAGCTTTTAAAATATCACTAGATTTAAAAAATTTATATTTATTGATCACAGATATTATTCCATCAGCGGAAACCATAAATAAATAATCACCAAAAAAATCTAAATATGAATTACCTATTGATCCAGGATGTTTACTCGTTTGTAATTGAAAAGTATTATATTTTTCTAATGATATTTTTGATTGAAATACTTCAAACTGCTCAACTTTTTTATTTCTGTTCAGATAAATTTCTTTATTTATGAGTATATTTTTTTTTATATTTTTTATTTCTTCTTTTTTTTCTATGATTGTTAAATTTAATTCCTTTTGATATTTTTTAAAAAAAATATTTTCTTTTAAAAAAATTTTATATTTTTCAGGAATAATTTTTTTTATATTTGTGAATTGATCACTACCAATGCTTGAATTTATAAAGAAATATGATGATAATATGATAATGAAAAACAATATCAAAATTTGTATAATTTTATTTTTCATCTTTTATATTTGTTGCTATCTTACTTTCTGTTTAAAATCAATTATTTCAAAGCATATTTTTTGTTAAAAAATTATTTTTTCAATTTTTCCCATTCAACCATGTCTCCAGTAATGTTCTTAACATTCTTAATATCCATATCTTTCATTGTTTTAGTTGATAAAGCTCCTTGTCCACCGACACCACAAAATACAACATATTCTTTTTCTTTATTAAGGTTTTCTTTGAAATATTTATTTTCTAATGGACTACCCTCTGCTAAATAAAATTCAAGAAAAGCCTTATCCAAATGAATTGCATTTCCTATTGTTCCTTTTTCAAAACTTTCTTTATCCCTAACATCAATAAATTGCACATTTGCATCATTAATTTTTTCTTTTGCTTGAGATGCAGAAATATTTTCAATTTCATTTTTTATACTAATTAAATTTTCAAATTTTTTCATATCTTTCTTACCTCATTAATATGGGGGTTCTTTTGCCCGGTGCCCCAGACCGCGCTAGCCTAGAAATGAGTTATTGATCTTGCTAAAAAAATGATGAAATTAATGAACTTAAAACATTCTGAAATACAAGCTATGTGACAAAAAGGTGTAGAAATAATAAAAGAAAAATATACTATTGAAATAGTTCTAGACAAATTTTTAAAAATAATAAGATGAAAAATAATAAATTAAAATTCGTATTAGATGTTGATGGGGTTTTTACTGATGGAAAGTTTTTATATAGCAAAAAAGGAAAAATATTTAAAACTTTTGGTCCTCATGATTCAGATGCAGTCAAGATAATTAGAAATTATTATGATACTAGCCTTATTACAGCAGATAAAAATGGATTTGAGATTTCAAAAAAAAGAGCTATTGATATGGGGCTAAAAATTGCATTAGTTTCAGAGGAGGAAAGATTTAATTATTTTAAAAAAATAGGTTTTAACAAATGCATTTTTATGGGTGACGGTCATTATGATGCCGATATCATTAAGAGAGTGTTTTATGGTATATGTCCAGATAATGCTCTAAATTCATGTAAAAAAAATGCAGATTTTATCACAAAAAATAAAGGGGGAGAGGGTGCCGTATATGAAGCTGTAATACATTTAATTAAAAAATTTAAATTAAAATAAATGAAAAAAAATAATTATACACCTTCCATAGATGATATTTTTATTAGTACTGTATCTAGAAATACAATAGAAGCTGCAAATAAATTCTCAAAAAAACATAAGAGGAATGTTGTTCTCATTGCTTCTCTTAATCAAATAAGTACTTATGAAAAATCATATTTGTATAATAGTTTTGACGAACTTAATAAAAAAAAAATAAGTTTTAATAATAAAAATTTATTTATTGGAAGAGATCATTTTGGAATAAACTCAATTAAAAATTTTAAAATTTTAAATAAAAATAAATTCTTAACTAAAAATATTAAAATTGATCTTTTAAATAATTTAGACTTTATACATTTTGATATGGCAAATGATATTAATTACATGAAATCATTTAATAAAATAATTCCATTAATATTAAAATTGAATAAAAAAATTATCATCGAGATTGGATTAGATTTAGATGGTAGTAGGACTAGCAATAGTACATTTATAAAATTAAAAGATTTGCAATTAAAATATTCTGCAAATATAAAGTTTATAACTTTTCAAACTGGAACGAAATTATTTAATAATTCTAATAAAGGAAAAGTAGACTATAAAAATATTAGAAATAATTTATTAGCTAATGACATTAAAATTTATTTTAAAGAACATAATTCAGATTTTAAAAACAAAAATCACTTTATTAAGTTAAAAAAATATAATTTTACATTTAATATTGGTCCAGAATTTGCATATTATGAAAATAAACATTTTATGAATAAAATTAAAAAAATAGTTAAAAAAGAAAATTTAAATAAATTTTATAGTTACGTGTTATCAAAAAAATTATGGAAAAAATGGTGCTTAACAAAATTATCTAATAATGATAAATTACTTTCTTCATTACATTATTTTTATAACGATACTTACTATTTAGATCTTAAAGAACAATTAGATGAAAAAATAGAATTTGATAAAGAAGTTATAAATCAAGATATTAAACTTTTAGAAAATAAATTTATCTTTTAATGCTAGTTTTAATTACCACAGCTGGTATTGGTGAGCGATTAAAGCCATATACTGCTCATTTAAATAAAGGCATACTTCCCTTTAGAAATAAACCAGCAATAATAAAAATAATTGATGCATATCCCTCTAAAACTAAATTCCTAGTTTGTGTGGGATATAAATCAAAAGATGTAATAAATATACTTGCATTTTATCGATATTTAAAACGTGTTAAGATTATAAAAGTTGATAAATTTGATAATGAAAGTGGCAGCCTTACATACACATTAAAAAAAGCAATTAAATATATTAACGAACCATTTTTTTATCATGCAAATGACTCAATGATTGATAGTATACCGAAAATTAATAAATTTAAAAATACTATCTTTTTAAATAAAAATAAAAGTTACAATGATTTATATAGAAAAGTTATAATATCAAAAAATACAATTGAATTTTTATCAAAGAAAACAAAAATTAATAATAAAAAAAATATTTTTAATTATGTAGGTATTTGTTTCATTTATGATTACAAAAAATTTTCAGAAGTTATTAAAAATTCAAAATTAAAAATTGGTGAGTCTGAGTTTATAGAAAAAAATATTAAAAATTTTTGTTATAATATTTTGGAAAAGTGGGTAGATATTGGAAATATTCATTCATTTGAAAAAAATGCTTATTCAAATTACAATGTACTTCCAAAAAGTAATCAACAAATTTTTTTTAATAATGATTATGTTTTAAAGTATTTTAATGATCCAAAAAAAATAAATAATTTAATTAAAAGATCTAAGAAACTTAAGACAATCACTCCTATTCTATATAAATTTAGAGATAACTTTGTTTATTATAAGTTTATAAATGGCAAAATGTTTAACAATCAGAATATTATCAAACTCCCAAATTTATTAAATTATTTTAATAAAAAAATTTGGAGAATAAAATTTAACAAAAAAACAAATTTAATTAATCATAAAAAAAATTTAAATGATTTTTATAGAGAGAAAACTTTTTCAAGAGTTAAATCTTATCTTTTTAATAACAAAATTAAAGATAATTGGAGTTATATAAATAACTTTAAAGTCGATAAAATTTATAATCTTTTAGAAAAAATAAATTGGGATTTAATTTTAACTTCTAAACCAAGTTTAATGCATGGAGATTTACATTTTGAAAATATATTGATAGGTAATTATAATAAAATTATTACTCTTGATATTAGAGATGATTTTAAAAATATTAATAATTTTGGTGACCAATATTATGATTTGGCTAAGATTTTACATGGTATTATTATCAGTCATAATGTAGTTAACAAAAATTTATATTTTTTTAAAAAAATTAAAAACAAAATAATTATTAAAATTAATAAAGAAAAAAAATTTCATTCTAATTTATCATCTTTTTATAAATTTTGTAATGATAATAATTTAGATATAAATAAAATTGAACTTTTATGTTCACTCATTTATTTAAATATTGCAGATTTACATCACTCACCTTATTCACATTTTTTATTCAATTTAGGCAAGCTAATGTTAATGAAATTTTTAAATAAAATTAAAAAAAATGATGACTTAGTTTTAAACTTAAATATATACAATCCATGAAAATTGTTAAAAAACCATGGGGACATGAAATAATCATAGAAAATAATAAAAAATACTTATTTAAAAAATTATACATGAATAAAGGTTCTAGGTGCAGTTTACAATATCATAAATTTAAAATTGAAACCATCTATGTTCTGTCTGGACTATTAGAAATTCAAATTAATAATAAATTTTATAAATTGGGTAAGGGAGAGTCTTTAACTATTAAAAATAAAGTTAAACATAGAATGAAAGCACTTAAAAATAATACATTTTATCTTGAATGTTCTTCTCCTTTCCCAAATGACGTTATAAGACTTGAGGATGATTATAAAAGAGTTCATTAATTATGTTTAGTTTAATTATACCTTGTTATAATGAACTAGAAAATCTTAAATTTCATAAGAATAAATTTTATAATTTTGTTCAAAATTATAAATCAAATGAATTAATCTTTGTTGACAATGGCTCTTCTGATCAAAGTTATAGATATTTAAAAGATCATTTTAAAAATTTTTTTAATGTAAAAATTATTAAAATAGAAAAAAATATTGGATATGGAAATGGTATTTATATGGGAATTTTAAAATCTAGTAATAAATATGTTAGTTGGATACATGCTGATTTACAAGTAAGTTTTGATGATCTGATAAATGGATATAGTCTAGTTTTAAATGAAGAAAATAATAAATTTATTTTTGTAAAGGGTAGTAGAAAAAATAGAAGTTTGTTTGATTCTTTTTTTACTTTTTGCATGTCTTTTTTAACCTCTTTTTTATTTCTAAAAAAAATTAATGATATTAACTCAACACCAAATATAATTTCTAGAGAAATCTTTAATAATATAACAAATGCTCCTAAAGACTTTAATTTTGAATTATTTTGCTATCTTTTGGCTATAAAGAATAATTATAAAGTCATTAGATTTGATATAGTTTATAATGATAGAAAATTAGGCTTTTCAAAATGGAATATTAATTTTTTTTCTAAAATTAAACTTTCTTGGTCAATAATTAAATATATTTTAAAAATAAGAATTTTTGGAATTAATTAGTTATTGCAAACTTCTAAATTTATTTTGTTTAGATTATAAATATAAAAATACGAATTATTAAAATCCATTACTTTTTCAGCTAAAACACTTTCAATTTTCAAAGTTGAAATATAATAATTTATTTTCTCACTTTTAAGTTTGCATAAACCTAATTTTGGTGAAGATAAATTGATGAGTTTTTTTGCTTCATTTATAATTAGTTTTCTTCTATACCATTCATTTGAGTCATCTAAATTAAATGTAAATGAATTATCAAAAAAAATACTTCGTTTGGAAATTGAACGAATTAATGGTGAGATCCAGGTATAGTTATATGGCTCATAAACTTCAAAATTAGTTTGAATCAATGAGGTAGACTCAGTATTCTCTCCTAAATAATAAATTAGTTCAGATAATTTTTTATCGTTGTATAATGGCTTTTTTTCAATAAATAAAATACTTAAAATAATCAGTAATATAATTAAAAATAAATTAGTTAATAAATATTTATTTATCATTGAAATTTATCGAATTACAAGTTTGACAAAATAAAAAAATATATAAAAAAACTGATACTGATAATAATCTAGTTGGTCCTAATAATATAATATATTCTAAATTAAAAATTTCAACAGCCAGATATTGAGCAATAAGACATAATATTACAAATAAAAATATATTAATTGATAATATTTTATTATTATGTGCATTAAAATAACGAGCTACAAAATAAAAAAATAAAGGCACTAAAACATACATAAAACTAAATATATTGAAAAATGATGATAATAAATAATGATGTGGATGTCTTTCGTAAACATAAATTTCAATAAAATTTTCAGGAATAGATATTTTAAAAAAACTAGTAATAAAAATTGCGGGTATTATAAAAGAAAATATTAAAAAATATTTTAGTTTATTGATTTTTATTAAATTATTTATAAAAAAATTTTTAGAATTATTATTTTCAGTTATTATTACAACTGTAGATAAAAATATTATAGCAACTATTGGATGAATTAAACTAGATATAAAGAAAACTATTCCTGAACTAAGCTTAAAATTTCTTTGAAGTAATAACAATCCAAATAGACCAAAAGTAAAACTAAATGATTGAGGAGATAAATTTTTCCAATTTGTGAAACTGTCAATGCCTATATTTGCTATTATTGAAATAAAATTTAAGTATCCTAAACAAAAAATTAAAATAAGTGAAATTAAAATTGATAATATAATTTTATTATTAAGTTTAATATTAAAAATTAAAATATAGAATGTTAAAAAAGGAATTAAAAAATTTTGAATATTTTTAAATAAAAATAGGGAACTGTCAGTATTGATATTAAAAATATTTATGAATATATAAATTATATAATAAAAAACAACTTTAGCACTAGATGAAATTGAATTTGTGTAAAAATCATTTTTTAAATAATTTTCATCAAGTAACCTAAGTAGGATTGGAATATCTCCCGTTGTTACCCATTCATAACTATTATGTATGCCCAGATAATATAATTCTATAAAAGTATATAATAAAATAAATATACCACTTAAAAAAATAGTTTTACCATATGTAAAATATTTCAGCATAATATTAATTATTAATGTTAAGATAAGAAACAATGGTATTACGAATACAGTTTTATAATAGATTATCTCAAATACATTCATTATTTTATGCAGTTTATTTTTATTAATTATTTATAAACTAATTTATTACCAACACATATAATTAGTGGGGCGTTCTGTTATTCTGCGTTTTATAGTGGATAGGTTATTCGTCAACTTCTAGTATTTCTTCTAGTACAGAAATAGTACTTTTTAACAAAATCGTTACTTCTTACTTCTAGTACTAGAAGCATACTTATCAGCAAATAATCTTTTATGTTGATTGAGTATGAACAAAAAAATAAAAATATAAAAATAAATAACTTCTTTATCATGTCAAAAGGAATGTTCTGTTTTCTTACTAAACTGCCCTAAGTCCCACTATACATATGTTTTTTAAAACTGTATAAGACTATTTAAGGATATGCTTAAAGTTAACAGATTTTTTTTAAATTTTATTGCTAATTCAAATTTATTACAATTATTGGCAAGTAAATTTATTCTTTACATACCATTGTCAATTAGTCATAATTTCGCAAAATATAATATAATTAAAAAAATAATTTATACAATATCTATAGATGAAATTGAGGGAGATTATGCTGAATTTGGATGTTTTACAGGTTCAAGTTTAAAGCATGCTCATAGATGTATTAAAAAGTTTAGCGTAGATAAAAATATATTCGGATTTGACTCTTTTCAAGGTTTTCCAAAAGAATTACATAAAGAATTTAAAAGTGAAAATTTTAAAGTAGACTATAAAAAAATAATTAAATTGGAAAATAAATATCCAAAAATAAAGATTTTCAAAGGTTTTTTTTCAACAAGTCTTAATAAAAAAAATGTCCTAGAAAAAGTGAAAAATATTTCATTTAGTTTTATTGATTGTGATCTTGCGGTTTCAGCAAAAGATGTATTTGAATTTATAGTTAAAAGACAAACCAATGGTTCATTTATAATGATAGATGATTTTTATAATCTAGATAGAGAAAGCAACTCAATTAGAGAAGAATTTTTTAAATATTTTAAATTAAACGAGGATGTTTTTTTATTTAGCAATTTTGGAATAGGTGGTGTTTGTTTTAGATACTTCAAAAAAAATTAATTAATGAAATAACAAAAGATAATAAATTATAGTTTTTTGCTACTTTCGACTTCTAGTAAACTTCTAGTATTTCTTCTAGTACGATATTCATATTAAAATTCAGCATACCTAGGAAAAAATAGATTTATGGGGCGTTCTGTTGCCCGGTGCGTGAACCAAACTAACAGAAAACTTGAATTTTTACACTCTATAATAGGTAAAAAATTAAGCTGAGTGTGAATATATCGTGAATTAGTTTTTTATTTCTTTTAATTTTTTTTGAACAGTTGGTCTTGTGATTTTAATCCCATCTTTATTAAGTTCTTCAGTTATTTCATTAAAATTTAAACCTTGTTTTTTTAAATTATTAATCCTCTTTAGTTGTTTGTCAGATAAATTAACGAAGTATGGTGTTTTATACCCATTTTTTTTTGCGTATCGATCAAACTGACCTCTGCTTATTGGTTTAAATTTTTTTGTAAAATTACTTCTAATATCTGCAAATAATTTACGTTTTTTAATTTCTTTTTTTAAAAATTCATCCTCCTCTTTTGAAAGTATTATATGTTTTACCTGCTTTCTTCTTAAGTTAGGATTGATTCCGTTAGGGTATAAATAAAAAAATAATTCTTTAAATTTTTCACCTGTAACTACATTTGATATATGAGAAGGTATTACATTAAATTTTGAAATTATTTCTTCATAAGTTGCGCCACTATTATACATTTTGTGTATTTCCGAAGCTATTTTTTCACTTGTTTTAATTAATTTTGGTGGAAAATTTTTATTTTTTTTATTTGTTTTTTTAAAATTACCATTTTCTATTATTGAAGTAATTTCTTGTTCAATATTTTCGTTGTAATTTATTCTTATTAATTTTATTTTTTTTGAAATTGCATATTTATTTTTTTGCTCATCTCTTAGTTTAATTTTTTCAAGTTCTTTTTTTCTATGTGCTTTTGTTTTCCCCCAGTGTTTATCAGAAGTATGTTGTTCGCCGTCGATTTCAATAAATATTAAATTATCGCTTTTATCTATTAAAACTATATCGATATAATGAATTGAGTTTTTATATTTTATTTGTTGTTCAATTTCAAAATCAATACCTAACTTATGAAGAGTATGATAGGCAATTAATTCATACCTTGAGGCATTACAAAAAGAACATTTAACTCCTCTTGTTATTTTATTTATATTTTTAATGTGAATTTTATGCCAGCTATGAACATTACATTTAATAAAATATTTTTCTGTACTTTTATATTTTTTATTTTTATCAATATTAACAACCGAAACAAATTCATTAGAGTGTTGCTTTACTAACTTAATAATTTGTTCTCCAGTCTTTTGTTTTTGGAGTTTGCATTCACCACATCCGCGACCTTGTAAATGAACTTCATATTTTTGTGTGTAATATCCATTGTGTGCTGGACAAAAATAAGTAATATTTTTTTTAGAACCATTATATTCAAAATCATTATATTTATAAAAATAGTTATGAATTTTACTTAATCTCTCAATGTGTTCTTCATTGCTAAGATCCAGTCCATTACATTTTCTACAAATTGGTTTTTTTCTAAAATTTGATATGTTCTGAAGATTGTCATGATTTTCAGAACAAATATATTTTACTTGCCAAACTTTACCCTTTCCTGAACCTGAGTGTATTGCTTTAACAAATTTCCATTTAAGTTTTTTTTCTTTACAAGTTAAAGTAAATTCCTTTTTTATTTCTTCTGCGCTTCTTAAACTTCCCATTAGAAAATCAATTTTAGTGTGAACATTGTGTGAATATTTTTTAGCATAAATGAATAATCTGCTAATTAAATAATTATTTCACCTATTTTTATGGGGCGTTCTGTTGCTCGGTGCCCCTGACCGCGCTCACCTAGAATCTAGGCAGCAAGTGCTAATCTATTATCGTTAGCGTTTATAAAATAGCCCGAT
>MDTB01239961.1_pt1 | contig 18452 bp, 21 predicted proteins | sample 811161 | NCBI WGS metagenome assembly MDTB01 (sample SAMN05326650, study PRJNA326480) | marine metagenome | isolation source: seawater | place: Mediterranean Sea | collected 2009
TCAATTAGCCTATTTATTGTGCTTTTAACCTCAACTGGATACATTTTTAATTCTAAAGGAATAATTTTTCTATTCTATATTTTTTGTTTTGTATTTTTCTACAATTTAGTAATCAACTTCTTATTAGAAAAATTTGATATTTAATCATGGTTAAAAAACTCATTAAATTAAAGATTTTAAAATTTATACTAATTGGTGCTGTATCAGCAGCTTATGCTTTTAAGAGATATTATGATCATAAAAATAAAGTAAAAAGCAAAAAAGACAAGAAAACTTTACTTCTTACTCGATAAAATTTCTTTTAATTTTATATTTTTTATAAACATATTTATTATAATTTGAATAATGAAAAGAAATTTTAAAGTGGCAATCTTTACAGACTTAGATGGTTCGCTTTTACATCGAGATACTTTTAAATTTGATCCGATAAAAGATTATATTTTGAGTCTTGTAGATCAAGGAATAATTATAATTCCAAATTCAAGCAAAACTGAGAAGGAAATTGAAAAATTTAATCAAGAGCTTGGTGTTAAACTTCCATATATTTCTGAAAATGGATCGTCAATACAAGGTTTAAATATAATTAATGCCAATTTTCCTGATAAAATTGTTCTAAGCAGAGAGAAAGAAGAATTAATTAAAATTTTTAAGGATAAAGTACCTGAGCAATTAAAAAATAAATGTGTTCAAATTTCTGAAATAAGTAAAAAAGAACAGGAAAAAATATTTGGACAAAAAGATAACAGACTTAAGGATGTCTTAGATAGAAAATATACTTTACCATTTTTATTTAATGGAGAAAAAATAGAAAAAGATAAATTATTAAAAATTTTAAGTTCTAATTCATTGACTCTTCAGGAAGGTGGGCGTGTTTCAAACCTCTGTGATAATGTAAATAAAGTAAAATCAATGAATAGAGTTATAAGAATTTTAAAAAATACCGAGGACAAAATAAAAACTATTGCAGTTGGTGATAACTATAATGACATTGAAATGTTAAAAAATAGTGACATCCCTTGCTTGGTATTCAATGATAGGTTCACTTTAGACAAAATAAATATAGATAACTTAATAATTTCAAATAAGCCATCTCCTGAAGGCTGGGCAGATGTGATAAAAAAAGCGCTGGTTAAATTAAATATAAATGTTTAAAATTTTATTATGAGTGATTTTTCTCAGAATGGCATAATTTCTACACTTCATGACTTTGGTACAAGATCAACAAATGAAATTGAAAGAGATTTACTTAAATTTTCTAAAGAGAGAAAAATGGAATTAATTTTACCATGTCTCTATTCAGAATTAGAGGGTTCTGCTTTACCAAATATAGTAGAAGAAATAAGCAAAACAAAATATTTAGATCATGTGGTAGTTGGCCTTGATCGAGCAAATGAAATGCAGGCTAAAAAAGCGTGGAAATTTTTTAAAAAACTAAAGATGCCCTATTCTATTCTTTGGAATGATGGACCTAACTTAAAAAAACTTGATAGAGAATTGAAAGCAAAAGATCTAGCACCAAGTGAATTAGGTAAAGGTAGAAATGTTTGGTATTGCATTGGCATGTCTATAGCTAGAGATACAGCAAGATCAGTTGCACTGCATGATTGTGATATTAAAACTTATGATAGAAGAATGTTAGCAAAACTTTTTTATCCTGTCGTAAATCCACTATTTAACTTTGAATTTTGTAAAGGATATTATCCAAGAGTTGCAAATAAAAAAATGAACGGACGTGTTGCAAGATTGCTAGTTTTCCCACTATTAACTGCTTTAGAAAAAACCATAGGTAAAAGTGACTATTTAGAATTTATGAAGTCATTTAAATATCCTTTAGCAGGTGAGTTTTCTTTTAGACGTAATGTTTTGCCAGAACTAAGAATATCATCTGATTGGGGTATTGAAGTAGGAATTCTATCTGAAATGCAAAGAAGTTTTTCTCCTCAAAATATTTGTCAGGTGGATTTAGCAGACACTTATGATCATAAGCATCAAGTTTTATCAATAGATGATGAAACTAAAGGCCTATCAAGAATGTCTATTGATATCATAAAAACATTTATTAAGAAATTAGCAACTCAAGGAAATTCATTTAGTAGGGAGAAATTTAGGACTTTAAAAGCTACGTACTACAGATCTGCACTTGACCTTATTGATATATATAGAACTGACGCGGATATGAATGGAATTCAATTCGACTCTCATACAGAAGAAAAGGCAGTTGAGTTATTTGCAATTAACATAATGAAAGCTGGAGAGGCTTTTATTCTTAATCCAATGGATACTCCATTTATCCCAACATGGAGTAGAGTAAAAAGTGCTATCCCAAATTTTTTAACAAGGTTAGAAGAAGCAGTCAATGCTGATAACAAAAAATACGGCTGATGTTATCTTCGGGAAAGCAAAAAAAAATAGAGTCGAAGTTTAAAAATATCTATAATTCAGATAGTGCAAGATTAGAAATTGACTCTAATTTTGAAGAATTAATAAAAATCATAAACAAATTTAATAAACAAATTAAAAAAAATAAAAAATTTAAAATTAACGAGAATACAGCTGTGGTCATAAGTTATGGAAATAGTGTAACAGATGGAAATGCAAAATCACTTAAAGTATTTGGAAAATTTTATAATAAATATTTAAGAAAATCATTTGATTCAATTCATTTTTTACCTTTTTATCCATCAAGCAGCGATAGTGGTTTTGCAGTAAAGGATCACTATAAAATCGATCCACGATTAGGTTCATGGAGTGACGTAAAAAATCTCTCAAAAAAGTGTAATATAATGGCTGATGTAGTAATTAACCACTCTTCAGCAAGAGGACTTTGGTTTTCAAATTTCTTAAAAAAAAAGTCACCTGGGAAAGGATATTTTTTTGTTGTAGATAAAAAATTTAATTCGTCAAAAGTTGTGCGACCTAGGGAACATAGATTGCTTAAAAAAATTAATTTACATAATCAAGAAAAGTATCTTTGGAGAACATTTAGCCCTGATCAAGTTGATTTGGATTTCAAAAATCCAAAAGTTTTAATAAGATTTATAAAGATTATCTTAAATTTAATCAGTCATGGAGTTAGAATTTTTAGATTAGATGCAATAGCATATTTATGGAAAGAAAGTGGCACCAAGTGTGTTAATCACAAAAATACTCATAATATAATTAAATTTATAAGATTTGTTTGTGGTCTATTAAAAACTGAGTGTATCATTATCACAGAAACTAATCTTCCCGAAAAAGAGAATCTCAGCTATTTTGGAAATAACGATGAAGCTAATTGGATATATAATTTTTCTCTAGCACCACTCATTATCTATAGTCTTCTTTTTGAAAATAGTGACAAAATAACAAAATGGTCAAAAAAATTTCCTTTTTCAAAAAAAAATAATACTTACTTAAATTTTATTGCATCACATGATGGGATCGGGATGAGACCAATCGAGGGTATTATTGGGAAAAGGAAACTTAAAAATTTTTTTAAAAGACTAAAAAAAAATGGAGGCGAATTTTCCTATAGAAAAATTCAAGATAAAAGTAAAAAAGTTTATGAAGCTAATATTACATTATTTAATGCATTTAAATTTACCGATTATGATAAAAAAGGAAAATTTAGTTTAGAAAGGTATTTAACAGCTCATACCATAATGATGAGTTTTGAGGGTATACCTGCAATATATTTTAGTTCAATATTTGGTAACTCTAATGATAATAGCAAGTATATAATCACTGGTAACAAGAGAGATCTAAATAGGTACAAGTGGAATAAAAAAAAACTTGAAAATCATTTGAAAGATAAGCTCTCAAAACAAAGTATTTATTATAGAAATATCACTTCACTTTTAATTATAAGAAAAAATCAGAAAGCGTTTCATCCAAACGCTAGTAGAAAAACTCTTAATTTAGGTACAAAGTTATTTGGAATTAAAAGAGTTAGTTTGGATCAAAAACAAACCATAATTTGTATTTCTAATTTAACTTCTAAAATACAGAATTCAAGATTAGGGAATAAATATAAAACATGGAAAAATTTAATTAACCCACAAAAGAAAGATTTCTTAAGACTACAACCATTTGAGACAATATGGTTATCAAATATTTATTAATCTAAATTTTTAATTGTTATTTCGTTTTCTGATTAAGTATACGAAATTAAAATCAGGATTTGACATAAATAACAAAAAAGATGGATATAGCTTAACACTTAATATTTTTTCTAAAACTTTAATTTTCAATTTATCTAATAACCTTTTAAATGTTTTTTTGTCATAATATTTTTCAGGAGTATTAACATCGTTAAAATAATTTCCTAAAAAATCCATTAGTCTAATTATATTATTAGAAATAAAACCTTGTTGAAAATGATCTTTAATAAATACAATTTTCGACATCTTAAGTAAATTGCCTAATAATTTTTTTATTGTTTCTTCTTTATCAATACCTATGTGATGGATAACGTCATTTATCAAACAAAAATCATATCTTTTTTTATTCTTATTAATCAAATTTATATGATTGAATTTAATTTTGCCTTTTTTATATTTGTTTAATTTTTGAATATCAGTCTTTGAATAAATATCATAACAATCAAATATTACATTTTTCTTATACTCTTTTACCAATTTATCATAAACGAAAAAAACCACTTTAGGTTGATATCCAGAACCATAATCTAGAATTAGTATGTTCTTTTTTTTATTATACTTTAAAATTTTTTCTACAATTAGATCACTTAATTTTTTAGATCTAAAATCACCTAAAACTATATTCCTTAACTTTTTTAATCCTAATTTAAAAATTTTTAATAACATAATTAAAGCTTCAATTTTTCTAATTTTTTACGTTGAATAAAATAAATTTTGAATAAACCAGTTAAGGACTCAAAAATTAATTTCAAATTAACAGAGCTTTCTCCTTTTTCTCTATTTATAAAAGTAGTTTTTACATCCGCGATATTGAAATTACTTGATTTTAATTCTGCTAGTATTTCAGATAGTACAATAAAACCATTACCAATTTTACCACAATTATTTACGATATGTTTTACTGCCTGTCTCGAATAAATTCTATAACCCATTGTATAATCACTCACATCAACTTTGAGTAAGAATTTTGCTAATCTATTTGATAAAAAAGAAAATATTCTTCTTCTAATTGGCCAGTTTATAATTTTACTTTTATTTTTGTATCTACTCATCACTAATAGATCTAATTTCTTTTTTTCAAAAAATTTGATATTATTTGGTAATTCTTTAGGATGACTAGATAAATCAGTGTCCATTTCAACCACTAAATTAATATTTTTTTTTTGTAGAATTTTTTTCATTCCAAAAAGGACTGCTGAACCTCTTCCCGACTTAGGTTTTCTTTTGAAATAAATAATATTCCTATATTTATTAATTTTTTTTTTAATTGTGTCAGAAGAGGAGTCGTCAATTAAAACGATTAAGGAACTCTTAAAAATTTTTCTTATTTGCTTAATAAGAATAAATATATTCTCATACTCATTATAACATGGTAATACAAATCCAATTTTCATTTGTTATATTGTTAGTGATATTTATATCAAATATTGTATTTTGATATATATATAACTATCTTAATTAAATGTTTATTTGTTAAAATTAAAATATGTCAACATTTTGGAAAAATAAGAATGTTACTGTAACAGGTGGTAATGGTTTTTTAGGAAAACATCTAACCAAAGCATTAGAAGGTAAAAAACCAAAAAAAATATCAGTGGTTAGGCACCAAGACTATGATTTGGTGAATAATAATGATGTTATCAAAATGTACAAAGATCAAAAACCTGATGTAGTCTTTCATTTAGCTGCGACGGTTGGTGGAATTGGTATCAACAAAAAAAATCCAGGAAAATTTTTTTATGAAAATGCCATTATGAATTTACAGGTAATACATAATGCTTATTTAAATAATGTTGAGAAAATAATATCAATTGGAACAGTTTCAGTTTATCCTGAAAACTCTGCAGTACCCTTTATAGAAAATGATATCTGGAAAGGTTATCCTGAGGATACGAATGCCCCGTATGGAATTGCAAAAAGGATTATGCACACTCACTCATTAAGTTACAGAAAACAATATGACTTTAATTCTATAATGTTAATTTTAACTAATCTTTATGGACCAATGGATAATTTTAAAAAAGAGTCTTCTCATGTGGTGGCTGCTTTAATTCAGAGGTTTTTTGAGGCAAAAAAAAATAAAATAAAAGAAGTTTCTGTTTGGGGTAATGGTAATTCAACCAGAGATTTTTGTTATATAGAGGATATTGTTTCAGGCATTATACTTGCAGCAGAAAAATACAATGAAAGTAAACCAATCAATTTAGCTTCGGGTAAAGAAACAACTATTAAGGAAGTGGCAGAAATTATTAAAAAAGAAATCGGTTTCGATGGTAAAATAAAGTGGGATGAAAACATGCCGATAGGTCCAAATAGAAGGAATGTAAGTATTGAATTGGCTAGAAAAAAAATTGATTTTGACCCTCAAATCTCATTAGAGGATGGTATCAAAAAAACTGTTGATTGGTTCATGAGCTCAAAAAATTCATAATTTAAATCATGAGTGATAAAAAAAATATTTTTTTTTTTATAATAATATCTTTTTTAATTTTTAGTTCGCGGTGGATACCGTCTTATTATTTATCTAATGAGTTAATTTCTATTAAAGTTATATTTGAAAGTATTGGCGATGGTTATTATTATTTTCCTCTAGTAAAATATTTATCTATTTTTGATTTCAATAATTCTTTTGATCCAAATTATATTGATTTAGATAATATCATAATACCTTTTTACAGTATTTTTGTTCACTCCTTTTTTTATAAATTTTTTGGAAGTTTTTCATTTGTACTAATTGAATATTTTTCAATATTAATTTTTCTATTAATAAATTATAAATTATTTAAAAATTATTACTCTCAAGAGATAGCCATACTATTTTCAATTGTAGTATTTTCTATTCCAATGGTATTTTCTTTATTGCCAATTTCAGATATTAACTATTTAAGAATTATAAAAGATAACTTATATTCTTTTAGGTTTCCGAGACCACTAATTACATCATTATATCTATTTTTTTTCCTTTACCTAATTTTATTTTTTGAAAAGAAAAATTTTTTAAATAAAAAAAATTTTTTTATAATTGGTGTTGTCTTTGCATTGACTTTATCCAGTTTCTATTATTTTTTTTTCATAGAGTTTTCAATTTTGGTTCTATATTTCATTTATAGATACAAATTTTCAGTTTTAAAAAAACTATTAGATAATTGGGACTCAATATCCGTATTACTATTAACTTTTACAATAATATCTTTACCATTAATATTGAATATTTTATATTACGAAAGCGACTATAGTCAAAGATTAGGTATAATAGATATCAATTTTAATCAAAAAAAGATTTTACTTCAATATTTTTTAACTGGATACTTTAAAAAAGAATTCTTAATTTTTATAACTGTAATATCAATTTTTATAATCTATATAAATAAAAAAAAAATTTTTAATTACCAATTTATAAATCTTTTTTATTTATTTTTTATAGCTAGTGCAATAGCGCCCTTATTATTTATTTTGATAACAAATAAAACAGGAATACTTTATCACTATAATAATACGATTATAATTTTTGCTTTTATATTAGTTTTAATAATTATTTTTGAATTCTTTAATATATTTTACCAAAATTCTTTGAGTAAGATAACTGTAAATATTCTATCAATAGGCTTTGTAGTTTTATGTGTTGCTTCTAATCTTTATAAAACCTCATTAATTACTGATAATAAAATTAAAGAAAGACAAGAATTCAATACAGTTACAAAAACAATCTTAGAAAATTTTAATTTAAAGGAGAGTACTTTGATGACTTTTGATAATAGATTTATGGTTTGGTCTATATTGAATGACATAAGATATCTTAATCTTACTAATTTTTTAATAACTCCAAAAAAAGATATGATGATTGAAGATGATTTAATAAATGCTTTTAAATTTCTAAATTTAGATAATAACGATTTTAACTCATTCATATCTAATAAAAAGACAAGTTGGAGATATGTAAATTATGATTTAAATACGTTTTTCTTTTATAAATATATTGCAAACCCAATAAAAACTTATGGTAATTCAAAAAATTTTAATCCTAATGTTTATGATTATATTTTGAAAACTTCTCCAATCAATTTTGAACAGTCAATAATTCCCAATGAAGAATTAGAAAGATTAAATGAAAAATTTTCGAACTCATCTCTTAAAAATTTTAACTTTCCAGATATCGTTATTTTAAATAAAGAGTCCAAATTTATTAAGAAAAACTTAAAAATTTTGAACTATTGTAAAATTTTCGACAAAGATTTTTTTATTTTAATGTTTAAAAAAAGTAAAAAAACTAGTTGCTAAAATTATTTAATAAGGCTTTCTTTAAATATTTTTCATCTAGATCACAATTTTTGTAACCACATTGCACGATTCCTAGATATCTTTTTGTTGGATATTGGAAGGGTGTTTTTTTTACCATAGTGTATGTCATTACTCTATTCCCATAATGGTAAAAATAAAATTTTTTATATAAAATAGGATAATCTTCATAAATATCTAATTTCTTTTCATCACTTTTTGAAATTTCAAATAATCCTCCTGGGACTAAAAAATTTTTTCTCATCTCAATATCAGCAGCTCTATACTTGCTTCTAAATGTTAATCTAAAATTTTTTAAGTAGATTTTTTTTAAAAACTTACTATCTTTACATCTACGTTTCATTTGAAAATGATTTAAGTTACTTCCATAAGCAAAATAAAGCATTTATCTATCAACTAGTTTAATGTTTTTTTCATTTACAAATTTTAAAATTTGAGAATTACATTCATCAATTTTAGACTGCTTTTCCGAACGTAAAACTATTGAAACTCCAAGTTTTCCTGCGTGAAAAAAAGGGTAGCTGCCTATTTCAACATCTTTATTTTTTTCTTGGACCTTATTTAATGAGTTGGCTATTTCACTCTCAACTGTTTTTAGACTTATTGTGTGACTTAAAATAGGTTGACCACCAACTATTCTATTCTTTAAACTGCCAAGCATTGATTTTAGTATCGATGGTACTCCAGGTAAGCAAAAAACATTTTTGACACTGAAACCAGGCGCTCCACTTGTAGGATTTAAAATTAGTTCTGCATTTTCAGGCATCCATACCATTTTCTGTCTACCTTCATTAAACTCTCCAGGTTTGTAGTAGGACTCTAAAATTTTGTAAGCTTCTTTATGTATTTCATATTTTAATTCAAAAGCTTTAGCCACTGATTGAGCAGTTATGTCATCGTGTGTCGGGCCAATTCCACCAGTTGTAAAGACATACTTATTATTTTTTCTTAATTCATTTAAATTACATACGATTATTTTCTCTATATCTGGAATAACCCTAACTTCGTTAACTTGAACACCTATCGAATTGAGCCAAATTGCTAATGTACTCGTGTTAGTATCTTGAGTTCTGCCAGAAAGAATTTCATTTCCAATTATTAAGATCGCGGCATTTACTTTTGTATTTTTTAACATTTTTATATGTATAATTTGAAAATGAAATTTACCAAGTCTTTAATTAAAGGCAAATTAATCAAAAGATATAAGCGTTTTTTTGTAGATGTAATGATAAATAAAGAGATTGTCACAGCTCATTGTCCTAACACTGGTTCCATGAAAGGTCTTTTAAGTGAAAATAATGAAGTGTATTTGATAAAAAATGATGATCCAAAAAGAAAATTGAAATACAGCTTAGAAATAATTAAAGCTAATAAAAATTTAGTTGGGGTAAATACTCATTTTGCTAATAAGATTGTTGATCATGGATTAAAAAATAATCTTATAATCGAATTAAGAAATAATAATGAGATACGATCTGAGGTTTTTTTCAATAAAGAGACAAGATTTGATTTTCTTGTTAAAAAAAAAAAACAAAAAATTTTTATTGAGGTAAAAAATGTGACTCTTTTTAGGGACAAAAAAATTGCTGAATTTCCTGATGCAATTACAGCAAGAGGATCAAGGCATTTAATTACCCTTATTGATGCCATAAAAAAAGGTTATAAGTCATACTTGATATTTTTAGTTCAAATTCAAAATATGGAAAAATTTAAAATAGCCAAAGATATAGATAAAGAATATTATAATAATTATTTGGTTGCTAAGAAAGCGGGTGTAAACTTTTTGGCTTACAGATGTAAAATTAGTTCAAAAGAAATTTTTATGGAAAAGAAATTGGAAATCATAGATGAATAATTATTCAGAAAAATTTGAAAAAATGAGAATAGCTGGAAAGCTTGCTTCTCGGACATTAGATATGCTCACTGAAAATATTAAAGAAGGTGTTTCAACTGATTACATAGACAAGCTTGGTTATGAATTTATTCGTGACAATGGTGGATACTCTGCCCCATTATATTATAGAGGTTTCAATAAATCTTTATGTACTTCTTTAAATCATGTTGTGTGCCACGGTATTCCCTCTAAAGATAGAATTTTAGAGTCCGGAGATGCACTCAACGTTGACGTAACCGCGATTGTTAATAATCATTATGGAGATACAAGCAGAATGTTTTGTGTTGGAAGTGTGCCAGTTAAATTGAATAATTTAATAGATGCAACTTACGAGTCTATGATGGGTGCAATTAAAATTTTAAAACCAGGAATTAAACTAGGAGATGTTGGAAATGCCATTCAGTCTTATGTAGAAAAAAAAGGGTTTTCGGTTGTTAGGGATTTTTGTGGCCATGGTATTGGCACTAAATTTCATGAACCACCAAATATACTTCACTACGGAAGTAAAAATACAGGTATTGAAATTAAAGCAGGTATGACCTTTACAATTGAACCAATGATAAATGCGGGCAAATTTGCAACTAAAGTTCTTAATGATGGGTGGACTGCAGTTACTAAAGATAAATCTTTATCTGCTCAATTTGAGCATACTATTGGAATTACAGAAAATGGTTATGAAATCTTTACAGAATCTGTTAAGGGTTATTCAAAGCCCCCGTACTTATAATTAATGATAAAAAGATACTCGCGAAAAGAACTCACTGATATTTGGTCTGAGGAAAACAAATATAAAATTTGGCTTGATGTTGAGGTGGCTGCTGCCCAAGCAATGGAAAAGCTTGGACAGATACCTAGAGGAGTTTCTTCAGTTGTTAAAAAAAAAGCAAAAATTAATGTTAAAAGAATCCATCAAATCGAGGCACAAGTAAAACATGATGTCATAGCCTTCCTAACTTCTATTACTGAAAGAGCTGGTCTTAAAGCAAGATATCTTCATCAGGGGATGACTTCTTCTGACGTAGTTGATACAAGTTTTAACGTTCAATTAATTCAATCTGGAAAAATAATACTCAAAGATTTAGATCAAATTCTAAAAGTATTAAAAAAACAGGCTAGAAAATATAAATTCACACCTTGTATGGGGCGAAGTCACGGTATTCATGCTGAGCCAATTACTTTTGGTTTAAAACTTGCTTCTTATTATGAGGAGTTCAAAAGAAATAGAAAAAGATTAGTTGAAGCGATAGAAGAGATTTCAACTTGTGCTATCTCAGGGGCCGTTGGGACTTTTGCAAATATTAATCCAAATGTTGAAAAACATGTTGCTAAAAAACTAGGTTTAAAAGTTGAACCAATTTCAACTCAAGTAATTCCAAGAGATCGTCACGCTTTTTATTTTTCAGTTTTAGGAATTATTGCTGGTTCAGTAGAAAGAGTTGCTGTCGAAATAAGACATTTACAAAGAACTGAAGTTTATGAATTACAAGAATACTTTTCAAGAAACCAAAAGGGTTCTTCAGCAATGCCTCATAAAAAAAATCCAATCTTAAGTGAAAACCTAACTGGCCTCTCAAGAATGGTTAGAAGTGCAGTAATCCCAGCTCTCGAAAATATAGCTTTATGGCATGAGAGGGACATTTCTCATTCAAGTGTTGAAAGAAATATTGGTCCTGATGCAAATATAACATTAGATTTTGCTTTGGTAAGATTAACAAATATTCTTGAAAATATAATTGTTTATCCAGAAAAAATGCTCAAAAACTTAAATATAACTAAAGGATTAATTTTCTCTCAAGAATTAATGCTAGAACTCACTAAATCAGGTTTAAGTCGAGAAAAATCCTATAAAATGGTTCAAAGCTATGCGAAAAAGTGTTTTGCAGAAAATTTAAATTTGTTTAATGTTGTTCAATCAGACAAAGTAATAATGGACAGGGTTTCAACTAAAAAATTAAAATCTATTTTTAGCTACGCTAAACATTTTAAATACGTGAATTTAATTTTTAGAAGAGTTTTTAGATAGTGAAAAAAGGTAAAAAATTATATGAAGGCAAAGCTAAGGTTATTTATGCTACTCAAGATAAAAATTTAGTAATTCAATACTTCAAAGATGACGCTACGGCGTTTAACAATCAAAAAAAGTCTACTATTGAGGGAAAAGGAGTTTTAAACAATAGAATTTCAGAACATATTCTTTCAAATCTTTCTCAAATCGGGATAAAAAATCATCTGGTTAAAAGACTTAATATGAGGGAACAAGTAGTTAAGTTTGTTGAAATAATTCCATTAGAATTTATTGTCAGAAACGTTGCAACTGGATCTCTTACAAAAAGACTTGGTATTGAAGATGGGACAGTCCTCAAAGAACCATTAATTGAATATTGTTTAAAAGACGACAAACTAGGTGATCCATTAGTTGCTGAAGAACATATATATACATTTGAATGGGCGTCAAAAAAAGAAATGGATAAAATTAAAAAAATGATCCTGAGGATAAATGATTTTATGATTGGTATGTTTAGAGGTATTGGAATTAAACTAATTGATTTTAAATTAGAATTTGGAAGAATTAAAATTAATGGAAAAAATGAAGTTATTCTTGCTGATGAAATAAGTCCAGACACATGCAGGTTATGGGACTCAATCACTGACAAAAAACTTGATAAAGATAGATTTAGAAAAGACCTTGGAGACCTAATTCCAGCTTACACTGAAGTTGCTAAAAGATTAGGAATTCTTCATGAGCAATCTAATATAACGGCTGTGAATGTGACAAAACTTTCATCTGTCAAAAAAAAAAAATAAATGAAAATTTCTGCAATCATAACTCTTAAAAAAGATGTATTAGATCCACAAGGAAAAGTGATTCACCAAACTTTAAATGGAATGGGTTTTAAAAATATTGATGAGATAAGACAAGGAAAATATTTTGAGATTAATGTAAAAGAAAATGACCCAAAAAAAGCAAAAGAAATTGTTGAAGATATATGTAAAAAACTTTTAGCTAATCTTGTAATTGAAAATTATAAAATTATTGAAACACAATAGTTAATGAAATCATCAGTAATAACCTTTCCTGGCTCAAATTGTGATCGAGATATGGATGTTGCACTTAATAAATTTGGTTTTAAAAATAAAATGATTTGGCATGATGATAACGAATTACCAAAAAGTGATTTGGTTGTTCTGCCTGGAGGTTTTTCCTATGGGGACTATCTTAGATGTGGAAGTATGGCCTCAAAATCTAAAATAATGCAGTCAGTAGTTAAATTTGCACAATCTGGTGGTTTAGTTATGGGTATTTGTAATGGATTCCAAATTTTGGTCGAAACAGGGTTGGTACCTGGTGTTTTATTGAGAAATAAATATTTAGAATTTATTTGTAAAAATGTCTTCATAAAAATAAGTAATAAAGAAAATCCATATTTTAAAAACCTAGAAAATAATATCCTCGAATTTCATATTGCACATAATGAAGGAAATTATTTTTGTACTGCAGATCAGCTAAAGAAAATTCAAGATAATAATCAAATAGCCATTCATTACTGTAATGATGAAGGTAAAACTGAGGAGAAGTTTAATCCTAACGGATCGACTAATAATATCGCTGGGGTTTTTAATAAAGAAAAAAATGTCCTAGGAATGATGCCTCATCCTGAAAGAATGATTGACCAATGTTTGTCAGGTGAAGATGGATCTGTTTTTTTTAAAAACTTAATGAACAATATCAGATAATGTTAGTTAATGAAAAAGTTGCAGTGGAACACGGACTTAAATTAGATGAATATAAAAAAATTTGTGAACTGCTTAAAAGAGTACCAAATATTACTGAGCTTGGAATATTCTCAGCTATGTGGAACGAGCATTGTTCTTACAAATCATCAAGACTTCACTTGAAAAAATTACCTACTAAAGGAAAAAAAGTAATTCAAGGTCCAGGCGAAAATGCTGGTGTAATTGATATAGAGGACGGTGATGCAATAGTTTTTAAAATTGAAAGTCATAATCATCCTTCTTTTATTGAACCCTATCAAGGAGCAGCTACAGGAGTTGGTGGGATCATGAGAGACGTTTTTACAATGGGTGCAAGACCTATAGCCAATTTAAATTCAATTCATTTTGGATCAACACAACATAAAAAAACAAAAAATCTTTTAAGAGGTGTTGTTCACGGTATTGGGGGTTACGGTAATTGTATGGGTGTTCCAACAATTGGCGGACAAACTTCTTTTGATAGGTCTTATAATGGGAATATTTTAGTCAATGCAATGACTTTGGGATTAGTTAAGAAAAACAAAATATTTTATTCTAAAGCTACTGGTCTTAATAAGCCTTTGATTTATGTTGGATCAAAGACTGGTAGAGATGGAATTCATGGTGCAAGCATGGCATCAGCAAGCTTCGACGAAAAGATAGAAGAAAAAAAACCCACAGTTCAGGTGGGTGATCCATTTACAGAAAAACTTCTTCTCGAGGCTTGCTTAGAATTAATGGCAGGTGACTCAATTATTGCTATTCAGGATATGGGTGCGGCTGGTCTAACATCATCAAGCATTGAAATGGCTTCAAAAGGAAACCTTGGTATTGAAATTAATCTTAACAAGGTTCCGTGCAGAGAGTCAAAAATGACGCCGTATGAAATAATGTTATCTGAGAGTCAAGAAAGAATGTTAATTGTCTTAGAGAGTGGAAAAGAAGATACGGCAAAAAAAATTTTCAATAAATGGAACTTAGATTTTTCAGTAATAGGTAAGACAACAGATACTAAAAATATAGAACTATTTTTTAATGACAAACAAGTTGCGAATATTCCAGTTAATACTTTAGTTGAAAATTCTCCTATGTACGATCGAAAATGGAAAAAAACTAAAATACCAAAAAAAAATAAAATTAAAAAAGAAATTTATAATGATTTAAAAATACAAGATATTTTAAAAAAAATTCTATCAAATCCAAATATTTGTAGCAAAGAATGGATTTGGCAGCAATACGATCATACAGTTATGGGAGATACGATTCAGAAACCAGGTGGTGACTCTGGGGTAGTGAGAGTGCATGGAACTGATAAAGCAATCGCTGCTTCGGTCGACTCATCTGCTGTTTATTGTTGGGCTCACCCATTAACAGGAGGTAAACAAGTAGTGGCTGAAAGCTGGCGAAATCTTATTTCTGTAGGTGCTACACCGATAGCAATAACTAATTGTTTAAACTTTGGAAGTCCAGAGAAAGAAGATAATATGGGAGAATTCGTCGAATGTGTTCAAGGAATTAGTGAAGCAAGTAAGTATTTAAATTTTCCAGTAGTTTCTGGAAATGTGTCTTTTTACAATCAAACAAAAGAGGTTGGAATTAAACCAACTCCTTCAATAGGTGGTATTGGTTTGATTAAAGATTACAAAAAAATGGTAACAATGGATTTCAAAGAATTAGATAATATTGTTTTAGTAATTGGAAAAACCGAAGGTCACATTGATCAAAGTCTTTTTGCAAGAACTGTCTTAGATGAAAAAAATGGTCCTCCTCCTGAAGTAAACTTATTTAATGAAAAAAATAATGGCGAGACTTTACTTAGTTTAATTGATAAAAATCTCATAAAAAGCGCTCATGATATCTCATTAGGTGGTTTAATCGTTGCTTTAAGTAAAATGTGTATTAAAGGAAATAAAGGTTTCAAATTTAATAAATTAAAAAACCTGATAAAAGAAATTGAATATTTATTTGCTGAAGATCAAGGTAGATATATAATAGAAATTAATCCAAATAACTTAAATGAAGTTAATAAAATTTTAGGTAAAAATTCAGTTCATTATGACGAATTGGGAGTAATTGAAGATAAATATATGACAATAAACGAAAAGACAAAAGTTACAATTGACGAACTTAAATCATCTTATACTAATTGGTTGACAAAATATATGAGTTAAAAATGGCAATGGATTTAAAAGAAATTGAAAAGTTTATTAAAGAGGCTATTCCTGATGCTGTAATTGAAATTCAAGATTTAGCTGGAGACGGTAATCATTATTCAGCAACAATTACCTCATCTCAATTTTCAGGTAAAAGTAAAATTGAACAACATAAAATGGTTTATAATTCTCTTAAAGGCAGAATGGGAAATGAACTACATGCATTAGCAATCAAAACAAAGGAACAGTAATGAATGATCAGACAAAAAATTTGATACAAAATCATATTAATGAAAACGAAGTATGTTTATTTATGAAAGGTACGCCTGATGCGCCTCAATGCGGGTTTTCTATGGCAGTATCTAATATTCTCAAAATTTTAGAAGTAAATTATAAGGGAATAAATGTTTTAGAAAATCAATCTTTAAGAGAAGGTATAAAAATTTTTAGTGATTGGCCTACAATTCCTCAACTTTATGTTAAAAAAGAGTTTGTAGGAGGATGTGATATCATTAAAGAAATGTATGAAAGTGGTGAACTAAAAAAGATTTTTGAGGATAAGGGTATTACCTTTAAGAAATAATCTATCTAGAATAATATTCAATTACTAGATTAGGCTCCATAACTATAGGATAAGGAACTTCATCGAATTTTGGAATTCTTATAAACTTTAATTTTTTATTTTTAAGATCCAGCTGAATATATTCTGGTATTTCACGTTCTTTGTTTGCTAATGCAATGTCAATTATTGCTAATTGTTTAGATTTGTCTCTTATCTCAATAGAATCTTCCTCTTTGACTACATAGCTAGAAATATTTACTTTTTTTCCATTTACTTTTACATGTCCATGATTAATCAATTGTCTTGCTGAAAAAATTGTAGTTGAAAGTTTTGCTCTGTAAATTATTGCATCCAGTCTTCTTTCCAACAAACCAATCAGGTTTTCACTTGTGTCACCTTTCTGCATTACTGCTTTTTTGTAAATATTTCTAAACTGTCTCTCGTTAATATTTCCATAATAAGCTTTTAATTTTTGTTTAGCTTGAAGCTGAATTCCGTAGTCTGAGGGTTTTGAAGATCTCGTCTGACCATGTTGACCAGGTCCATATGCTCTAGTATTAAAAGGACTTTTGGGTCTCCCCCATAAGTTTACTTTTAATCTTCTATCAACTTTATGTTTGGACTTTAATCTTTTTGTCATTTAATACAGCGTTTTATAAACTTACTCTAAATTTTGTCAATCAACGTTTTTTACCTAAACTTGCAAATACACTGGATAATATACGAGTTTCTTTATCAGATAAATCCATTTTATAAAAAATATTTCTTAAATTTTGTAACATAATTAATCTTTTTTCCTCAGGTCTAAAGAAGTCAATATCCTCTAAATTTTTTATACACAAGTTGATCATTGATTGAATTTCTTTCTTTGATGCCATTTTTATCTTTCTAGATTTCATAAATGATTTTACTTTTAGCTTTAGTAAACTTGAAACAGTGTGTGCAATAATTATTAAACTATGGGAAAGGTTCAGAGATTTAAATTTAGGGTTTGTTGGAACTTGAAGAGTGTAATTTGCATAACTAATTTCATCATTAGATAGCCCTGATGACTCTGATCCAAAAATAAAACCTACTTTCTTTTTAAAATCAATTTTTTTTAGATCCTCTAAATTAATATGTTTAATATTTCTATTTCTAAATCTCGCAGATGTTGCAATAACAATATCGATATTTTCGATTGCTTTTTCAACATTTTGATAAACCTTACTCCGCTTTATTATGTCTTTTGCGCCTACTGAAGTTGCTAAGATTTTATCATTTGGAAAAATAGGTTTTGGATTTACTAGAACTAATCTTTTAAAATTAAAATTTTTAATCGCTCTTGCACAGGCTCCAATATTTTCTGATAGCTGAGGTTTGTGTAAGATAAATATAACTTTATTTTTGCTCATTATTTTATACCATGATTTCTATTATAACTAGACGATGCCGAAGGGTTGACACCTTTTAGAAATGTTTGATCAACATCCCAAATAGAAACTTTTAATGGGTAACATTTTGCAACATCAGATGAATGTTCTGATCCACAGTCTCCACCTGGGCAAGCAGATAAAGCTCCTAATAAATCTGTTTCTGCAAAAAATTCTAAATAATCACCGGGTCTTACCGGACTTGACTTCATGAAATATTGTTTAGTATCGTTAGTAAAACCA
>MDTB01089172.1_pt1 | contig 18449 bp, 24 predicted proteins | sample 811161 | NCBI WGS metagenome assembly MDTB01 (sample SAMN05326650, study PRJNA326480) | marine metagenome | isolation source: seawater | place: Mediterranean Sea | collected 2009
AATATTTGTTATTATAGCAGAATTTGTATTAAACTTAATAGGCTTCAGTATGTTGCCATGGAGATGGTAGATGAAATTTTTTACAAGCATATGGATGGTAGTAGTTTTTGCCGTAGTCCTAACAGGTATCAGGATAGACAATAGCGACACAGTTAAAATCCTGAGATACAAGACTTGGGACTACTTTCAACAGATACAGCCACGTGCTGATGTCAGCGACAGGGTTGTTGTGGTCAACATAACAGAATCTGATCTCGAAAGATACGGACAATGGCCATGGCCCAGACACATACTGGCCATGTTTCATGCTGGACTTACGGACTCAGGTGCAGTGCTTGTGAACTACAATGTTTTGTTTGCCGAAGCAGACAGAATGGGTGGCAAAGAGTACCTGAAAAGTTTTCCAATGACAGAGGAAGTCAGGGAACAGCTAGGAGCATACTTAACAGACACAGACGGTATCTTTTCTTACGCGATAAGCGAGAGCAAGAATGTGGTTCTGATGATGAGCGTCAAAAACAAGGCAGACAACATCATACCCAAGACAACAAAAATAATACAGAAGGGCGATGTGTTGCCATGGCTGTACGAATACCGTGGCATAGTTCCACCGTTGACGCAACTCACTGTTGGTGCTAAAGGCATAGGTGTGAACGTGACATCTCCAGAGCCAGACGCAGTGGTAAGGAAGATGCCTGTGTTGATACGTGTAGGCGACAAGATATACCCAAGCATGTTGCTGGAGAACATAAGATTAGTGAATAGAAGCAAAAGGATCAAAGTGGTTGCCAAGGAGTTTGGCATAAATGAAGTTCTGGTCAGCAAACAGGCAGGCATACCAGTAAACCACAATGCAGAGATGTACATCAACTACGCAGACCCATCGAAATATACACAACTGTCTGTTGAGCAGGTGTTCAGCACAGAACATGCCGACAAGATAAAAGGCAGGATAGTGGTTGTCGGAATGGATGCCGCTGGCTTGAGTGTGTTGAAGTACACACCACACGGACTAACCACAGACCAGATGATCACGGCACAGGCTTTAGACACAACAATGACCGGCGACTATCTGTTTAGGACACCACAGGCAGACGCATATGAAATAGTGTTCATGTCGTTCTTACTGTTGCTGTTGATACTTGTCCTACCGAGAACCAGTGTGTTGTTGGCGGTACCTTTGTTAATTTTCATAGAAGGTGGTGTTGCCTACGGGGCATTCATGGCATATGCCAACAAAGGATTCTTGATAGATCCATCTTTCATAATGCTATCTGTGTTCCTAATTTGGTCCCATTCTGTGTACAACAACTTTGCGACACAGAGCAGATTGAAACAACAAATTAAGAAACAGTTTGGCACTTACCTGTCCCCGGACATGGTGGCACAATTACAGAAGAATCCTGCTCTGTTGAAGCTAGGTGGCGACTCACGTGAGCTCAGTATAATGTTTACCGACGTCAGAGGATTCACTGCCATATCAGAACACTACGGCAAGGACGTACAGGGGCTGACCCGGATAATGAACAGATACATGACTGCGATGACCGAGGAGATAATAGCTAACAAAGGAACCATAGACAAGTACATAGGTGACGCACAGATGGCATTTTGGAACGCACCACTAGAGGACACTGACCACGCCGAGCACTCAGTGAACACTGCCATCAGGATGTTGGAGAGTCTCAAACGCTTCAATGAGGAAGTGCAACTAGAAGGCATACCCGCTTTCGGAATGGGACTGGGCATAAACACTGCCGAGGTCGTGGTGGGCAACATGGGATCGGACCAACGTTTTGACTACACCTGCCTAGGCGATGGTGTCAATCTAGCGGCACGTTTGGAAGGACAGTCAAAGACGTACGGTGTGTTGATAGTGTTAGGACCCGAGACAGCAAGGCAAGTGCAAAACAAGATAGACGTGTTCGAGCTGGATCGAATAGCAGTCAAAGGCAAGAAGATCGGTGTCAGAATATACACGGTGGCCAAGGAGTCAGAACATCACAGGCAGTTCCTGGAATCATACTACGAGGGTGATTGGAAAGAAGCACTGAAGAGACTGGACACTGCCATGGAGTTCCACAATGACATGGCCGATTACTATGCCAATATGCAGTCTCGCATCGAGGCTGGTAAACCAAAGGACTGGGACGGCACCTACAGAGCAACAACCAAATAGTTGTTTGACTCTTGGTAAACACCCCAATGAAGGTCTTGACACTCCAGGATAAAAAATATATAATAGGTTATGTACATAACACATCCTGAAAAAGATTTCTGGCCTTGGACTTGGACACATAATGGAGTTGAATGTGATACCGTAGAAGAACACATAGACGCCTGGAAGAGCATAGACCCATACACAGACAAAATTTTTGATTCACGTGGACATCAGAACATGAACGACGAGGGCGATCCCTTGGAGAAGAGGATTGCTGACAGCATTGTCTGTAAGACGCATAAAGTGGATATCACTGATAAGATATCAGTGTCCGAATATCAGCAGTACGCACTAGAAAAATTCCATACACAGATGGAGAGCTTGTGTAATGAACATGGTAAAATGGCACTAGGACTCAGTGGTGGCATCGACAGCACAATGATGCTTTCATGGCTGGTTAAGAACAACGCAGACTTTGACACGTTTGTGGTCAGGCAAGATGCATGGAGAGGCATGATAAACAAAATATGTGAATCCAATGCAATAAAAATGACCGAAATACTTGGCGTCAACAATCACGTAATCAACATGACCGAGACAGACTTTGATCTACACGCACTAATAAAAGATTACTGTGAAGCAAAGGAGGTTGAGTTTCCTTGCTTGAGTTACGCAACACAACCGCCTGCGAGTATGCGTCACAGAGAGAAACCATTCAAGGGACACATAATATCACCTATAGGTAATGATGATTTCTTCCTGCACCGTTTAAGCAGTTGGGTAAGGTTCATACCGGACCACATGCTAGAAAATTTGAAAAAATTCAAACATCCAGTGGATTTTATCACAGACTACGGATACAAGGTCCCGGGGTTTGCGCCGGAGTGGCCTGTGAAAAAAGATCCAACAACACAACAGGTTATACACAGGATTGACGATGATATATTTTTAGCCATGCATACAGGTCATATGTCGTCCATGGCAAGTTCGAGGGAATGGTACGAGATGTGGCACAAAATTGACGAGGGTAGTTGCACGATTGAACAACTCAAAGACATGATGGCAGTTGGATGGCTCAAAAACCATGTGTCAAGTTTGGTTGGTGATGACATTGTGGATCTAATTAAAAGTGTATCATGCACAGAACAATACTATCATCCAAACGATGATAACAGAAAGTATATCATCGATCAGTGCAACAAATTCGCAGATATATTTAAACGGCAAGGAAACCCTACACAACAGGTGTATTGGAGATCAGCCATTGCAGTCATAGAAACATGGGGCAAAGTAAGTGAAGAACTGATTCATGGTATCAACACTTTAAATTGGCTTGAGAATAACAGGAAATAGCAATAGGTTAAATACACATATAATGACACAGTTCTTTAAATTAGTAGCAGAACTAGGATTGCCGATTGCCGCCACGGTGGGAATGGGTGTGTTCATAATGTTTATAATAAGATACATCTTGAACGGCATAGTATCTTCCATCAAGTTTATTGAAACTGTCATTAACCAGTTAGACAACAGGGTGAAGACGATGAACAACGACGTACTTAAAATTGACCAGGAAGTGTCTGAACAACTGGGATTGCCAATAGACACTGATAGGGTGGCTAGGGCAGACGGCAAGGCTGATGCGAGGAAAGACTGATGGACATAGCTAGTAAACACATGACAGTGACTACAATTATACAGGACTATGGGTTTCCTATTGTCGCTGTGTTCTTCCTAGCATACTTCATTTACTTCCTATGGAAATTTATTACAACAGAAATTACACCAAAACTGTCCTCCACGTCTGCGACATTGATCAAACTCATAGACAGGGTAAGATTGTTGGACAACGATCTCATCAGACTACAGACTAAAGTGCGTACTTTACAGAAAAAAAAGAAGTAGCGTAATATAACTTCCATCCTCTCTGATTTAAATAATTGTATGAAATTCCTTATGGTAATGATTATATGTTTCGCAGAAGACACCTGTCAGGCAGTGTTTGATGCCACACAGTTCGACACATACGATCAATGCATGTCACAAGCACTTCCAGTGAGTAGATACATGAAAGATGTTTATCCAACATCATCCGGTGAGATACACTGCCTAAGTTCAGAAGACACAGCAATATACCAAGAGTACTTGGACAATGGTGGTAAACCAACCTTAAGCCTGGAACACCCAGCCCAATCATCTAGCACCTAGTTGACATTTCTTTAGATTATAGTATAATATACTATGATTCATGCAATGATAGATCTGGAAACACTTTCCACGAAACCCAATGCCGCAATACTGACAATAGGGGGCGTGAAGTTTGATGCCTACACAAGGGCAGAACCTTCACAGGGCTTGTATCACAGAATTGATGTTGACTCACAGGTCGCCATGGGCAGAGACGTAATGGACGAAACCGTTGAATGGTGGGGCAAACAAGCAGAGGATGTAAGAGAAGAAGCACTAGGTGATGATGACAGGATAGATCTGAAATACTTCATCAAGCAATTGAACAAATGGTGTGTGGGAGTAGACGTGTTCTGGTGCCAAGGTCCTTTGTTCGATTATGCCATACTACAAAATTTCTACGCACAAATGGGCGTGCCTGTCCCATGGAACTTCTGGCAGATCAGAGATTCGAGAACACTGGGTAGTCTTGTTCCACGTGATCCAAACGAGAAAAGACCTGGATTGCACAACGCTTTGGATGATTGTTACTTCCAGGCTCGAAAAGTACAACAGATATTTCATCAGTTGGGAATAAAAAATGACAGATGGTAAAGCAAAAGATCACGGGTGGCTAGAAGCAAAGCAGTCGGGCGGAGCAGTGTACGAGCTGGGAGTCAGACAGTCAAAACATGGAAAAAAGATTAGAAGGATTGCAGAACCACTTATGGAAAAACACTGGAAAAATAGTGTTACAAATCTTCATAGGATATACAGGATTGCTGAGTACTTGCTCATAAGACAAAAAAGAAAATGATAGATATTAAAGGCCTTTACATAAGAATAACTAATCACACCATAAAGTATTTTAGATTTGATCTACAACTACATTTCTTCTGGTCTCTTTTTTTAACATTACTGGCAATATTTTGGCAACCATTAATATTACTAGGGCTAGTGGCAACTATCATCAAGGAAGCACTGGACCTTTGGACAAAAGGACACTGGAGTTGGGATGACTTCTGGTTTGGATTTGTTGGATGGCTAGTCGGGGTGTATATCATATTGGAAATCATATGAAATGGTATACCATACAAGATCTATACACCGTAGAAAAATACAAAATTAGACACAGCAAAACTCCTAAGACAAAATGGATAAAGTTATCCTGTGTTTACAAGATTAAAATTGGTAATAAAATCGTACATGTTGGCAAATCCAACACCTGTCGGAAACACGGTGGCGCCGAAAAAGTAAGGAAGGCCATTGTAAACATGTTAAATATCAACGACCACAACCCATCTGTGACAAAAACTAAATTCTGGGAACAGATAAGGTTGCAACACAGACCAAATTCTAGTAATATTAGGATAGGAATCATAGAAACAAATGACATCGAAAAAACCTATCTTCAAGAAAGAATATGAACCCATTGACCAGTATGCGGAAAGCACATGGATGGGCAACGATACGCCATTCATGGAAACGGAATACACCGGGGTCTTCCGTGACAAGTACCCGTGTGTTCCAGGACACACACTTTTTATACCGAAGAAAGACACATCAGAACACATAGGAAAATCATACGGGCTGGCTTACCAGTACGGCAAAGACAAAGTGAAGGCGGGTGAGATAGCAGGATTCAACGTTGGCATGAACATTGGAATCTGTGCAGGTCAGACCATCATGTGGCCACACATACACTTCATACCAAGGCACGAAAAAGATAGCAACGAGATAGGCGGAATGAGGCATGCACATCCTGGAGCGGACCATAGGAAGTATTACTAATGCGAAAAAGAAAACAAACAAAGAAAAATACAGCAAATCCAATATATGTTTCTCCGGACGGTGGTGAGACTGTGTACGAACAATTACCAAATGGTAACCGTGTTCTAGTGGAGCAATCACAGAAGGCAAAGGACGAAGAGCTGGCATACGAGGAAGCAGAAATGATGGGAGTGGAAGCCATCGAGCTCAGGAGAAAATACCCCACACTGAAGAAAGCATGGGATAGATATCGTGTCATATGGCGTTTAGTCAGTGATAATGACTGATATATACAACTATTCCAACTTCAATTTTACCAGCAGTGTACAGGCTTCTGTGTGCGTTTAAAAGGGTGATTAAATAGTATTATGACCAAGTTTGTAAGTGTAATAGGCAACGGTGAAAGCAGAAGGGGATTTGACATAACGCCATTAAAAAGCGTCACCACCATGGTTGGTTGCAACGCACTGTTCCGAGATCATAACTTAGAATATGTTGTTGCATGTGATCGTCACATGTGCCAGGAGGCCGCCAACACAGTTGGTAAAAATACAACGATATACACCAGAGACAAATGGTACAAACAGTTCGCTTTTTGGCCCAATGTCAAGTGTGTACCTGACTTACCATACGAGGGTAACAAGCGACAGGACGAAGCATTCCATTGGGGCACAGGACAGTTTGCCGCACTTGTTGCCATGAGTTTTAAACCCAAGGCAATATTTCTCGTGGGCATGGACCTTTGGGGGTTAGGTGATCACAAAGGACCTGATGGTGTCAACAACATCTACAAGGGCAGTTCAGGATACACATACATCAAAAGACCAGTTGATCCTAGTTACTGGATATACCAATTCAACAAGCTGTTCGAACATTCAGAATGCAGATGGATCGTGGTAAATGAAGAGGGCTGGAAGATGCCCGAGGAATGGAAGGCCAACAAGAATGTTTTCCAGGACACCTATCAAGGCCTTGCCAAGTGGGTCAACAAACAGTTGATTAAAAAGAATGACTAAAACTTTCTGTGCGGCGCCATGGAGGGGACTACACATTCAAGTCGACGGGGGAATATCTACCTGTTGTGCTGGTGGATTCAAACTTGGTAACATAAACAAAGACACTATAGAGTCTGCACTGGCCAGTGATGAACTGAAAAAAGTTAGGCAAAGTATCAAGAAAGGCATTCTGCCAGAAGACTACTGCCAGTTCTGTATAAATGCTAAAAAAAGTGGTTTAAGCAGTGAACAGGATTTCCACAATTCATATAACCAAGATTTTGATATCACAACAGCAGATGATGACTATCAGTATCCTGTGATTTTCGATGCAAGATGGAACAACACCTGTAACAGCACCTGCGTATATTGTAATCCAACTTTTAGTTCTAAATGGGCATCAAAGATGTCTTTGCACAATCAGAAAACTGACAAAGACAACAAGGAAAAAATAAAAAATTTTTTCTTTGATAAAAGCGAAGGCCTAAAGACTGTTTTCATGGTCGGAGGTGAACCATTGATTATGAAAGAAAATGCAGATCTGTTAGACATTATACCATCACATGTGAAGATAGACATCATCTCCAATTTCAGCACGGATCTAACCAAGAGCAAAGTGTTTGAAAAGTTACTACAGAGACAGAAAGTCAACTGGCACATTAGTCTCGAGAACATAGGCGAAAGATATGAGTACGTCAGGCAAGGGTCAAAATGGCAGACCTTGGTCGACAACCTCAAAACACTAGGCAAAGAAGTTAGGAATCCACCAGAGAAAAATGATCACGAGATACAATTCATGGGTCTGTTCCATCTGCTCAATGCCACACACCTGTGTGAATTTAAGGATTTTGCCAAAGAAGCACTTTGTTTCTTCCCCCATAAGTTTGATACGAGAAATCCTCACACAAAAAACATAGAAATAGTATGGCAAAATTATGATAAACCCTGGGAACTTTTTCCGGAGAATTATGGTGCAGATGTGTCAAAAAAAATCGTTGCCGAGATAGTAAAATATCTGTCAACAGAAAGTACTCCCATTGAACAAGCATATTTCCAATCAAAAATTAAAATTTTTGATCAAATGTCTGCAGAAACAGATGATAACACTAAAAAAGCATTTGCAGTTTTTATCAAGAAAAATGAGGAACTATTCAAAAACACAGGACAGTTTAACAAACTTTGGCCTGAACTTTCTTTTCTAGCTGATTGACAAAAAAGTAATCTAGTATAAAATTACTGTATGATTAAACCAATGGCGGATGACCTTATGGTGCAACAACAACTGAGAGCACCGCATAAGAGATGGAAACACATGGTAGGTGTGATGTGCCTTAACCTCACATATCGTAAGCAAGTTAAGATAATCTTACCAAAACTTTTTAAAAGATACCCAAACCCCGAAGCGTATCTGCGTGGCAGGTTAAAGACACAGCAAGAGATGTTGAAACCGTTGGGCATGTGGGAAGTAAGATCAAAAAGGATAAGAAAGATGACAAAACAATATCTTACATGGAATAAAAAAGAGGCAAGTGATCTACATGGAATAGGCAAGTATGGGTCGGACAGTTACCAAATATTTTTCTTTAATCGTATTCCACCTAACGTGCAGGACAAGGAACTGAAGAAATACATTGACAAACTGATAGGATAGTTTATAATAGTGATATGTTTGAAAAATATAAAGATGGAGATCTTATCACTCTAAAATTAATGCATGGTGAAGAGGTAATCTCCACTCTGCACTCGCAAAACGAAACAACCATTGAAATTAAAAAAGCACTAACGCTTATGCAAGGTCCACAGGGTCTAGCATTTGGCACATTCTTTTCGACTGCCGATCAAGACAAAGAAATAACGATATCGAAAGATAAGATTCAATGTATATCGGTTGTGACAGCCAAGATTCAGGAAGAATACAAAAAAGTGTTCAACAAAGTTGTGGTACCTGACAAACCAAAAATCATCGTATAATGTCACACTTTAGGAAACACAGCAAGAGCATAGAGACGCTGATTGATGTGACCGAAGCCATGCTACATGTTATGGAGAAGAAAGGCATAGACCCAGAAACAGTGTCTAACAGAACAGAATTTTCTGTGTTGATACATTTTCTAAAGAGCATCATAGACGGAGAGTTAAATATACCAAACGAGCTTACTGACACGCTAAGAAAGAAATCGGACGAATTAGGATTTGATCTCGATGACATCAAGAAGAGATTGAACTAATGAGAGGACTTAAAGACTTTCATCCCTCTATAAACATTCTGCAAGTCATCAATTAATGGAGAAAAGATGACTTACTATTCAACAAAAACATACGGACACAACATAGGACTGGCCTGTGTTTTCAGACAACCCAATGCAGATCATTCACACTGTCATTTGTTACACGGGTACTCACTGGCATTCAAATTTACTTTTGGTTGCAAGGAGCTCGACAACAAGAATTGGGCAGTGGACTTCGGAGGACTCAAACCGCTTAAGGCATGGCTAGAGGATCACTTCGATCATAAACTTGCACTAGACAAGGATGACCCACACATGGAGAAATTCAAGGAGTTGGAAAAACTTGATCTAGCAGAGATAAGAATATTTGACGGCGTAGGTGCTGAGATGTTTGCCAAACATGCATTTGAATTCGCTGACAAGTTGATCGGAGAAAAGACAGATGGCAGATGTTTCGTGGACAAAGTGGAATGTATGGAACACGGAGCCAACAGTGCGATCTACACCAGAGGATAAATTTACTGACAAGACTGTGGAGGTGAAATTACCTAACACCTCCTACACAATTAGGTTATACGAAACATCTTTAGCGGAGAGATGGTTCAAATCCTTACAGGACAACCTACGTCATAAAAGAATATTGGAGAAGAACTTCTGTTTTTTGGGTTTCGCTACCCATAAAAGAAATCTCGATTACCTAGTCAAAGAACTTAACAAGTACATTGAACAAATAAATTCATTCAAATTCAGCACTCCATATCCACGCATACATTCTTTCAGCACAGATGATTTCCAGTATAGTTCGGCCCTAGGCGTAGGCAAAGACCTGCCTGGACTAAAACTCAAGAACGATTCTGCAAACTTGTTGCATCGGTATTTCGAAGATCTGCAAGGCACAGTATGGCAACTATCGCCATACTACAAAGAAGCAGACCATGAAACAAAATATGCCATCAGGCAACTTAATCTGCTGTGCCATGAGATAGAGGGTTGGGTGTGGGCACACTGGAACACGGTAGCTGATCCGGATTGGTTGAGACCATCACAGATAACGACATTCCTAAATGCACCGAGGATAGATCTGCACGAAGAAGATTTTGAACTGTTCAAACTAAACAGATATGACAGAGAGCTTGGCGGGGTTTATCTGCACTGGTCTCAGATAGGAAAAACACTGTACGAAGTGTTCAGGGACGAGGGTGGAAGCGATCTTGATGAGGCCACTTGCTCTCACATCACACATCAAAAATTCTACTCGGGCGAGTTTGACATAGAATGGGGGCAGAGCATCACAGAAGAAATAGATGAATTCAAGAAAAACGAAATGGAACCTTATAGGCAATGGCTCAAGAACAACGGTTATGACTGGGAGGATTCAAAATTGTCTCTAGGCTACATAAAACTAGGTCAAGTTGACCTTGAAAAAAGTTTCGGATCAACAAAATTCAAAGATGTTTATGATCAACTAAAAGACAACCTTGACATAATGAAAATCACAGCAGGAGATGTACACTGTGATTATAATTACAGTTTAGATAGCGAAGATTGGAAACAAATACAGCTGAATGAACTTAAAAGAGGATATAAAAAATGAATCACGTAGTATGTGTTAAATGGGGAGTCAAATATCCTTCACAGTATGCCAACGTGCTTAACAACATGGTCAAGAGAAATACGACTGTGCCTTTTGAATTTCACTGCATCACCGATGATGTTAATGGGCTAGATCCCAGTATAAAAACAATTAAATTTCCAAGTAATCCATGGATCAAGACATGGTGGAGCAAGTTATGGATGTTTAGTCCGGACATGCCTTTGAAAGGAAATATACTTTTCTTTGACCTGGATATCATTATACATAACAACATAGATGAATTGTTTACGCACAAACCAGGCAAGTTCATGATTATAAGAGACTTTAACAGATGCAGGGTAAAGGACTGGCAACAGGTTAACTCCAGCTGTATGCGTTGGGAGGCAGGCACCATGAATCACCTGTACACCAACTTTGTTAAAGACCATGCTAAGATAATGCAACAGAACTGGGGAGACCAGGACTGGATAATGAAGGCAGGTAAGGAGCAGATAACACACTGGCCTGATGACTGGATACGTTCATACAAGTGGGAGATGGTGGGATACAAAGACACAAAATTAAGGGACAAGTCTGGCAAATGGTATTTCAATAAACAGCCAACAGTAATAAGTGAGAACAAAGTAGCAGTGTTCCATGGACAACCAAACCCAATGGAATGTGCGGACCAGTGGGTAGTGGACAATTGGAAATAATGAAAAAGAATTTTGGAAAAGTGGAAGTAAAAAGAGTTAATCCAGAGCTAGATGAGATACCAGAAGATTGTGGTTACAATAAAAGATTCAAATACGATGTTGACATGCATTCAAATGGTATAATGGGCGGTTGCATAGAGTGGTGCCAGATACACTGTAAAAGCAAATGGGGTTGGTGGTTTAAACAACCGGCTACATATACTGAACCTCTACTGCATAACTGGGAGGAGCAACATGCATACATGAGTTTTGAGGACAACAAAGAAGCCATGGCGTTCTTCCTGGCGATAGGAATTGCAAACATGGGTGATAAAAGTAGATAATTAATAGTATGAAATGGTTTGAAATCACAGAAGAAGCAAAAAATCAAATGGAAAACTTATTATCCAAACAGCCAGACAAATATGCTGTGAGCCTAATGGTTGAAGGTGGCGGCTGTGCAGGATTCAAATACAAGTGGGGATTCATAGACAACAAAGAAGATGTTGGCAAAGACGATCACATAGAAGATTGGCATAAGGGTAAATTCGTTGTGGACGATGCCAGTATGTTGTATGTTGCAGGCACAAAAATAGACTGGAAAGAAGAAGTATTTGGATCGCAATTTGAAGTTACAAATCCTAATGCATCTTCTGGTTGCGGTTGTGGAGAATCATTCGGGGTTTAATGGACACCGCATTCGTAATAGGCAACGGTGAGAGCAGACCAATTTTTCCAATAGATAATTTAAAAGGTCAAGGCGTCATATATGGATGTAACGCCATATACCGAGATCATCCCATGTTGTGTGATCACATAGTGGCAGTGAATCCTCCAATGTACGAAGAACTTGCAAAGTGGCACAACAATGGAAAAGAGTCACCAAAGATATATGGCCCAGAAGACATCAGCAGATGGAATTACATATGTGAGGGAGACCAGGAGCAGGATGTCCCCCATGGGCTTAAAATCTACAGGATCTGGCGTGGCGGTGACATCAAGAAAATGAATAAAGTAAGAACCATAGACTTCTCAATGTCGAGGGGATCGGGAATGAGTGCAGTGCTGATGGCGGCCGAGTCTGGAATACAGAATGTTGTCATTCTGGCATTTGACATATTGGGTGCCCGACAGTGGGAGATGGACTCTCCCAGCAGACAGCAGAACAACATGTACAAGAACACCATAAACTACCCAGACAGGATGAGCATGAAGGCATATCTCAAGTATGAGTGGATGTTCCAGCTGAGACAGATAGTTAGAAAACATCCTGGCACCAACTTCTATTTTATCAATCGCAAGGAATACATCGAGGGCAACACGTTCCTGAGATGGTACTTTGACCAACCCAACATCAGGACCGGCATATACGCCGACCTACGCAGATGGATAGAAGGCCAACGTGATGATATCAAATGGATGAAACTATAGGGTCTTCGTGGTTGAACTGGCGTCCAGCTGGTATATCTTCCTCATCTTAACACCAACTTTCTGTGCGTACTTTTTAGTATCACAGTATGAACAAACATGTTTGTAATCATTTGAGGCACGGTCTCTATCCACTTTGGCCTTGGGTCTTAAAAAAGTTACTCCGCACGAGTCACACTTGAATACGTAAATGGTATTTTTCCTGTGGAACGTGTGATATACTCCCAATTTACTCTGGCGTTCGTACAGTCTCATGGTCTTGAGTGTCTCAATGAACATATGTGTATTTAATAAATACGATTAGAAGATTATGACTAAACTTAACATCGATACAGGAACACTAGGAAATCCCGCTACAGGAGATTCTTTAAGAACTGCGTTCGGCAAGATCAACAGTAATTTCGAAGAAGTGTACCAACTAGTAGGTGATGGATCAACCGGGACAATCACCACAACTGTTACAAATGGCGATCTTAAACTTCAAGCAAATGGCACAGGTATAATTGAAGTGGATCAGCTACAGATCAATAACACTGCAATTTCACCAATTACAACTAATTCGGACATAACAATAACAGCAAACGGCACAGGTAATATTGTTTTAGATTCAGTAACAATATCCGATAATGTTGTTAAAGCAAATAGATCCAATGACAACCTGCAACTTGATGCAACAGGCACAGGAGCTGTTGAAATGATACCTGCCAAGATAATGATGGCCAATCTACCTACAAGTGACCCAAATGTTGCAGGTCAGTTGTTCAGAAGCGGCAACGATCTTAGAGTAAGCACTGGCTAATAGACGTTTAAACATATCCTTTAGATCCACTAAATATTGCTAATATGACACAAGAAGTAATAAATGTAGGTGCGAATGCTGACGATGGAACAGGTGATTCATTATACGAGGCCGGTAACAAGATCAACAGCAACTTCGGTGATTTCTTTGACACCGTTATCGTAAAAGCAGACCTCAAGTTCTTTGGTAACAAAATAACATCAAGATTGTCAAACGCTGACATATTCGCCCACCCGGCAGGAACAGGATCCATTGTTTTCCCTAGCCTAAGGTTCAACGACAACAACATAGAAGCAATCAACAGCAACGATCACATCAGGATAACTGCCAATGGTTCAGGAAAGGTCACGTTGGCTGGACTTGGTTTCAGTGGCACCACTATCTCCGCACCTGATTCTTCAACAGTCAACATAAATGAAAACTTGATAGTAGATGGTGATTATACCACTGCTGATGGTTTCACTTTCAGTGGGGCACAGACTTTTGCAACAGGAATGCAGTTTGGTAATCTAACATTGGCCAATGGATCTATCACAGACTCAAGTGGTGCAATCAGCTTCGGCAACGAGAACTTGACAACCACAGGAACCATCAACGCAGGTGATAATTCACAATTCGGGAACCTTGACTTATCGGACGGATTAATCGTTAACTACCTAGGTGGATCAATTGATTTTGGCAATGAAAATTTAAGCACCACAGGAACGCTGTCGGCGGCAACAGGCTCACAATTTGGAAACCTTGATTTACTTAATGGAACTATAAACGATTCATCAGGAGCAATAAGTTTTGGAAACGAGAATCTAACAACAACTGGAACATCTTTCGCGATCAACAGCACACTTACGGTGGCCAATGGATCAATAACAGATTCCAGTGGAGCGATAAGTTTCGGCAATGAGAATTTAACAACTACTGGAACATTATCGGCCGCAACTGGATCTACACTGGGTAATCTAACATTTGCCAATGGATCGATAACAGACTCATCAGGTGCTATCAGCTTCGGTGATGAGAACCTGACAACCACAGGAACATCTTTCGCAATCAACAGCACACTTACAGTGGCCAATGGATCAATTACAGATTCCAGTGGTGCGATAAGTTTTGGTAACGAAAATGTAACAACAACAGGAACAATAGCAAGGGCTACAGGTTCAACGATAGGTAACCTTACATTGGCCAATGGATCTATCACAGACTCCAGCGGAGCAATTAGCTTCGGCAACGAGAACTTGACTACATCGGCTTCAAGCATGGCAATAAACAGCACACTGACTGCCGGTAGTGGATCAATAACAGATTCAACAGGTGAATTTACTTTTGGTAATGAAAACCTCACAACCACAGGAACACTGGATGTCTCAGGCTTGTCCACATTTGGTTCAATGGCAGTATCAGGTGCCACATCATTTGCAGATTCAATCACTGTTGACAATCTTACTTTTAACGACAACATAATTTCAACCAGCTCAAACGCTGACCTAAGGCTTACTCCTGGAGGCACAGGTGTGGTCAACGTGTCAAACCTGACCATAGATTCATCATTGAACTTCAAGGACAACGTGCTTAAGGTAACAACTTCTAACGCAGACCTAGACCTTGCAGGCAGTGGCACAGGATCAGTACAGATAAACCGCATAGACCTGAATTCAGGAACAATAGACAACGTTGTAGTTGGTGCCAATGAACCTGCCGCTGGTGCCTTTGATCCTCTGAACTTCACCACTCTGGTTATCCCAAACAAGATCACTTTCTCTGGCAACACCATGTCAACGAACCGTTCCAACGACAATTTAGATTTTGAGGCAAATGGTTCTGGACGTGTTGTTGTAAATGATTTTAAACTGCCAAACGCTGATGGTGACACGGGTGCATTCCTAAAGACAGATGGAAGCAAAGATTTGAGCTTCTTCGTTAACTCAATAGCTTTCAGTGAATCTACCATAGTCGACGCAAGAAACACCATCGGTTTCACAACAGAAGTTGTGCTAGACGCCAACCTATCAACAGGTGAGAACGAATCAATTACGGCTGACCAGAGCATGATCAATGACTTCGATCAGTCCAAGTACGACAGTGCATGGTACATAGCTCTAAGCAGACTGGAAGCGGCCGACAGTTCAATAGAGTTCCAGTTGCAGAAACATATAATCGCCCAAGGAACTGAAGACGGGTCAACATTTGATGCGTTCTCTGGATCCAGCCAGATCGTAAGGACTTCCAATGACGAGGCAGTGACACTAGCTTCTGACATAAGAGCGGCCAGCGGTAAAGTTAGACTTTTAGGACAAGGCGGTACACTTCAAGACGGATCGACAAAATCAGCGATCAACACATTGCATTTTTTCAGGATAGGACTCGGTGACAATGACTCGTCAGGCACACAGGCAGGAAGTTCCACGTTCACACAGCAACAGACACTGTTGGTGGCGGACCTGGATTCAGCCACGGCCAATATTGACACATGGAGTGCGTCCTCATACAGAGGTGCCAAGTATTTTGTGTCTATCAACAACACCACTTCCAACGAAGTTTCTTCAACGGAGTTATTGGTCATACACGACGGTACAGATGCATACATCCAGGAATTTAACACAATCATCACAAACGCAGAATTAACACCACTGGCCTCGTTCACAGCGGACATAAGTGGAGGAAACGTGAGAGTGCGGGGTTCCAACGGCACAGCAGGAACATGTAGGATCACAATGTACAGAGTGCTTTTATCGGACACCGAATCAGCAAGGTCGGGCACACCGATAGCCATTGTAGGATCGACCTCAATCGGGCAACTGGTTTCCACAGAGTCAGATGGCAATGTATCAATTTTAACTTCCAAACAAGGATTTGAGACCACAGAGATATTGGATGAATTTGCTTCAACAACCTACAACAGTGTGTGGTATCACACATTGGTCAAGGACATGACCAATAATCGATTGGGCTTTCACAAATATTCCGTGAATCATGGAACCAGTGATGACAGTAGCATTGAAGCATTCATATCGGACAGTAGTATTGTAAGGAACGAGGAGTTCGATCCTGTGACTGCTGATGTTGCCGTTGACGATGGTAACATCCAATTGAAACTTACAGGAGTCAATGATGGTTCTACTGCGGTTTTAAATTTTGCCAACGCATACAGGATTGGAATAGGAAACAACACAACTGATTCAACCACGGAAGGTGTGGCAACGGAAGACGGAATAGTGGTTGCTGGTAACAGTGAGACCAAGATAGATCATGTTGTCGCTACAGGAACAACGCAAGGAATACTAGCGGCTGAGAGAACTGGTGCAGAATTCACGGCCAGTGAATTCAATGGTGCTATGTTTCACGTTGTAACACGTGATATTGCCAATGGCAGTTTCGAGACACAGAAGATTTCAGTGCTTCATAATTTCAATGATGCATTCCTTACGTCATCATCAGTCGTGAGAACAGATCCAGCAGACACACACCCAACCTACGACGCTGATGTGGTGACAGCAGGTGATAGCTCATCAAAAGTTAGATTAAGACTGACAGATGGTGACGGTTCCTCAGTAACGCCATCTAATTCAATGGCATACTACAGGATAGGTATTGGAGACAGCGACTCCACAGGATACGTAGGTGAGTTGGGACTTGTACACGACATCATGCATGTTGACATCATCGACAGCACTGTGACGACACTGGATGCAATATCACACGGAGCACACGTGGGTGCAAAATATTTTATAAATGTCAAGAATCAAGCAACAGGTGAATGCAGTAACATCGAAGCTTTGGTAACACACGACGGAACAAACGCATTCATCACAACATACAACGAGCACTTCTCAGGCAACAACAGTCTTATCAGTTTGACCGCAGACATAAACGGAACAGCTTTTAGATTGAGAGGTTCTGCAACAGCAGGTGGTAGCACAAAAGTTATTGTGAACAGGGTAGTAGCCTTTGGTGACTCCGAATCAGACGAGGCCACAAGCGACAGCACAAGAAAAATTGTGGGGAACACCATTGTTTCTAGTACTGCCACAGCCTTTGACAACTTTCAATCCAGTGACACCGATGCTGTGCATTATGTAATCACTGGCCAAAAAGGATCTAGTGAAAATTTCATTTGTGAAGCCACAGTGGTCACCGATGGCACATCGGTTTTTGTTTCCCAAGGACCTATGATTAGCACAAAAGCCACAGACATGCTGGACATCACAGCCACAATATCAAGTGGAAACATAGAAGTAAAAGCAAGTTCAACTTCAGGATCATCAACTGTGCAGGCTTATGCTGTTAGACTAAAGGCTCCGACCGAACAAACACAAACCATTGACAGTTTTGCACACGCAGATTACAGAGGAGCAAAGTATTACATCAGTGCAACCAGCACAGTAAACTCAGGAACAATGAACCTAGAGGCATTGGTGGTTCATGATGGCTCAGCGGCCTATATTACAACATACAATGATCATTTTACAAAAGCTAGGCTATTCACTCTCACAGCAGGCATATCAGGTAGCAACGTGGTACTCACAGCCACTGGACTAACAGCTGACACCACAATAAGATTTTATAGAGTACGACTAGCAGACGATCAGTCCGCGGCAACTCCACGTGCTAAAGTGAAAGTTATTTCGGCCGTGACT
>MDTB01226725.1_pt1 | contig 18449 bp, 15 predicted proteins | sample 811161 | NCBI WGS metagenome assembly MDTB01 (sample SAMN05326650, study PRJNA326480) | marine metagenome | isolation source: seawater | place: Mediterranean Sea | collected 2009
TGTTATATAATTGATAGATTAAATTTATAAAAGTATTAATTTCTTGTTAAAGATGCTAATTAACTGTCGATTAGCTTATTTAAGAAACAATTTTTTAGAATAATATTTCGCTTCGCTTAATAGGCTTGAAGCATAAGGGCAGTAACACAGGTTAATAGCGCATATTTAAATTAATTAAGATTTTATGAAGACCTATACGTTTGCAGTTCTCCCCGGTGATGGCATCGGACCCGAAGTCATGGAGGTCGCCCTTGAAGTCCTTAAAGTCACTGGCGAAAAGTTTGGCTTTAATTTGCATTATAAGAACGCAGATATCGGTGGTATTGCTATCGATAACCATGGCCTTGCTTTTCCTGATACAACAAAAGCGATTTGTGAAAAAAGTGATGCGATATTGTTTGGTTCAGTGGGGGGACCAAAATGGGAAAATCTACCTCCAAAAGAGCAGCCGGAGCGCGCTGCACTACTACCAATACGTAAAGCATTTAATCTTTACGCGAACGTGCGACCAGGACTGCTCTATCCACAATTAACTGATGCCTCACCGCTTAAAAAGGAACGCATTCCATCAGGAATTGATATCGTCTGCATTCGAGAACTAACTGGAGGCATTTACTTCGGGCAACCAAAATCAACGCAAACACTGCCTAATGGTGAAGAACAAGCAATCGATACAATGGTCTATCAAACTAGCGAAATTGAAAGAATTGCACAAGTTGCTATTGATACTGCGTGCGCGCGTGGGGGTAAGGTATGCTCCATTGATAAGGCAAATGTTTTAGAAACTTCCGTACTCTGGCGCAAAGTTGTGACTAATTATTTCAAGGAGCATGCCCCAGAAATAGAGCTTAGCCACATGTATGTAGACAATGCAGCAATGCAACTTGCTCGAGATCCTAATCAATTCGATGTGCTCTTCACTGAGAATATGTTTGGTGATATATTATCCGATGAGATGGGTGTTATTTGCGGATCACTTGGCATGCTCGCCTCCGCAAGTCTTGGTGCTAATAGTAATAGCCTCGGTCACCCTTTTGGGCTTTATGAACCATCCGGTGGAACCGCCCCTGATATTGCGGGAATGGGCATTGCTAATCCGTGCGCACAAATTCTTTCTGCAGCTATGATGCTGCGCTATAGTTTTGGTGAACAAGAAGCTGCAAGTTCCATAGAAAAAGCAGTTGAGGTAGCCGTAACATCCGGAACTCGAACCGGAGACATCGCTTTTGGTCTGGAATCTGTTGACACCGCATCCATGGGAGCTGCAGTACTGCAATCTTTAGCTTAAAATCCACTAATTTAAAATATACGGTACGCTAATTCTAGCTATGAAATCTGCAGAAATTCGTCAGTCATTTCTCGATTTTTTTGAGAGTAAGCAACACACTATCGTGCGCTCCGCATCACTGCTGCCGCAGTCACCTGGATTGCTCTTCACTAATGCTGGAATGAATCCATTTGTTCCCTACTTCCTTGGCACAGAAAAAGCACCTTACAGCCCAGCGCGTGCGACAGACACTCAGAAGTGCATACGAGCAGGTGGAAAACATAATGACCTCGAAGATGTAGGTTACGATACGTACCACCACACGTTCTTTGAAATGTTAGGTAATTGGTCCTTCGGCGACTATTTTAAAAAGGAAGCTATTGAATGGGGATGGGAACTAATCGTTGATGTTTGGGGGGTGCCCCCAGAGCGCCTCTATGCCACAGTTTATGAGCCTTCTAAAGGTGACCCCTCTGTATTTGATCAAGAAGCTTACGATTTGTGGGCGAAGCTTTTCGCGGTTAAAGGACTCGATCCCAAAAAACATATTATCAGTGGCAATGTAAAAGACAACTTTTGGATGATGGGTGAAACCGGACCCTGTGGGCCCTGCTCAGAACTACACGTAGACCTAACTCCCTTGGGAGACAGTCAAGGTAGCTTGGTCAACCAAGATTCCGATCTGTGTATAGAAATTTGGAATCTCGTCTTCATTGAATACAATGCCGAAGTAGATGGCTCTTTTCGTGACTTACCTGCAAAACATGTCGATACCGGCATGGGCTTTGAGCGTGCCTGCTCGCTCATTCAAAACACCAAAGGCTTTACCGACTTTTCTAAAAAACCAACCAATTATGCGACAGATGTGTTTCAGCCGATCTTTCGTAGCCTCGAAAAACTAAGCGGTAAAAAATACATCGATACATATCCAGAAAAGGGTAGCGCTCATTCAGATACTCTCAATGAAGCAATCGCCTTTCGGGTTATCGCTGATCATATTCGCACCCTAACCTTCTCTATTGCAGATGGCATCATGCCTGGCAATAATGGGCGTAACTATGTCCTGCGCCGAATCCTTCGTAGGGCTGTGAAATATGGAAGAACACTTGGCTTCGATGGTAATCAACCGTTTTTGCCTAAACTTGTTAGCACCTTAGTTGATGAATTTGGCGCAGTCTTTCCAGAGCTTAAAAAGCGCGCGGATGCAGTCGAAAGTACTCTAGCTAACGAAGAAAGTAATTTTAATAAAACCCTCGATCGAGGTATGCAGTTATTTGCAAGCACTGCAGAGAATTCTAAGACCTTTTCTCCTAAGGATGCGTTTAAGCTATATGATACCTACGGTTTTCCGATCGACTTAACTGCACTACTTTGCCGTGAGCGCGGCATCGCACTCGACGAGTCGGCAGTTGAAGATTGCATGCAAGCGCAGCGCGACCGGGCCCGTGCAGCACAAAAGAAGACCATCGTTCGTGCCCTTGATCTAGAAACAGACGCCCATACCGAATTTGTCGGCTTCGATAATGATGACTGTGAAGCAGTCATATTAGAAGTACACGCCCAAGAGGAACAGGTGCTTATTATTACTAATCGCACAGTTCTTTTTACAGAAATGGGAGGACAGGAGGGCGATAGAGGAACTGCTAGCATTCATGGACAAAACTATCCAATCACTACCGTACAAAAAATCGGACATGCGACCGCGCATACAATAAGCGAAGTAGACCCTACTAGCTTAAGTGTAGGCGACTCGTTGCAACTATCAATCGATCGTACCCACCGCGCGTCAATCGAAGCGCACCATACGGCTACACACCTTCTGCATTGGGCTTTGCATGAGGTTATTTCAGCAGATGCATCTCAGCAGGGATCGAGTGTCTCTACTGCACGCCTACGCTTTGACTTTAATTCAAAAGCACTTAGCGCAGAGCTACTCAGCTCTATGGAGAGCATGGTTAACGAGCGTATTGCGAATGGAGACGATGTTTCTTGGCAAGAAGAGACTTATAATGATGTCAAAGGTCGCCAAGATATTATGCAATTTTTCGGCGATAAGTACGGTAATCAAGTTCGGGTCGTACAAATAGGAGGGGAACCGCACGCTCTAAATGGATATTCTATGGAACTATGCGGTGGCACACATGTGAAAAATACTGCCGAAATCGGTCTTTTTAAAATTAAATCTGAGTCAGCAATCGCATCTGGAGTACGCCGCATAGAGGCAGTATGCGGAGCAGCAGCAGAATCCTATATAGCCGAACAAGAAATAAAAGAAAGCGCTGCCAAAACCACTCACTTAGATAAACTCAAATTACTCAACCTAGAACTATCTAAGCTGGCCGAAGTTACTTTTTCAATCGGACCTGCTGCTAACGCAAAACAAATTAAATCCACCTGTGTAGAAGCTAGCAAAGCTTTAAAAAAAGCACAAGCAGCAGGTGCTGCGAAAATTGCTAGATCTATTCTAGAAGAACACGACATCAGCGCAAATTGCGTCATCGCAGTAGAAGGTTCTGCTGCTCTTTTACAAGAATTACTAAGCACCCTTAAGCAGGACCAATTTGAGCATGCTGCATTCTTAATAATAAACGATCAAGAGAAGTTGCACCTCGGTGCGATCTGCGGCCCATTCGCACAGTCCAATAAATTAATGGCAGGGCACCTTCTACAATCACTAGCCCCAATTGCAGGCGGTAAAGGTGGAGGAAAGTCAGATATGGCTCGTGGTGCAGCACCTGAAATTACTAAGTTTTCTGCGCTAAAAAAATCGGCTATTAATAAACTTAGCTAGGTCACGCTACTTTGATTGCTCGGTTAAGTTATTATTTGTCCATGGCGTATTTGCCAGCTCCGACAAACAAAAAACCTAGAAAAACAACTCCCAATTCGATGGCATGACCTGCACTATCTAAACCATGGCCCTCTCCGAAATGCATGAGCGCAGCGACTAGCATAACAAATGTTAACAGTGCACTTGAAAGACGTGTTAAAAAACCAAGGATCAGAAATAGTCCGCCAAATACCTCCGTCATCGATGCCATAAATCCCCAAAACTGCGGGGCTACATCGACTCCGATGTGAGTCATAGCTCCTCCTAATTTCTCCCATTTTTCTGCTCCAGCAGCAAGTTTAGGCCACCCATGAACTATCATCATAAGACCTAAGCCTATCCGCATAATTAGCAGACCAAAATCAGAGAATCTAGATAAAAAAGAGAGCGATAATTTGTGCATCATATGGAGAGGATTGTAGAAACTAGTACTAATTTAAGATACCAATAAGATAATTAGATAATTCAAAGGGACAAGAAATTAAATCATACCATAGTTGAAATGATACATATTTTAAAATTACCCCTTATATAAATGTATCGAACTGTAAATAATTCAAAAAAATCATAAATTGATATTGTTAATCCAATATAGATACTATTCTACTCTTATTTTTATTGGACTTTATGTCCATTTCATGAGTGTCACTAACACACTGCCCTTCGACGCATTTTACACTACAGTCTATTTACATGTTCAATCTATCTGCTAACCAACTAATCTGCATTATTCCAGCATTTGGAATCATTGCATTACTTTTTACCGCCTGGAGATCCTCTTGGGTCGCGCGCCAAGATTCTGGCACTGAACGCATGGAGCGAATTGCAGACAACATAGCATTGGGTGCAATGGCATTTTTAAGAGCAGAATACAGGATATTAGCGCTCTTTGTCGCTAGTATTGCAGTTTTACTTTTAGTCGGAGGACTAACTACAGAATCCAACTCTCCTTTTGCCGCACTCTCATTTATATTAGGCGCCCTAAGCTCGGCACTTGCAGGCTATATTGGCATGCGAGTTGCCACTAAAGCCAATGTTCGAACAACACAAGGAGCTCGCACTAGTTTAGGCGAAGGGCTTAAAATAGCATTTGCTGGTGGCTCTGTTATGGGCATGGGAGTGGTAGGTCTAGGCGTGCTTGGGTTAGGCTCACTCTTCCTTATTTTCTCCAAAACTATAGGTAGTGGACCGGAGTCGATTAAGACAGTGATGACAATTATCACGGGCTTCTCATTCGGAGCTTCTTCAATTGCACTTTTTGCGCGTGTAGGAGGAGGTATCTACACAAAAGCAGCAGATGTCGGGGCTGACTTAGTTGGGAAAGTAGAAGCAGGTATCCCCGAGGATCATCCGCTAAACCCAGCTACAATTGCAGATAATGTAGGCGATAATGTAGGCGATGTAGCTGGTATGGGAGCGGATTTATTTGAGTCCTATGTAGGTTCCATCATTGCAACAATGGTATTGGGTTCCGTGTTCATGACGTTAACAGAGTTTTCTGCATTACCTCTAGGCGCAGTTCTCTTGCCTCTAATTCTTGCAGGTTTAGGCATTATAACCTCTATTGTAGGTACTTTTTTTGTAAGAGTAAAAGATGGCGGTAGCCCACATAAAGCCCTCAATACAGGTGAATTAGTTGCAGGTGGTATTTTTCTAATTGGTACATTTTTAATTACGCGTTCACTCCTGCCAGATCAGTGGCTAAGCGGTTCAATGGAATTTAGTGCTTTGGGAGTATTTGGTGCTGTCACGCTCGGACTAGCAGCGGGTGTACTGATAGGTACAGTCACAGAACATTACACCGGTACCGGAAAAAAACCAGTTGTTGCCATCGTTCGTCAATCTGTGACCGGTGCTGCTACTAATATTATAGCCGGGTTAGGTGTCGGAATGCGCTCCACTGCTATACCAATTATTATTTTAGCAGTGGCCATTTTAGGTGCCTACGAACTAGCAGGTCTGTACGGTATCGCAATCGCAGCAGTAGGCATGCTTTCAAACACCGGAATACAATTAGCTGTCGATGCTTATGGTCCTATTTCTGACAATGCAGGAGGTATAGCTGAAATGAGTGAGCTACCACCAGAAGTTCGTAAGCGCACGGACAAACTAGATGCTGTTGGCAATACCACTGCGGCTATTGGTAAAGGCTTTGCGATAGGTTCGGCGGCGCTAACTGCACTTGCTTTGTTTGCAGCATTTAAGACAACTTGGGAGCAGGCAAACGGCGGCACTGAACTAATGATTCAAGTAACCGACCCGAAAGTTTTTGCAGCTTTATTTGTAGGAGCCATGTTACCATTTTTGTTCTCAGCGCTCTCTATGGAGGCAGTCGGACGAGCCGCAATGGCCATGATTGAGGAAGTTCGCCGTCAATTTCGAGATATCCCAGGTCTTCGCGCAGGTTTAGAAGCGCTTAATCGCAATGAAGGTAAAGCGACGGAAGATTGGTCACAAGAAGATCGTAGTACTTTTGATGCAGCGCTCACGCAAGCTGAATACGGAAAATGTGTAGAAATATCGACAAAGGCAGCCATCCGAGAAATGGTAAAACCTGGCCTACTAGCTGTAGCTGCGCCAGTAGCTGTCGGCTTTCTAGGTGGTGCTGAAATGCTTGGTGGTTTACTTGCCGGCGTTACAGTGACCGGTGTTCTGCTGGCCCTTTTTCAATCTAACGCTGGCGGCGCTTGGGATAATGCGAAAAAGATGGTTGAAGAAGGTCATGAAGTAAATGGTGAGGTTTTAAGCAAAGGCTCTGAAGCACACAAAGCTGCGGTAGTTGGCGATACTGTCGGGGACCCATTTAAAGATACTTCAGGGCCTTCTTTGAATATACTTTTAAAGCTAATGAGTGTTGTTGCACTGGTTATCGCTACCTTTATTTAATCAATATACGATTTTAGGTCACTATTAGCGTCCGCGCATTTCTCGCTCTGCCTCACACATAGTGACCTTACGCTTCAAGGTCTCGCGCTTATCATGCAACTTTTTGCCAGTGCACAAGGCTACCTCAATCTTGATGAGTCCATGCTTCATGTACATGCGTAGCGGCACCAAGGTCTTGCCGCCAGCATCCATAGCACCGATCAGCTTGTTGATTTCACGGCGATGCAGTAACAGCTTACGTTTACGGCGTGGTTGATGGTTCTGTAAATTACCGAATTTGTATTCACCAATATGTGCATTATACAACCAAACTTGCCCTTTATCGATTCGGCAAAAAGATTCACTTATTTGCGCATTTCCAGTGCGGACCGCTTTGACTTCAGTGCCAAGCAAAGCGAGCCCTGCTTCGAATCGATCACCTACAAAAAAAATTGTGGGTCGCCTTTGTGTTGCGAATTTCGCGGTAACGATCCTCAACAGATTTCTTTTTGGCACTCATCGTATAAAGTAGTTACAGGACCCATATGAGTCCTAACTGAAAGTAGAAGACAATATGCCATCTACATACTGTCAACACTCCGAAAATGCGCCGCTAATCGAACCTAAGCCTCGTCAACCTCGTCAAGCTGGTAGGTGATTTTACCTTCCATTATCTCGCGAAGCGCCATGTCCTCTGCAGTCAAGCGCTCCAGAGATTCAATTAAGGGCTTGTAGCCATTTTTTAACTGTTTGGCACGGCGAGAAACCACATTGATTAGTATCATTGGGTCAGTAATCACCTTTTGCGCTTCGTGTAAATAGTCGTCTCTCAAAGTTATTGCTCCTTTTAATTGAAATTAGAAAAACAGTGCAAAATGGGTTGGATCGTATTGTTTGCAATAAAAAAGCGGTCTTCAGCTAAAAAACGGCAAGATTCCCATTGACAGTCATGTACTCAATTCTACTGTACACCGCTTTTCCAAAGACATGAAAACGACTTTATCTACTAATTCAGATCACACCAAAACTTGGTTCATTGTCGATGCTGCCGAAGAAACACTTGGACGTATTGCAGTGAAGATTGCTAATGTACTACGTGGTCGCCACAAGCCTACTTACACACCTCATGCCGATACGGGTGATTTTGTTGTGGTCATAAATGCTGAAAAAATCAAGGTATCAGGAAAGAAAAATGAGGATAAGCGCTACATGTTCTACTCTGGTTGGATGGGTGGAGACAGTTATGTAAGCATGGAAGAAATGCGTGCCAAAAAGCCTGCATTTATTATTGAGCATGCAGTAAAAGGTATGTTGCCTCGTAACATACTAGGTCGCCAAATGATCAAAAAACTTAAAATTCATTCAGGTCCTGAGCATCCTTATGAAGCACAAAAACCAAAGCCATTAGTTTGAGTCTATCACAGTGGCTTTATCGTAATTAATTTAAACGTACTATAATGAGCGAAAAAACATACGTAACTGTCGGGCGTCGCAAGACAGCCTCAGCAAGAGTCCGCCTTACCCGCGGTTCAGGTAAAATCATCGTTAACGGAAAAAGTCCTGCAGATTACTTTAAAGCTGAAGATTTTGCACGTGCTGCACTTTCTCCGCTCACGACGGTAGAAATGAACGATCAAGTGGATATAACTGTTAAAGCAGAAGGCGGTGGGCTAAACGGTCAAGCTGGAGCAACTCGCCTTGGTATCGCTCGTGCACTCGAAAAATTAAATGAGGAGCTTCGTTCACCGCTTAAAAAAGATGGACATATGAAGCGTGACCCTAGAAGCCGCGAGCGTAAGAAGTCAGGACAACCGGGCGCTCGTAAGCGCTTCCAATTCTCCAAGCGTTAATTAGTACGCGGCAAGGACGCATTTTTGCAACCCTCCATGGCCGTGGTTAACGTGCTATGGAGGGTTTTTTTGTTGTTCCATATTTACCTCTAATCAGATAAACCTTTAATAAATAGTTCTAAAAATGAAAGCTGCAATAATTGGTGCCTCCGGATATTCTGGAGAAGAATTAATCAAGCTACTAGCTCGGCATCCTAACGTAGAGTTAGCAGCAGTAACTTCGCGTTCCCTTGTAGGCAAAAAGGTAGCTGATTCGATGCCTATGATGCGGCACTCAATCGGTGACCTATGTTTCACTGATTCTGACCCTCAACAGCTAGCTCAAAATACTTCTATTGATCTTTTCTTTTTAGCCTTACCGCATGGTATCGCTTCAGAATTTGCAGATCCACTGTATAAGGCAGGTAAAACTATCATCGACCTAAGTGCAGATTTTAGGCTTAGTTCCGAACAAAATTATAAGTCGTATTATGGCTTAGCGCATCCAGCGCCCCATCTATTATCTGCAGCACCTTATGTCGTGCCTGAGATTGCCGAACCATCTTGGATAGAAGCCTCATTAATTGCCTGTCCTGGTTGCTATCCAACAAGCGTACAATTACCACTAGTACCACTACTCAAAGCTGGATTAGTCGATAATAAAGGTATTGTTATTAACAGCTATAGTGGCGTAAGTGGCGCCGGCCGGAAAGTCGCTGAAGATTTTATTTATTGTGAGCGCAATGAGAGCATGAAGGCTTATGGCCTACCGATACATCGGCACGTGTCTGAAATTGAGGAGCAATTAGAAAAAGCTGCATTTGCAGACTGCGTTGTACAATTTAGTCCTCACTTAGCGCCTATGTCACGTGGCATCTACACAACTATCATCGTTAAGGCTAAAAGTGGTCTTCAGAAAACTCTTAGTACCCTAGAAAGTGCGTATGCAGACAAGCCCTTTGTTCAAGTATTACCTGAGGGTAGCTTGCCTGATACCAAAATCGTCGTCGGCACGAATAGGTGCGACATAGCAGTAGTCCATGACAAGCGTACTGATAATTTCGTAATTACATCCGCTCTCGATAACTTGCTTAAAGGAGCAGGAGGACAAGCTGTACAGCTGATGAATATAAAGTATGGGTATGCTGAAACAGCCGGCCTAATCTAAGCTAGAGCTCAGCGCAATAAGGTATATTGTAGATTTATGACGTCTTCTATAACAGTTCAATTACTCAAGGATTCGAATGGAATTAGCGACTGCCCAGGCTTTCAAACTGCAGGGGGTGCTTGTGATATACGTGAATCTGGTGATCTTGAGCGTCTAGATTTAGCTCTATTAACTCCACTTACTCCATGCTCGGCGGCAGGAGTATTTACACAAAACGATGTATGCGCAGCTCCTGTTAAAGTCTGCCAAAATACTCTCACCGCAAGTGCTAATAATATAGGAGGCTGTGTTATTAATAGTGGTAATGCCAATGCAGTTACTGGCGAGCAAGGTTACTTAGATGCGCTAAAAATGGATACTCTTGCTAGGCAATATACAAATATTCAAGCGCCCTTTTTAGTATGTTCAACAGGGCGAATTGGACGTGCCCTACCCATGCATAATATTGAAATGGGGATTTTAAGTGCCGCAAAAGTTCTCAGTGATAGTACGGAGAATTCTTTTAATTGTGCAGATGCTATTCTCACATCAGATACATGCCGCAAGGTTGCTACTGCCAGATTTGTCTATGAAGACACTACGATTACAGTAGCCGGCATGGCAAAAGGCGCTGGCATGATTGAACCTAATATGGCTACGATGCTTGCTTATGTCGTAACTGATTTGCAGGCTGATGGTAATTACTTACAGTCCATAATTAAGGATATTTGTGACAAGACATTTAATTGTATTTCTGTAGATGGAGATATGAGCACGAATGATACAGTGCTAATATTTTCAAACGGACAGTCTGGGCTCAGTGTAAACAAATCACCAGAGCTATTAAAATCTTTCGAGGAGGCAGTTTTTAAAGTCTGCGACACTATGGCTGAAAAGATTGTTGGTGATGGTGAAAAGGTCTCCAAACTAGTAGAACTAATCGTTGAGGGCTGCGCGAGTAAATCCGACGCGGAAAAAGTAGCACGGGCAGTTGGGAACTCATTACTAGTCAAAACATCCTGGTATGGTGATGATCCAAATTGGGGACGTCTTGCAGATGCTGCCGGATATGCGCGTGTGGGACTGGATGAAAAATGCTTCGATATACACTATGACAATTGTCCGGTCTTAGTAGCAGGCAGACCACAAGACGAAAAGATCGAACAATGGAAATCCATAGTCGCAAAGAATCGTTTTAGTATCACACTAAACCTTAATAAGGGTAAGGGATCTTTTCGGTTACTTACCTCCGATTTAAGTGAAGCATATGTTGCATTCAACAAATCTGAATAATTTGTACGCTAACACTCTTACTTTATTAAAGCCAATTAGGCCCCAGTTAATCTCCATATAATGTCAACGCTCAACCAACTCGATGTGACTACAAAGGCAGCGGTACTGCTTGAGGCTCTGCCCTATATACAGCGCTTTAGGGGAGCAATATTTGTAGTTAAATATGGCGGTGCTTTTATGGATGATGCAGATCCAGAAGTAAGAACTCGAGTAGCCACTGACATCGCTTTCTTGCATGCAGTCGGCATCAAAGTAGTTGTTGTGCATGGTGGCGGGAAAGCTATCAACCGTGCACTAAATAAGGCGAATGTAGCCAGTCATTTTGAACATGGACTGCGTGTCACTGATGCAGAAACTGTTAAGGTCGTTGAGCAAACGCTCAATCGACAAGTAAATTTAGAAATTTGCGAAATACTTCAGGCTAAAAATGCAAGCCCTCTTAGTATTCTTGGCAATAACCTACTCGTTTGTGATTCAAAAAATATAGAAGTTGATGGAAATAGTATCAACTTAGGCTTTGTTGGTAATACGCATACAGTAAAAACTAAGGTCATTAAAAAAGCTCTCAATGATGGATACATTCCAGTTATCAGTCCAATCGCTTGCGATGAAGATGGCCAAATATATAATACTAACGCAGATCAAGCAGCCGGCAAAGTTGCAGCATCATTGCGAGCTAGGCGTTTAGTATACCTTTGCGACGTGCCCGGATTAATGCATGATATAAACGATTCAAATTCTCTAATTTCTACAATTAAAACTGATGAGGTCGATACATATGTCGCTAAAGGAACCATCAATAAAGGAATGATTCCAAAAACGGAAAGTGCAGTTAAAGCTTTGGACAGTGGAGTGAACCGGGTGCATTTTATTAACGGTGAACAACCTCATAGCTTGCTGCTTGAAATCTTCACTGATAAAGGTGTCGGCACTGAGATCGTAAATGCATAAATTAAAGAATAATGAAACATCATACATCATTAATGCATAATTACGCAGCACCCGCATTCAGTGCAGTTAGTGGAAAGGGCGTTTATTTACTTGATGATCACGGAAACAGATACTTAGACTTCAGCAGCGGTATTGCAGTCACTTCGGTGGGCCACTCCCACCCCCATTGGGTCCAAGAAGTACAAACACAAACACAAAAATTATCGCACTGTAGCAACCTTTACGCCATACCCAGTCAGCAAAAGCTTGCGGATCGATTGGTTGAGAAGGCGGGAGGATCTGGTAAAGTTTTATTTTGTAATAGTGGAGCAGAATCAAATGAAGCATTGATTAAGCTTGCTCGTTTGCATGGCCAAAATAAAGCAGGTAAAGAAAACGAATGCTTTAAAATAGTATGTGCGCATAATGCTTTTCACGGAAGAACTTTTGGTGGAATGTCTGCTACTCCACAAGCTAAGGTACAAGATGGCTTCCACCCCCTACTCGATGGATTCACATTTGCTACGCTCAATTCGATTGAAAGTTTCGACCAATCAATCGATAAAGATGTAGCCGCAGTTTTTATTGAATCTATTCAAGGTGAAGGCGGAATCTTCCCAGCAGAGGACAGTTTCCTTAAAGAGTTACGGGCTCTATGTACAGAGCGGGGAGTACTATTGATGTTAGACGAGGTGCAGTGCGGAATTGGGCGAACCGGTCATTTTTTTGCCTTTCAAAGTAGTGGAATAATTCCCGATGCAATTGGTATGGCAAAAGGCTTAGGTGGTGGGTTTCCAATTGGAGCTATATGGACTGCCGATCCCTATGCCGAGCTGTTTCAACCAGGTACGCACGGTACAACATTTGGGGGTAATCCGCTGGCATCGACTGCTGCTAATGCGGTGCTTGATATTATAGAAAAAGAAAATCTAATCGAAAAAGTTACTCGTTTCAGTAAGGATTGGCATCATTGCCTTAAGGCACTTGCAAAGAAGTACCCACAACTCGTTACCGGCGTACGAGGGCGTGGCTATATGGTTGGTTTACCCTTAAATACTGATGCCGTAAATGTCACACATTTAGCCAAGGAAAAAGGACTCTTAGTTGTTCCCGCTGGACAAAACACTATACGTCTACTTCCAGCTCTAATTGCAACTGCAGAAGATTTAGACAAAAGTGTACATATTCTAGATGCTGTTTTTTCAGAAATCAGTTAAATCAATAATTTTTTATCCTAATAGTAAATGCACCATTTTATAAAAGAAACCGATTTCACTCTCGATCAGGCACAAGCAATCTTTAATCTTGCCCATGCATTTAAGAAAGATCGGCACAATTGTCCAAAAGCTCTGCTCCAGCAATCATGGGGATTACTTTTTTATAAGAGCAGTACGCGTACTCGAATCTCATTTGAAGTCGGCGTCAATGAACTTGGCGGGTTTCCTATAGTTCTGAGCACTGATCAAACTCAAATCAATCGAGGGGAAAGCTTAGCAGATACCGCAAAGGTTATGTCACGCTATTTACAAGGATTAATCATACGTTCCTATGGTCATGATATTATTGAGACATTTGCTGCAGAAGGTAACATTCCTATTATAAACGGACTAACTGACTTTAATCACCCCTGCCAACTGTACACGGATCTCTTCTCGATTTTAGAGCGCTATTCACCGGATGCGATGGATATCAATCAACTTAAAGGCAAAAAAATCGCCTTTTTCGGTGATTGTGCCAGCAATATGGCCAACTCGTGGATACTTTGTGCTGCTTATTTTGGCATGCAAATCGTACTTTCTGGACCTCAAGAATTTTCACCTACAGAAAAGATACGAAAAGTACTTAAAAACCAACAATTACCAATCGAATTTATATTTACTCCGAATGCTGATTCTGCTGCAAAAGATGCGGATATACTATACACCGATGTCTGGGTCTCCATGGGAGACGAAGAAGAAGCACAGGCGCGTCGCGCTATGATGAAGCCCTATCAGGTCACTGAAGAACTAATTACACTCGCAAAAGAAAATGCCCTATTTATGCACTGCTTGCCTGCTCATGCTGGAGAAGAAGTCAGTCAAGCTGTTTTGGACAGCCCGCAGAGCATTATCTACGATCAAGCCGAGAATCGCCTGCACACGCAGAAGGCGATTATGGCACAGCTAGTAAAAATGAATATTTCTACCCACGAATAAATCAGATTGAATGGGTGCTTAAAAAACAATTTGGACGCTCCAGATATAGCTTCAATAGAAGAAAAAAGCTAAAATTAAATTTTACCTATTATCCACTAAATAATTAATACTCAATAAATCCATATATAATATAAAAAATTATGAATGCTATACTTACATCTTTTTTAATGAGCCTATTCTTAACTTTGAGCGTCAACGCTCAAACTATTTCCACGGATTCTAGTAAAGAAAGAATTGATACTTTTGGAATCATTGAAGTAGTCAAAGCAGATACTTCCCTTAAATTAGTTACAGCGGACAATGAGTATATGATTTGGACAAAATCAGTAATAGAAAAACTCAAATCGATGATTGGTAAGAAAGTACGAATTAAAGGAGTAACAAAGCCAACTAAAGATGGTTCACGCAAACACATCGTCTATTTGCAGTCATTTAAAGCTGTCGACTAATTACCTAAATGCGGTAACAGCTAATTACTGTTTACCTGAACACGAATGTATTTACTAAGACCATCCGTAGGTATTATATTAACAATCTTATCATAAGAATCATCAAAACTCTCAGTGCTAGCTTGCTCCGTATAATTGGCAGTACTCCAAGCGCCATTTAAATCTGTTGCTGTCTGCACTACATACGTAGCAGCAGTATTCTTTCGCCTAGGGTAAGTAAAGTGAATCGATCCACCCTCAGAAGAAATTGAAGCGCGATAAGGGCCTACATCTTTGTCACTAGGGTCGCCACCTAGGGCAAATTCGTCCAAATTAGAGTATTGATCAGTATCGTAGTCGTAAGTAACGCCACTTGGATTTAGTCCATTCGTATAGGCCCATTGTTCAAAGGAATTTCGCACATATGCATTTAAGACAAAATCATCTAAATATATAGTATGTTTTACATTGTTATTGCGCACAATTCGCAACTGAAGGTAAGCACCGTCATAAATACCTAAGCTAGAGGCGTCAAAACTGCCCTCAAAGCGCTCCCATGTATTCGCAATAGTGTTTTCAGTAGCTGTTACTAGATCTGCCCGTTTACTAAATATTCCATTTGCGCTGGAACTACTCCACAGTTCCACAGAGATCGAAGCCGCATTTTTACCAAGGGGTATATCATTATCACCGCGCCGGAGCCAAAAAGATAGAGTGTATATTTTATTTATATCTAGTGGCTGTTCTAACCATTGAATCACGCAGCTATCGGTCCATTGCTGCGGAAACTTTAAGGCGTAATTACCTGTGCGTACTACACTGTTCTCACGAGTTATTTGATATAGATTTTCGCTGGGCTCATTTGTTAGCCATCGATCCATACTGCCCTCGATAGAATCTGGTAGACTTGATGCGCTGAGCCACTCAAAGCTCGGATCAATCAGTAAATTGCGCCCTGCAGTCGCCAATTGTGGCAACTGCTCGAGTAATGCATTGGATAAATAATTCTTTTGTGCGACCATAGCTGAATCATTAGAAGCAATTAAGTTAGTAAACTCATGCGGATCATTAGAGAGGTCATATAGCTCCTCCTGGCCATTTTCATAACGTATATAGCGCCAATCCTTCGACCGCACTGCAAAGTTTTTGCTCTGCGGATCATCTGAGGTTTCATTGCTCACCATAGACAAGGCGACCTTTGGACCCGGCCAAACACCTGCCGCTGGGTTGGTTAAAAGTGCACGTAGGCTGTATCCATCTAAATCTGCCCCCAGCGCATTTTTCTTAGTATCAGTGGTGAGTCCGCACAAATCACGCACTGTCGGGTACAAATCAATTAAACTGACTGGTTCGTCTACCTGTAGCCCTGCACTGGACTCAAGTCCAGGCACTCGAATCACCAATGGCACACGAGTGCTATTTTCCCAAAGGGTGTTTTTAGACAAGGCTTCCTTCTCTCCGAATTCATAGCCGTGGTCGCTAGTTAAAATCACTATGGTATTACTAGCATGTATACCAGTATTTAGGGCATTCATTAGTGCGCCGATCTGATCATCGACAAAACTCACGCAAGCTAAATATGCCTGTAAATAAGCTTTAAGGAAGTCCTCCTCACTTGCATAGGTCGTACCGCCAACGCTGGTTTCTCCCACTGAATCAACCAGTGAACTGTAAACCTTTAAAGTAGAGGTGCTCGATTTCACATTATTTCTAAAATAGGTGTCCTCAATGTCATTATCCATTCGTGGCGGTAACTCTAGGGTTTCGAGGGGATACTTATCAAAGTAACTCTGAGGAGCCACAAGCGGGGTGTGCGGGTTATGGAAGCCTACCATCATGAAGAATTTATTATCTACCTCGAATGAATTGAGTTTATTCACAGCCCACTTTCGCACAGACTCATCCTGCATATCGTCGCGATTTGTATCATTCGTATAATCAAATGCGCCAGCGGATAACCAACCAGATTTCCACCAACCGGTGTAACCATTCACGGTGGGTACGTCGGCTAAGGATCCAAACAAACTATTAAGCTTACCTGCTCCATTAAAAAAGGTGCTGGGAATTTTTGGATGATTTACCGCCTCCCTTGCTGATTGGTCGTACACCACGGGTCCGTAATTAGCTTTTGCCCCATATTCATCCCAATCGGTTTGCGTCTGTCCCGCCATTGGATGTCCAGATGGATAGACATAATCATCCTCCAAATCAAAATGCAGGATCTTACCGGTACCATAAGACTGGTAGCCATTATCACGCATGTAGTGCATGATAGTTTTCGAATTTTGTAAAATTGGATTTTCAACCCAAGTAAATTCGCCTAAATTGTTCTTTTTTTCAGGATTGTACCAATTTTCGAAGGCGTAATTATTAGAGTTATGCGGGTAGATTCCTGTCACAAAAGAAGAGCGACTCGGACCACAAATCGGAGCATTGCTGTGTGCATTAATAAAGGTAACTCCACTGGTTGCCAACGCATCCATGTGAGGGGTCTGCGCCTGCGGGTGGCCACCAAAGATACCTTCGAAATCGTTGAGATCGTCGCAAATAATCCACAATACATTACAATTTTCAGGAATCTGATCGTCACCAGATAACCAAGCTGAAGAATAAACCAATAATGAAAAAGTAAATAAATATGAAAATCTCAGAAACAAAGCATTTTAGGGGTTAATATAAATATACTGGACACTTTATAAGATGCGAAATGCCAACAATAAAAAAAGTTAGTATTCCTTGATGACAAACAAGATAAATCAAATCGACAGCTAATTTGTAAAATTTTATTAAAACTACGAGAAAAGATATTGTTAGTTGGCAGTTGGGTTGCCAAGTTAACGCATTCTTAAGTTATGCAACTGTTACTTCTACAAGGCCGACCCGCATTTTCAAATTTCCGCATACAGGCACTTCAACATGCACTCAATAATGTCATTGCAAACCAGGATATCAGCGGCTTGGAGGCAGTCGAAATCTACTGCATCGAAGCTGTAGAACCTCTCGACGAAAAAACGACTAAGCGCGTCTATAACTTACTCAACGCCAAACAAGAATTTAAGCGCAGCGATGGTTTCTTTGTCACGCCAAGAAAGGGGACTATTTCTCCATGGTCGTCCAAAGCTACTGACATATTGCACAACTGTGGACTCAAGAAAGTCCTACGAGTGGAGCGCGGCATTCACTTTAAAATTACCGCTGCAAATGGTCTGGACCTTGGTATTGAGGCGCTTGGTTTAGCGACACTCGCGCTACACGATCGCATGACGGAAGCTGTGTATACTGACTTATCTGACTTTTTTGGTCAATGCGCACCTACAAATCTGCGTACGGTACAACTTATGACGGATGGGTCAAAAGCACTACACCAGGCAAACATCGACTGGGGACTCGCAATGTCCACCGAAGAAATTGAGTACTTAGTCGAAGCCTACCAAAAAATGGAGCGCGACCCGACCGACGCCGAACTGGTGATGTTTTCGCAGGTTAATTCAGAGCACTGTCGACACAAAATTTTTAACGCCGATTGGATCATTGATGGTTCTCCTAGCGAGCAATCATTATTTAAGATGATTCGTAATACCCACGAGATAAATCCAGACGGGGTATTAGTCGCCTATTCGGATAACTCAGGCGTTTTCGAAGGCTCGCCCGGCGATTGGTGGGAA
>MDTB01108512.1_pt1 | contig 18444 bp, 14 predicted proteins | sample 811161 | NCBI WGS metagenome assembly MDTB01 (sample SAMN05326650, study PRJNA326480) | marine metagenome | isolation source: seawater | place: Mediterranean Sea | collected 2009
TCCTTAAATTTTGGTCTAATCCATAACCAATCCAACTTTCAAACCTTTCTGACTTTCCGATTTTTAAACAAAGTTCAAATACACTTAAAAGAAAAAATACAAAATTTATTATCTGTAAACCATTTTTATTATAAAAAAAAACTGTTACATGTGCCAGAAAAATGAAAATCAAAAAAAAGATAATATAGAAAAAAAATGTTTTTTTTATTTCACCGCTATAAAAATTGAAAAAAAAATTTTTGTAAATTTTCAAATCGTAAATTTTCGAAACCTCGACCGAGGCAAATACAACTATTAATTGTAAAAAACCGCATAATAAAATATTTAAACTAAGATTATTTATCTTTTTGCTCTTTCTTTTTTATTTTTCTTTGGGACAGTTGAAACAAACCTGCAATTAATAAAATAGAAAACACATAAAATAAAATAAATCCTAAAGGATTATCTAACATGGAACCATGTAAATTATTTTGGTCACAAACTATTTCTTGCTTAATAGAAAGTTTTTCTTTTTTACAAAACTCAAGTTCAGGTTTGGTATATTTTGTTTCTTGCATATTTACCTAACTTTCATAAGATTGACTTTTTTAAAATAATAAAAATATATATAAATAAACCAACAATTAATATTATAAAGTTATTTAATATAAAGTGGTTTAAAATTTTTAGTTTAGTTAATAAAGAATTGAAATCAAAAGCTCATAATTTTTTTTAAAAAATAAATTATTGTATTTTTTTAAATAGTAAATTTATAGAAAAAAATTACCATATATTTATTAAAAAATCTTGCTGATTAAACATCATAATTCTGGCAAATCTCTAATTTAATAATATTTTTAAAGTTTTTACTGGTATGTATTTTGCTAATTATCTTTCATGAATTCATTCTGTAAAGATACCATAATCGGAAAACATGGAAAATTTCAATTCTTCAGTAAAGATTACTTTATTGGTAAGTCTTTCAAAGAATATGGAGAATATTCTGAGATTGAGCTTCAATTACTTTTGAATTTTATAAAAAGTGGTGACACTGTCCTTGATATTGGCTCAAACATTGGAGGGTTTACAATACCATTTTCCAAAAAAGTAGGTTCTACCGGACAAGTTTTTGCATTTGAGCCTCAGCCAGAGATATTCAAAATACTTAGAAAAAATATTGTGTTAAATGAAGCCAAAAATATAAAGTCTTTTCCGGTGGGCTTAAGTAATAAAAAAGAAACCATAAAATTAAAAAAAATTAAATACGATCAAATTGGTAATTTTGGAGGAGTTACTTTAAAAGATGAAAAACAAAATTTAAAATGCGTATCTAGTCTGAATGAATTTTATAATGTAAAGATCAAAAAATTAGATAATTTTGAAGAAATTAAAAAATGTAACTTAATAAAAATTGATGTTGAAGGTATGGAAATTAATACCTTGGAAGGTGCAAAAGAAATTATTAAAAAAAATAGACCAATATTATTTTTAGAAAATGATTTAAATAAACCAAAAAAACTTAATCATTATGTCATAAATGAGGGTTATGAAATTTTTTGGGTATTAACTTCACTTTATAACAAGGATAATTTTTTTTCCAATAAAAGTAATTTTTTCGTTGGACCTAATGGTATGGTAATAGTTGCGTGTAATATTATTTGTTTTCCAAAAGAAAAGAAGATTAATATTAACTTAGAAAAAATTAATCAAAACTGCAATTTACCATCTAAAATAAATCTTGAATATATAACTTAGAAAAATGTCTAATCTTGAAAAAGAAATGTTTTACAACAAAGACTATGTTGATGGGTGCGAGGCACTTATTCAAAAAAAAAATTTTGAAAAAGCAATTATTTTATTTGATAGGTGTATTAGAAAAAATACAAATATTCCTGAGTACTGGAAAAAACTTGGTGCAGCATTTTTTTTAAAAAGAAAACTTCATGAGGCAAAAAATTGTTTTTTAAAATCAATTAAACTGTTTCCAAATGATTACCTAAGTTTGATGAATTTAGGAGTTATTAATTATGAACTTTCAAATTTTCAAAATTCAATTTTCTATTTTCAAAAATCAATTAAAGTTAACAATAATGATAGTAGGTCAAAAATTTATCTATCGTTAATAAATCTTACCTTAGGATTCTCACAAAAAAACATTGCATTTTATGAAAATAATCGAGATAAAAGCAAATTGAAAATGATTTGTAAAGAATTAAACACTCCAGAACTTGAACTACAAAATTTTTTTACAAAAGAAAGAAAAAAAATTTTAGTTTTTAATTCTGAGGGATTTGGGGATCATTTAATGTTTTTCAGATACATTAATAGATTAAATAAATTTAATTTTGACATAACTTTAATTTTAGATAAATCAATTATTGAAATTTTTAAAAATACTAACATACGAAACGTAAATTTTAAAAGTAGTTTAAATTTAGATGATAGATTTGATTTTGTGGTTGATGCCTTAAGTTTTCCTTATTTTTTTAATAAAAAATCCAAAAAAATACCTGATCCAGTAAGTTTTAAAAAACAATTCATAAATAAAGGTTTACCTGATGGAATAAAACAAAAGTTTTGTCAAGGTAAAAAAAAGATTGGGGTTTCTTGGAGTGGGAACAACGAAATGCCCAGAAATAATATTCGTTCTATACCATTAAAGAATTTTTCAAAAATATTTCAAAAGTATCAAAATATTCATTTTTTTGTTTTACAAATAAACATTAACAAGGATGAAGAAAACGAATTGAGAAAATATAAAAATGTCACTAATTGTCAAAGTTTTTTAAAAAACTTTTCTGATACTATAAAAATAGCTAGTGAAATGGATGAGATAATTACTATTTGTACCTCGCTAGTACATATATCAGGTTCATTAAAAAAACCAACAAAACTATTATTGTCGAAAGTTCCTGATTGGAGATGGGGTTTAACTAAAGCGAAAAATCATTGGTATCAAAATATTCAAATTCTAAGGCAAAAAAATCTTGATAATTGGGACGAAATTATCGATAAAATTTGATTGAAAGAACATCATATCTTTTAAATAAACCCTAAAAAATTTTATTTAAACAATTATTACTTGTTTAAAAAATTCTGAAATTTTATTTAAATTTTGACATATTTTCCACTTTAAAGGGTTTCCATTACCAAAATATTTTAGAAATACTTGTTGTTATCAAATACTTGATTTGACTTTGTTGAAAACAAAATATTACCTTCAATTGTTATTCTTTCATCTTGACAAAGAAATGGGTTGACCGAGTGATTTAACCAACGAGGAAATATTTAAAATTTACCCACTTTGAGATTATACGTTTTTATATATGAAGATTGAAATCTAATATATTTCCTTTGTTTTTTCCAATAAAAGATGAACATCCATTCACTTTTTCAGGTGAATTATACAATGAATTTTCTTGTTAATTATTTATATTCTAAAAAACTTTAGTCCATGAGATAGTGATATAGTGTTGATATTAATAAAAAAAACTTTTATTTCTTATTCGTATTCAATTGTTCCAGGAGGTTTTGAAGTATAATCGTAGCATACTCTATTTATTCCAGATACATTATTTATAATTTTTTCAGAACAGGATGATAAAAATTTAGGTTCAAACGAATATGCTTCTGCAGTCATTCCATCAAGTGATGTAACTGCTCTTAAAATACAAATTTGCTCATAGGTTCTATTATCACCCATGACACCTACTGTTTTTACTGGAAGTAAGACACAAAAAGCTTGCCAAATTTTGTCATATAAGTTGTTTTTTTTTAACTCCTCAATAAAAATATTATCAGCTTCCTGAAGGATTTTAATCTTTCTCTTGGTAATTTTTCCCAAAATTCTTATTGCAAGTCCAGGTCCTGGAAAAGGATGTCTATTAATAAATTTAGACGGGATTTTTAACTCTAAACCTAACTCTCTTACCTCATCTTTGAATAGATTTCTTAATGGTTCTATCAGCTCTAAATTCATTTTTTCTGGGAGACCTCCTACATTATGATGAGATTTGATTGTAACTTTAGAGTCTCCAAAAGAAGATATTGACTCAATCACATCTGGATAAAGAGTACCTTGGGCCAAAAATTTTGTATTTAAATATTTTTTTGATGAATTTTCAAAAATTTTTATAAATAAATTTCCAATTATCTTTCTTTTTTTTTCCGGATTAGAAACATCTTTAAGTTTTTTTAGAAAAACCTTTGAGGCTCTGATAACCTCCAAATCAATTTTAAAGTGTTTCAAAAAAATTTTTTTTATAAACTGAGGTTCGTTTTTTCTCATTAAACCTGTATCTACAAATATACATCTCAATTTATTTCCTATAGCTTTATGAATTAATACAGCGGTAACAGAGGAGTCAACACCTCCTGACAACGCACAAATAACATTATTATCTCCAACTATCTTTTTAATATTCTCCAAAGCCTCTTTTTTGTATGATTTCATGTTCCAATCTTTTGAACATTCTGAAATTTTAAAACAAAAATTATTTATTATATCTTTTCCTTTATGCGTATGAATGACCTCTGGATGAAATTGAAGACCATAAATTTTTTTTTTTTTATTTCCTGCAATTGAGATTTTTGCATTTTCACTTTTTGCAAAAACTTCAAAATTTACTGGAAGTTTTACAACACTATCACTATGACTCATCCATACTTGATAATTATTTCCACTTTTAAAATAAGATTGAGTTAATTCACATTTTTTTTTTATTTCAATATTTGCCCTTCCAAATTCTCTTATTGCAGTTGTTTCTACTATTCCCCCAAAGTCTTTACAAATTAACTGGAATCCATAACAAATACCCAAAATTGGAAGGCCAAGCTCATAAACGAATTTGTCTAAACTAGGTGCGCTCTTGTCATTAACTGAGGCTGGGCCTCCGGAAAAAATAAAACATTTTGGTTTTTTTTTTTTAACCACATCTATATTTAGCTGGTTAAAAGGGATTATCTCACAGTAAATACCAGTTTCTCTAATTCTTCTAGCAATGAGTTTGGTGACTTGCGACCCAAAATCAATAATCAAAACTTGAGTCTTCATCTATTTATTTATTTGATAATTAGGAGACTCTCTAGTGATTGAAATACTATGTACGTGACTCTCGTTTAAACCCGCAGAACTAATTTTTACTAAATTAGTATTTTTTTTCATTTGATCTATGTTTTTATTGCCAGTGTATCCCATAGATGCTTTAAGACCTCCGACAAGTTGATCAATAACATTTGTTAAAGGACCCTTGTAGGGAACTCTTCCCTCAACTCCCTCTGGAACAAGTTTATTTAAATCTCCAATATCTTCTTGAAAATATCTATCAGCTGAGCCTCTTCCCATTGCACTAATCGAACCCATTCCTCTGTAAGATTTATAACTTCTTCCCTCAGAAAGAAAAACTTCACCTGGAGCTTCATCTGTTCCAGCAAATAACGAACCAATCATTACTGCATCAGCTCCAACAGATATAGCTTTAGCTATGTCACCTGAGTATTTTATGCCTCCGTCTGAAATGACAGGTATTTTTTTCTTTTTTGCTACACTGTAAACCTCTGATACTGCATGTAGTTGAGGAACTCCAACCCCTGCAATAATTCTTGTCGTACATATTGAACCAGGACCTATTCCAACCTTTAACGCGTCTGCTCCTGCTTTGATTAGTTCCTCTGCTGCTTTTTTTGTTGCTATATTACCAACAATGACTGGTATTTTTTTATTCTCGGCTTTAATCATTTTTAGGGTTTTTATCACTTCTAAAGAATGTCCATGAGCAGTGTCAATTACAATTATATCAACTTCTGATTGCATAAGTTTTTCAAATCGAAAAATACCCTCTTTTTTTCCAACGCCTATTGCTGCACCAGCAATTAGTCTTCCCAGCTTATCTTTACTTGCATTTGGATATTTTTCAGCTTTTTCAATATCTTTTACTGTTATTAAACCTACACATCTAAATTTTTCATCAACAACTAAAAGTTTTTCGATACGATGTTGGTGCAAAAGTTTTTTTGCCTCAATTGTTTTAATATTTTTTTTTACAGTTATTAAATTGTCTTTTGTCATTAAAGAACTTACAGGTTGTTTTAAATTTTTTGCAAATCTGATATCCCTGTTTGTTAAAATTCCAATTAATTTTCCGGACTTTTTTTCTACAACTGGTATTCCGGATATATTATTAATATTTTTTAAATTTAATGCTTCATCCAGTGTACTATCAGAAAAAATTGTAAGAGGGTTAATGACCATTCCCGACTCGAATTTTTTTACTTTCCTAATCTCTTCAGCTTGTTTTTCTGGAGATAAGTTTTTGTGAATAACACCAAAACCTCCTGATTGTGCCATTTTTATAGCCAATTCTGACTCTGTAACAGTATCCATCGCAGAAGAGATTAATGGAATATTAATTATTATATTTTTGGTGACATTGGTTGATACGTTCGCCTCATTTGGTTTAATTTTGGAAAATGAGGGTACTATAAGAACATCGTCAAACGTTAAGGCTTCATATATCTTTGGCATTTTTAATACTTACTTTATGTAAAATAATCTAATTGAGGTAATATTAAAACAAAAATATTAATTATTTTTTTTGACCAATTAAATATGTTTCTGAAGATTCTTTTCTCGATGCGGCTGGTTTGAAATATTTGACATTTTTTATTATCTTCTTCAATTCTTCGTTTAATTTTCCTTGAGCACCTCCCTGAAAAATCTTACAAACAAAAAAACCATTTTTTTTTAAAAATTTCTCAACTATATCTAATGATATTTCAACTAACCTTATTATCCTTAAATGATCTGTTGATTTACAACCTATTGTATTAGGAGCCATATCGCATAAAATAATATCTATTTCTTCTGTAAAATAATTAGAAATTATTTTTTGCATATCTAGTTCGCAAATATCTCCAACAAGAAATTTAACTCCTTCTAAAGGAACTATGGGAAGAATATCAATACCAAGTATTTTGGCATTTTTTCCTAATATATCCTTTGAAATTTGGCACCATCCTCCTGGAGCTGAACCCAAGTCTAAAACATTTGAGGTATCACAAAATATTTTAAATTTGTTATTAATTTGAATTAATTTGAAAGCTGAACGAGATCTAAAGCCTTTTTTTTTTGATTGAATGTAATATTCATCATTTAAATGTCTTAGCAACCATTTACTATTTTTTTCTTTTTTAAATTTTTTTTTAAGTTTTATTTTTTTCATTTAAATTTTTTAATTCATCAATTATGATTCCTTCTCTTAGACCCCTATCAGAAACTAAAATTTTTTCAATTGAAAATTTTTCTAAAATTGTTTCAAGAATAATAATTCCACTCTCTAATAAATTTGCTCTCTTTAAACCTATGCATGGATGCTTTTGTTTTTGTTTAAACGATAAACCTTTCACATAATTACATATTTTCTTTACATCTTTTATATCTAAAATTGAATTATCAACTAAATTTTTTTGATAAAACTTTAGATCCTGATGAATTGCAGACAAAGTTGTGACTGTTCCACATGACCCAATAGCAAAATTAAAATTATTTTTTCTATTAATTTTCTTTAATAGTTCTGATATTTGACTTCTAAATTGATTTAAAACAAAGTTTTTTCCATTGATTGCAATCTTTTCTTCAAAATTTACTACACCAATCTGAACTGATAAAAAGTCAAATTTTTCGATCTTTTTAAGAGTATCAATTAGAATAATTTCAGTGCTCCCTCCTCCAATATCAAATAATAAATTAAAATCTTCGTAATTAATTTTATAATTTAAACAACTTTTTAAACATAATCTAGCTTCCTCTTGGGTTGAAATCACATCTATTTTTATTCTTGTTTGATCATAAACATTTTTTATTAATTTATGTGTATTAATTGACTGTCTACAAGCCTCGGTGGCAATGCATCTATATTTCGGAACTTCATGATGTTTTAGTTTTTGTGATATAATTTTAAAAATATTTACTGTTTTATTTATAGTTTCATCAGTAAATTCATTACTGTAAGACAAATTTTTTCCTAAATTCAAAATTTCGGAATAATTGTTTAAGACCTTATATCTATCCAAAAACAATTCTACGATTATCAATCTACAGTTTGTACTTCCAAGGTCTATAGCTCCAAATCTATTATTAATTTTTTTCAAAATACCCTTTTTTTTCTATATTACTTTACAAAAAAGTTCATATCATTAGTAGTAGTATTATATTTATTAATAAAAAAAATTTTTACTATTATATATCTAATGTTCCAAAATCTATTTTTTAAAAAAAAGCAAAAAGCTGTATTTGTTGTATTAACAATTTTAATTATTTCGATGATTTTTATTTCCTTATTTTCTGATGATAAAAAAAAAAATCTAGAAGAGAGTACTTCAAAAACATTTACTCAAACGGTTTTAATTGAGAAGATAAATTTAATTCCTTACAAACAAAAAGTTATTTTAAGGGGTTTTACTAATGCCTCAAGGACAGTAATTCTTAAAGCACAGGTTGAAGGTAAAATTAGTGTTATTAACTATAAAAAAGGATTGAAGGTAAAAGCAGGAGATAGAATAGTTTTAATTGATCCTGAGGATAAAATTGCCAAATCTAAAGAGATGGAAGCTTTACTTGATCAAAGGAAAAAAGAATATGAAGTTGCGGAAAAACTCTTCAAAAATGGATTTAGATCGGAAGTAAAACTTTCTGAAGCCAGAACAAATTTTGAGAAAGCTCTTGCATTGTTCGAAAAGAGTCAAGTAGCTTTGAACAATACAAAAGTTATTATTCCATTTGATAGTTTTTTAGAAGAAAGTTATGTCGAATTGGGAGATTATTTAAAAAAAGGTGATCAGATAGTTAAGATTGTCGATCTTGATCCAATTTATTTAGAAGTAACAGCAACTGAAAATGAAATGAAAGACTTACACATCGGTAAGACTGGAGATACATTATTAGGAAATGGAATAGATATTAAAGGAAGAATAAATTTTATATCCTCAACTGCCAATGAAGTAACAAGGAATTTCAATATTCAAATTGAAATACCTAATCCTAGAAAAACAATTCTTTCTGGAATTTCTGGAGAAGTAATTTTTTACCTTAATCCTGTTGATGCTTTTTTAATCCCGTCATCTGTTATTACTCTAAATAAATCAGGAGACCTAGGAATTAAAATCATTGAAAATAAAGTAGTAAAGTTTAAAAAAATACAAATTCTTAGTGACACTGGTGAGGGGTATTGGGTAAAAAATTTTACCAGTGCAAAAAAAATAGATTTGATTACTCGTGGTCAAGAGTATGTTATTGATGGTGAATTAGTTAATATAGAATATTTAAATTAATGTTAGAAAAGATTTTAAAGCTTGATAAAACACTACTAACAATTTTATTTTTTTCAATAATTTTTGGTACTTATTCATATTCATCGCTTCCACGAGAGGCTGACCCAGATATTAGCTTGCCTGTAATTTATATTTCATTTTTTCACAAAGGGATCTCCCCTGAAGACTCACAGAGATTATTGATTAAACCGATGGAAAAAGAGGTGAAAAATATTGAAGGAATAAAGAAAATGTCCTCAAAGTCTTTTTTAGGAGGAGGAAGTATTATCCTTGAATTTGATGCGGGTTTTAATGCTAAAGAGGCTCTTAATGATACAAGAGTCAAAGTTGATCTAGTAAAAAATAAATTACCCTCTGAAACTGATGAACCGATAGTTTCAGAAGTAAATCTCTCGAGATTCCCAGTTCTGGCAATTGCAATTTCAGGAAACTTAGAAGATAGAGCACTTATAAAAATTACCAAAATATTAAAAAATAAAATTGAAACTATATCAGAAGTTTTAGATGTAAAAACTATTGGAGAAAATGAAAGACAAATTGAAATAATTGTAAATCCAAGGAATGTTAAGTCTTATGGACTAACAGCAAAAGATGTTCTTATATCTTTACAATCTGAAAATATTTTAATTCCAGCAGGATCACTTAGTAGTAGGTCAGGAAGTTTCAATATAAAAGTTCCAGGTTTATTTGAAGACATTAGCGATCTATTAAATTTACCTATCAAATCTAACAATAATTCTGTGATTACTTTAGGTGAAATCGCAGAAATTAAAGATTCTTTTAAAGAAATACAGGGCTTCGCAAGAAATAATGGTGAAAAAGCAATAATATTAGAAGTTTCAAAAAGGACTGGAGAAAATATAATTAAAACAATTGAAAAAATCAAAAAAGAAGTAACTAATTATTCTAATGAATTGCCCTCTAACCTTAAGATTGATTTTTTTCAAGATGAGTCCAAGGCAATAAATTCTATGATAAGTGACCTTGAAAATAGCATAATTTTAGCGATTTTAATAGTTTCATTAATTATAATTTATTCAATGGGTATCAAATCAGCAATACTTGTTGGTATATCAATACCTGGTTCATTTCTTATTTCAATGATATTTTTGTCGTTTTTAGGGGTCACAATCAATATTGTTGTACTTTTTTCTTTAATTTTATCTGTAGGAATATTAATAGATGGAGCAATAATTGTAGTAGAATATGCGAATAGAAGAACTGCGGAAGGACTAAGTAAGAAAGAGGTTTTTATAATTTCAGCAAAAAAAATGAGTACACCAGTCGTAGCGTCAACCTTAACTACACTAGCGGCTTTTTTCCCACTAATATTTTGGCCAGGTATCGCAGGTGAATTTATGTTTTTTTTACCAATAACACTTTTAACGATACTAGTTTCCTCATTACTGATGGCACTTATTTTCATACCAGTTTTAGGAAGTTTTTTTGGAAGTGATAAAACAAAGACAATAATAGAAAGAAAAAATCTGATGTTATTAGAAAGTGGAAACCTTTCGGATATCAAAGGGATACAAAAACATTACATGAGAATATTAAATTTATGTCTAAATAATCCATACAAAGTTCTTGGCTTTACACTTTTTTTATTATTGTTTATTCAGATTGCCTATTCAAAAATTGGAAAAGGTGTTGAATTTTTTCCACCAATTGAACCTGATTATGCAGAAGTAGTTATTCACGCTAGAGGAAATTTATCAGCACAAGATAAAGATAAAATTGTTAAAAAAGTTGAAGCAATAATAAATAATGATGAGTTTATTGCCAATAGTTATTCTCATAGTGGAAAGGTAAAAGGAAGTAGAAAATCACGTGCCGATGATGTAATAGGTTCAATAAAAATTGAATTTATTAGTTGGAAAAAAAGACCAGAGGCAAAAGAGTTAATAAATGATCTTCAAAGTAAAGTAAACTTAATATCTGGAATAAAGGTTGAGATTATTGAAAAGAAAGATGGTCCCCCGAAAGATAAAGACATCGAGATAGAGCTTTCGAATATTAATAAGGATAAATTAATTAAAGATTCAAATTTTTTGTTGAATTTTTTAAAAAATAAATCTTGGGTTAAAAATCTTGATGAAGGTATCAATATTCCTGGTATTGAGTGGCAATTAATTGTCAATAGAGCTGAGGCTGAAAAGCAAGGAGTTGACATCTTAACAATAGGAAATGCAATTCAGATGATTACTCAAGGATATAAAATAACAGAATTCATGCCAGAAGATAGTGATGAGGAAGTAGATATAGTTGTTAAATTTGACAAAAAATATAAAAATCTTGATGAACTTGATAGAATTGAAATCCAAGGAGTTAATGGAACAATTCCGTTAAGCAGATTTGTAAAAAGAGAAGCCAAATCTAAAATTGGTATCATAACTAGAGTAGACTCAAAAAACTCACAAAATATTAAATTTGATGTAGGAAGTGAACTGATAGTAAATAACAAAGTGAACGAGATAGTGAAGTGGATTGATTTAAATAAAAAATCCTTTTCGTCTTCAATTAAATTTAGAGGTCAAGAAGAAGATCAAGAAGAAGCCAAAATCTTTTTAGTCAAGGCGTTTTTAATTTCAATATTTTTAATCACCTTGATTTTAATAACGACTTTTGAAAGTTTTTATTATTCATTTATTGTTCTTACGTCCGTGATTATGTCAACCATAGGAGTGATGATTGGATTGATTGTAACAAATCAACCCTTTGGAATAGTTATGTCTGGTATAGGTGTGATTGCATTAGCTGGAATTGTTGTAAATAATAACATAGTCTTACTAGATACCTATAAAAGAGTTAAAAGTCAGAATGTAAATGTTAAAGAGTCCATAATTAGGACTGGGGTTCAAAGATTAAGACCCGTTCTTTTAACAACGCTTACAACATTCTTTGGACTTATTCCTATGGCCTTAGGAATTAATATTAATTTTATTACGCAAGAAATAAATTTTAACAGTCCTAGTTCACAATGGTGGCTTCAACTTTCTAATGCGATAGTATTCGGAATTACATTTTCTTTTATTTTAACTTTGTTAGTAACTCCGTGTCTCATATTAGTTGGAGAAAAATTGAAAAAAAAACTTTTAGGTTTTTTTTGAATGAATGAAGGCTAGTGGGATTGATAAAAAATAGGTAGAAATCAAAATTATCATTGCCAACCAAAAATCTGTTATTAAAAGTGAGATAAAACCTGCAAAAAGAACTATAAAAAGCGGAATTATATTTTTCGAAATTTTCATTCCTTTAAGAGAATATGAAGGAAAATTTGCAATCATCATAATTGCTGAAAAAATTATTAATCCGGCTGTTAAAAAGGGATTAATAAAAAAATCAATTTCAAATCTAAAATATATCATCATGGGTAAAAGAACTAAACCAGCTGCAGCTGGTGTGGAAATCCCATAAAAAAATTTTATTTCACTGTCTTTGTTCTTATCCATAGAATCAATGTTAAATTTTGCCAATCTAGAAGAAGCACAGATTGAATAAAAAATTACAAAAGCCCAACTATTACTAATATTTTCTGATAGATTCCAAAAAAATACAATTAAAGCAGGAGCAACTCCAAAACTTAAAAAATCAGCCAAAGAATCTAGTTCTGCTCCAAAATTTGAATTACTTTTTAATAATCTAGCAATTTTCCCATCTAAGTTATCTAAAAAAGAGGCAAAAACAATTAAAGATACAGAAACTTCCCATTTGAACTCTAGAGCAAATTTCAAAGAAGTTAATCCTAGAGTAAGAGAAATAAAGGTAAAAATATTTGGAATAAGCCTAACTATAGATAATTTCTTCATGTATGTTCAAGATCAATTTTATCTTTTTTAAATAAATCTAATTTTTTGTTTTTTTAATAATTTTTTTCGGACTATTCTTCGAAGTTATTTCTGAAACTATCGTTTCTCCTCCAATAGAAGTTTGCCCTTCAAGAATACCAATATTGTAGTCTAATGGTAGATATAAATCTACTCTACTACCAAATCTAATAATTCCAAATTTTTCACCAGTATTAACCAATTGATTCTTTTTAAGATCGCATTTAATTCTTCTGGCAATGAGGCCTGCTATTTGAACCATAATAATTTTTTGTCCATCTTTACATTCAATTACTACAGTCATTCTTTCATTAAGTTTGCTTGCCTTATCCATAGAAGCGTTAAAAAATTTTCCTGGCTCATAATGAACTACTGACACTTTACCACTTACAGGAACTCTATTGACATGAACATTAAAGATGTTCATAAAAATACTTATCTTTCTCATTTTTTCTTTTAACTTTGTTTCTTTGGGAGGAAGTTCTGTTTTGATTGGCAAAATTTTTCCATCAGCGGGTGAAACAACTACGTCAGGTTTCAATGGTAACACCCTTGCTGGATCTCTAAAAAAATAAACACACCAGGCAGTTAAAAAAAAACCTATCCACCCTAAAAAATCAGACAAAGAACCAATAATCAATGCAACAACAAAGAAAATTCCTATAAATGGATAACCAGCTGAATTTATTGGAATTATAACATCTTTAAAAAAATTACTCTCTTTAAAAAACTTAGTTGTTTTTTCTATAATTGAGGTTAAAAAACTGTTGTCATTCATAATTTATTTTTCCTGTAATTATTGGTATGTCAAAAACTTGTCCAGGAAAAATTAAATCAGGGTTTTTAATTTGAACTTTATTTTTGTTATAAATTTCACTATAAAAAATTCCTCCTCCAAGTGTTTTTCTTGCTATTCTCCATAAACTGTTTCCAGGTTGAACTATTATTTTTTCATTATCCAAAGAGTTAATAATTTTGGTTAGATCTTCTTTAAATATATAGGTGCTAAAAGATAAAGCTCCTTTTCTAGACAAAAGGTCAATTCTCAACTCGTGTTTTCCAAATTCCATATTTTTGTTAGTTTTAAAATTCCAAAAACCCCATTCGTCAGTTTTTGAAATACCAATTTTTTTTTGATTTAAAAAGAAAGTTAGTTCTGTATCCGATTCAGATCTTCCTGATAACATGATACTTCCACTTGGAGAATACTCAACAATATCCAATACAATACCTTCACTTACTTGTTCCAAATTTAATAATAATGACTGCTCAGTTCCTTTATTAGAAGATTTCATTATAAGAGGTTTTTTTGGCTCACTGTAGTTTAGGAAAACAAATATAGTTTGATCTGATTGTACTTCTTCTCCTTTATTATTTATGCTTCTTAAAAGAAGTTTTTTAATTCCTGGTTTTAAGGGAATTTGACTTGTCCAAACCCACTCTCCATTAAAATCAGAGATTATATTAGCTATTTTAATTTCCCCGTCAAAAAGCATTATCTCTTCATTAGGTCTAGTTCTCCCAGCAATAACTGCATCACCATTTTTTGTAATTCTAACAACATCAAAAGATAAAAATTCTTTTTTGGTTTTTTTTATGATTTTTTCTGATGTTTCTTTCCTAATATTTTCTCTGTTGTTTTCGTTATTTTCAGTTATATTATTAGGAATTGGAATTAAACTATAAATGGAGAACCCACTAACTATTAGAACTATTAAAAGTAGAATTTCTTTTTTCATATTTAGAATGTTGTTTTTATTACTATAGCTTAATTTTTTTATTTTTTTATCTTTTTTTTTAAAAGGCACTATGACATTAAATATAGGAATATTTTGTGGTTCAAAAATAGGGAATGATGAAAAGCATTTAAAACTTACAAAAAAAGTTGTGGCATGGATAGGAAGTAAAAAATTCAATATTGTTTTTGGAGGTTCTCAGCTAGGTTTGATGAAAGTAGTATCAACAGAAGCTAAAAAATTTGACATTAAAATCTATGGTATTATTCCAGATTTTTTGTCATATACGATAGATACAAAAAAATTTATAATAACTGATTTAATCGTTACAAAAACTCTGGAACAAAGAAAAAAGCAATTTTTGCAACGCTCAGATTGTTTTCTTGTTTTGCCTGGTGGAATAGGAACTTTGAATGAAATGATGGATTTAATTGTAAAAAAAGAGCTTAAAGAAGTTTCTAAGCCTATATTTTTAGTAAATGATACTAACTATTGGAATCCATTTATAAAACTTATAGAACATTTTACAAAAGAAAATTTTCTAGATAAGGATGTATTCAATAAAATCTTGAATGTATCCGCGTTAAAAACGGTCAAAAAAAAAATTGAAGAGATAAAATGCCAAAAATAAAAGTAAAGAATCCAATAGTTGAGCTTAATGGTGACGAAATGGCCAGAGTAATGTGGAAATCGATTAAAGATCAACTAATAAAACCATTTCTTGACATAAATTTTATTGAATACGATTTGGGTATAGAAAATAGAAATAGAACTAATGATGAAATAACTATTGAAGCTGCCAAATCTATTAAAAAAAATAATGTTGGCATTAAATGCGCAACTATAACACCTGACAATAAAAGAGTTAAAGAATTTAAATTGAAATCAAAATTCGCATCTCCTAATGGAACAATTAGAAATATACTGAACGGAACAATTTTTAGAGAGCCAATAATTTGTAAAAATATTCCAAAACTGGTTCCTCATTGGAAAAAACCAGTAATAATCGCAAGACATGCATTTGGAGATATATATAAATCTAAAGACTTTAAAATTAATAAAGAAGGAACTTTATTTCTCGAATTTATCCCTAAAGATGGTAGTAAAGCCACAAAAAAAGAGATATATCATTTTAGATCTGATGGAGTAGCACTTGGTATGTTCAATGTAGATACATCAATTAAGGATTTTGCAAAATCTTGTTTTAATTTTTCACTTAAAAAAAGAATTTCTTTATTTTTTTCTTCCAAAAATACAATCTTGCAAAATTACGATGAAAAGTTTAAAGAAATATTTAACAGGTTATACGAAGAAGAATTTAAATCAAAGTTCAAAAAATATAACTTACAATATCAACATAGACTAATCGATGACATGGTTGCATGTCTCATGAAATGGAATGGAGGATATCTTTGGGCTTGCAAGAATTATGATGGTGATGTTATGTCAGACCTTGTAGCACAAGGATTTGGTTCTTTAGGTCTAATGACATCCATTCTTCAAAGTCCAGATGGAAAAGTGACAGAAACAGAGGCTGCGCATGGAACAGTGACTAGTCATTTTAGGCAACATCAAAAAGGTTATGAAACCTCAACAAACCCAGTTGCATCTATTTTTGCATGGACTAGAGGTTTGGATCAAAGAGCTACACTAGATAAAAATGAACGACTAAAGAAATTTTCTAAAACTCTAGAAAATATTTGCATCCAAAACATAGAATTAGGGAAAATGACAAAAGACCTAGCACTATTAGTTGGACCAGAACAAAAGTGGTTAACTACAAATGAATTTTTAAATCACATAAAAGTTGAACTAAAATCAGTTATTAAGTAGCATACTTATAAATTCTTCAACTTTCGGTATCTTTGACAGATCTGAACCGCCTCCTTGAGCTAAGTCTCTTCTACCTCCACCACCTTTTCCACCAAAGAAAGTTGAAAAATCTCTAATCATTTTACTTGCATCATATTTTGAAATTAAATCGTCAGATATTGATAGAACTATTGTTACTTTGTTATTTAATTTAGAAATCAATACAATTAATCCTGATACAATTTTTGTTTTAATATTATCTGAATAATTTTTCAAATCTTTTACATTCATGTTACATACTTCAATGTAAACAGATATTTCGTTGATTTTTTTTAAATATTTAGAATTAAACTCATCATGTTTTTTTTGAACATTTGTTTTTTTTAATCTAATATTTTCTGTTACTAAATTTTCAACTTTATTTATAATATTTTCATCATTTGTTTTTAAAATAGCTTTTAGGTTTTGTAATAACTCTGAATTATATAAATTAAGTTTGTCATTCTCTTTTCCAGTTATGGCTTCAATTCTTCTAACGCCAGAAGAAACCGAGGTTTCATTCAAAATTCTAATCGAACCAATTTCTCCTGTAAAATCAACATGTGTTCCTCCACATAATTCTGATGAAACAAAACTAAAATCAGTTCTTTTTTCGCCAAGAGAAATGACTCTCACTTCATCAGAATATTTTTCACCAAAAAGCCCTATAGCCCCGCTTTTTAAAGCTTTTTCATAATCCATTAGCTTGGTGTCAACTTTATAATTTCTTCTTATGACATCATTAACTAGATTTTCAACTGTATTAACTTGATTTTTTGACATTGGGAAATTATTGGTAAAATCAAATCTTAATTTTTCAGAAGACACATAAGAACCTTTTTGTTTAACATGTTTACCTAACGTCATTCTCAATGCCTCATGGATTAAATGAGTTGCTGTGTGATTATTTCTTGCTTTCATCCTGTGATTTTTGTCTATTTTTAAAAAGTAACTATCACCAACAACTAATTCACTTCTAATTTTTTCGCAAAAATGAAGATGGAATTGACTTCTTTTTTTCGTTTGATTGATTTCGCAAATTTCATCCTCATTTTGATTAATAAAAATTTTTCCTTTATCTCCAATCTGTCCACCTGACTCTGCATAAAATGGTGATTTATCAAAGATTAAAATCAAATTTTTTGAATTGCTAGTTTTCTTCAAAAAACTTTCTCCTTCAATAATAGCCAAAAGTTTTGATTTTTCTTGATAGTTGGTATACCCGGTAAAATTCGTAATTTTAAATTTATTTTTTAATTCTTTAAATAGACTTTCATCTGAATTATGTTTAATGATTTTCCACGTATCCTTAGATTTATTTTTTTGATCTTTAATAAAAAGTTCTATTTCCTCCAGATTTAAATTTATTTTCTTTTCCCTTAATATTGTTTGTGTTAGGTCTATTGGAAATCCGTATGTGTCATATAGTTTAAAAGCTGTTTCAGACGAAAATTCATTATTTTTTGTAGAAGCAATTTCCTGTTTCAATAATTTTAAACCTGATTTCAATGTTTCAAGAAATTTTTCTTCCTCTAATCTGAGGTTTTCAATTACAATTTTTTTTTGTAATGCCAACTCTGTGTAAGTTTCTTTATACTTTTCACAAAAAATATCAGCCAATTTATAAAGTAATGGTTTTTCATAACCAATGAAAGATAGATGTCTTGAAGCTCTTCTAATTATTCTTCTTAAGACATAACCTCTTCCCTCATTTGAGGGCAAAA
>MDTB01109933.1_pt1 | contig 18444 bp, 16 predicted proteins | sample 811161 | NCBI WGS metagenome assembly MDTB01 (sample SAMN05326650, study PRJNA326480) | marine metagenome | isolation source: seawater | place: Mediterranean Sea | collected 2009
CACGAATATTTCCGCCTCTATATGCGCTTTTTAACTCTTGTACTCTATTTAAAAAATCTGGGTCATTTGGATCACCAATCGATTTTTTCCCAAATAAACCTTTAACTGTTGAGCACCCCTGAAGCATGAGAATCGCCAACAATAGAATACTTAATTGCTTACCCATCATTCTCCCATTGAACCAATTCAAGATCATTACCATCAAACACCGCATAAGAAGGTTTGTGAAACCAATCACCTAGGACTGCCAACTTACCTCTTCCAATTGTAAATATTTCGCCAAGATGGTAGTGTCCCGAAATCATAAAGTCACAGCCGCTATCAAAATGGCTTCTTGCAGCTTGTTTCAGTTCAATACGAACATCTTTATTAAAATCTGCTGAATGCATGTCTTCTTCCCCACTTCTTGATATGAAACGAGCAATTCTGTATCCAATTGTAGGATGGAGCCAGTGAAACAACCAAATAAAAGTTTTTGATCGAATAACCTTTTTTAGTAGTCGATATCCATGGTCCCAACTCAACAGGCCATCACCATGAGTAAGATAAAATTTCTTTCCTTGAATTTCAATCTGTCTGGAATCAAGGAATACCACGTCCATAATTTCATTTTTGATATGATCTCCAACCCAATAGTCATGATTTCCTGCAAGAAAATAGAGTGATACGCCACTCTTTCTTAAAGATTTCGTTTGTTCAAAAAAGTCAAAATATGATTTAGGAATTAGATCAGGGTATTCAAAATAGAAATCGAAAAGATCACCCATGAAAAAACAGGTTCCTCCAGTATCAGCTATCCTTTCAAAAAGACGATAGAGCTTGTTCCTACGTTTTTTTTCTCCCTCGTCAAGGGTCAACTTCAAGTGTATGTCTGAAATAAAATAGACGGGTGTATTCATAAAGGCCGAAACTTAACTGTGTATTGTACATATTATTATTTTTTTTTTACTTCTCCAAACAACATCTATTTTAGCATGAAGGTTTAAATTATTCGTATGACTATGAAGAACATATTATGTTTTGGAGATTCTAATACATGGGGATTTGTACCAGGAGCATTTGATCCTAAAACACTATACATGAAGCGTTATTCCATTAGAGAGCGATGGCCAGGACTACTACGTGATATTCTGGGCGAAGATTTCCATATTATTGAAGAGGGCCTAAATGGTAGAACAACTAACGTAGAATATCCTGATTTATCTGGAAGAAGTGGGACATCCTATATATTGCCCTGTTTATATTCCCACTCCCCATTAGATCTAGTGATCCTTAATATTGGTATAAATGACATCAAAGCAATATTTGATAGAAGTATGATGGAAATCTCTAAAGGCATGTCTGAAATAATCGATCTTATTAGATCAACCTCATACGGACCAGACATGCAAGGTCAACCTCAAATACTTTTATTAAGTCCCTCAGCATTAATTCATGAAGGATATGTTGATCAAAATAATGAATCAGCATTTAAAGGTGGAATGGAAAAATCACTACTATTTAACGACTATTATAAAAAATTAGCTTTAGAAAGAGACTGTCACTATGTTGATTTACAGTCGGTTGTAAGTTATTCAAAAATTGATGGTTTGCACTACGATAAAAGAGGACATGCTGTTGTAGCTTCTATCGTGGCATCTAAAATCAATGAAATATTTACATAAAATGTTTCCTAGTCCTCAATAGTTGACTTATTTCAGGAAAATTACCTAGAATTGGGTAACTCCAAGTCGTTGGGGACGTATTTTAAAATGAAAATAAAACACATATTTAGCATCCTATTATTTATTACCGTTTCCTATGGGCAATCATTTGGGCAAAATAAAGTCCAATACAGAGATTTTGATTGGAACTATATTCAAACTCCTCACTTTGATATCTATTATTATGGAGATCAACAGAGTTTAGCTGAATTTACAGCAGAAGTTGCTGAAGAATCGTATGAACAAATATCAATCCATCTTAGATGGGACCTCAAGCGCAGAGTCTCTATTATGGTATACAATTCACATAATGAGTTTCAACAAACAAACGTTGTGGGCACTTACATGAGAGAGGGTATCGGCGGTGTAACAGAATTATTCAAGAACAGGGTTGTATTTCCATTTGAAGGTAACTACGAACAGTTTCGCCACGTAATTCATCATGAGCTGGTACATGCGGTGATTAATGACATGGTTTATGGAGGCAGGATGCAAAATGTTGTATCAAGTAGAACCAAGATAAGGGTTCCTATATGGTCTAATGAAGGTCTAGCAGAATATCTTAGCTCTAATTGGGATACAAAGGCTGATATGGTAATAAGGGATATTGCAGTTCATGAAAGAATACCTTCAGTTCAAGAATTGAACTATTTCATGGCCTATAAAGGTGGACAATCGCTTTGGCGTTTTATAGCTGGCAAATATGGTAGAGAAAAGATTGGTGATGTATTTAGGTCAATGAAAAGAACCCAGAATGCTGAAAAGGGATATGAAAGTGCACTTGGTATGAACTACAAAGATCTGACAGAAAAGTGGCACAAGTATTTAAAAAAGGAATACTGGCCGGACTTCAAGGATAGAGATCCTCTGGAAGATATGTCAGAGAAGTTAACAGACCACAAAAAACAAAATAACTTTTACAATGTGAGTCCCTCTCTTTCACCTGATGGTAGTATGGTTGCAGTACTGTCGGACCAGAATGGATATTTTGATATAAATATTTTGGATGCTATGACAGGAGAAAAAATTAAAAAGTTAATAAAAGGTAATCGTGGTGTTGATTTTGAAGAATTAAAGTGGCTTCAGCCAGGCTTATCCTGGTCACCAGATAGTAAAAAAATTGTCTTTGCCGCAAAAGCAGGCAAAGGGGATGTCTTACATGTTGTAGATGTTGAAAATCGGAAAGGTGATAAATATGAATTAGATATTGAAGGTGTCTTTTCAGCATCTTGGAGCCCAAAAGGTAATGAGATTGCTTATGTTGGACAGTCTGGAAACTCCAGTGATATCTATATATTTGATTTGAAAAGCCAAACTTCCAGAAAAATTACTGATGACATTTTTTCTGATGCTTACCCTACCTGGAGCGGAGATGGTAAGAACATCGCATTTGTTTCAGACCGAGGCAATAAAATATCTGGGGAATATGACGGCTTTATGTACGAACACGACTACAGTCAGACAGACATTTATTCCATCAATGTTGAAACAAAAAAAATCCATAGGATAACAAAAACTGATTACAATGAATCCCATCCAGTTTGGTCAAAAACTAGTGATAATATCTTTTATACCTCAGATTACAATGGTGTATGGAATCTCTTTAGGCATTCTATGGTGGAGGGTGAACACTCTGAACCTATTCCAGTGACTAACGTGTTGACTGGGCTACAACAACCTACAATTAGCGGTGATGACAAGCTGCTCATTTTTGCAGGTTATTCTGGTATTGGATGGGATCTATACAGCATGGCAAACCCATTAGCTTTAAAAAAGCAAACAGTAAATCCAACTCAATTCATTTTAAATGGGGAAACCGAAGAAACATCAATCGCTGATCTTCGCAAGCATAAATCAAATATGAGGAGTATGATAGAAGAATCAAACAATTACTCTGATTATGTCTTTGCAAGGGGCTACGAGCATTTTAATTCTACCGGATCAGAGAGCGGTATTTCTGAAGAGCTTGTTTCCATAGATTCGGTAAAAGTAGATGGGCAGTACGTACCAAAAGCTTACAAGACAAGATTTACACTAGACGTTGTAAGTGGCAACCTGCAGATCAGTAATGTTTTTGGTACTAGTGGGATGACATACTTTGCATTCAGTGATATATTGGGAGATCACCAAATTGCGTTTGGTACTGAAATGGTTCTGACGCTTGAAAATAGTGATTACTTCTTTCAATATGGGTATCTAAAAAATAAAATGGATTATTATTTCATAGCATTTCAAAATGCGAACTTTTTTCAGGCCGACTATTGGAGTTTAGCTCGATTAAGACACTACGGTATACAGGGTATCATTTCCCAACCATTTAGTCGATATCAAAGGCTAGACTATGGACTTTCTTGGCACAATATAAACTATTCAATCTTAGAGCAGGCCTATAATGATTTTAATCAAGTACAGTATTACACAACATATTCAACAACCTACTCTACAGTTTTACCAAGGGTTAGTTATATTTACGATAATTCAGTTTTTGGTTTCACCGGGCCTGTTGATGGCTTCAGGCAAAACTCTACACTAACAGTTAATCCAGGCTATGGTTCGAACCAGATAAAATTTCAAACAATTAAATCGGATGTAAGAAAATATTGGCGCTTAGGAAGAGACTATACCATCGCAGTAAGAGGGTATTTTGGGAAAAGTCTTGGACCAAATAAGCAAAAATTCTTTTTAGGAGGGATTCCATACCTTCTGACTGGAGGTGGAGAAACAAATGGAATACAGGACGATAATATTTTTAGAGACGTTATATTAGATACATCAAATGCAACCTTGATACATGATATCTACTTTACTGAGTATGCCTGGCCTCTAAGAGGAGCTCGTTTTGCTGAACGCTTTGGGAATACAACCTCCCTTTTCAACATTGAGGTTCGTTTCCCGTTTATAAATTACTTGGCATTGGGTTTCCCATTGAAAATGATATTTGGCAATATAAGAGGTCATGCATTTCTGGATGTTGGAGCAGCGTGGGATAGCAGAGACGAGTTCTCCACCAATAATTGGCCAGATAGATATGGCAATAATGTAACAGGGGATTATTCCCCCTGGGTATCAACTGCAGGTCTGGGGACCAAAATCAACTTAGGATATTTTCTATTAAAAATTGAAATGGCCTGGGATAGAAATGATAGTGGTTATTCAAAACCACAATGGTATTTCTCTCTAGGCCCTGATTGGTAGACCTTTCTTGATTCACTGCTACCTGATAGGCAACTTCAAGACCTATCATGGCTAAAATAAAAACAAAAACAGCTTTTCTATGTTCTGCATGTGGAGATGATTTCCCTAAGTGGAATGGGCAATGCCCTTCGTGCAAAGAATGGGGCACCCTCTCAGAATTTAAAACCAGAGCCAAAGGTAAAAGAATTGTATCTGAAAGAGAATCTAAATCTTTAATTGACATTTTAGATAGAGATCCCGGGAAAAAATTGAGTACCGGATTGAATGAAGTTGATAGAGTTCTGGGCGGCGGCCTTTTATCTGGTTCACTTATTTTGTTAGGTGGGAATCCCGGTGTGGGTAAGTCAACTCTTGCATTACATATATGTTCTGGACTCGCAAAAAAAGCATTATACATATCCGCAGAAGAGAGTGAAGAACAAGTTGCATTAAGAGCAAAAAGATTAAGGATTAATCCTGAAAACCTATATTTTTCAGGAGAGAACGATCTAGATGGTATTCTAAATCATTTGGATCGCATACAGCCACAGATTTTAGTAGTAGACTCCATTCAAACCATAATGAATTCAGACCTGGATTCATTACCTGGATCACCAAGCCAAATACGTGATTGTGGGCAAAGACTTTTAGAAACTGCAAAACATAAGGATGTTGCCATATTAATCGTAGGACACGTAACAAAAGAGGGAACTATTGCAGGACCTAAAATGCTTGAGCATATGGTAGACACGGTTTTATACATGGAAGGAGACGACCGATATGATCACAGAATGCTTAGGTCAGCAAAGAACCGGTTTGGAGCCACTCATGAAGTAGGCATCTTTCAAATGAATGAGACTGGATTAGAAGAAATTAAAAATCCTTCAGAAATGTTTCTAGCTGAACGCAGTTTTGATGTTGCAGGCACAACCATATACCCTTCACTTGAAGGCACTAGGCCAATTTTGGTTGAGGTACAGGCACTAGTTTCAAATGCGAATTATGGTACCCCTCAGCGTAATGTTAATGGTTTTGACTATAAACGATTAGGTATGTTAATTGCAGTCCTAGAAAAGAGGATGGGACTTGCGATGGGGTCGAAAGATGTATTTGTAAATTTAGTAGGAGGCCTCAAGGTTGATGACCCTGCCTTAGATCTTTCAATAATCTCCTCGATTGCTTCCAGCACAATGAACAAACCTGTAGATAAAGAGATAGTGCTTTGTGGTGAAGTAGGGCTTGCTGGTGAAGTAAGGTCAATTAATCGTATTGAGCATCGATTGACTGAAGCCCAATCACTTGGATTTAAAATGGCTCTCATACCATCATCAAGTCTAAAGAAAAGCATTCAAAAATTAAAATTAAAGATTGATTTGAAACCAATCAGGTATGTCAAAGAGGCATTCCAAATATTATTCTAAGCCATCTTTGAAATTCACACTAAAAACCAATTCTTCAAAATATAATGCACGAACTGGCGTGCTTGAAACACACCATGGTAGCATTAATACCCCTGTGTTCATGCCTGTTGGTACCATTGGCGCAGTAAAAACAATGGACCCATTTGAGCTCAAAAGTATAGACTTTAAAATAATACTTGGGAACACCTATCACCTATATCTAAGGCCAGGAACTGATATTATAAATAAAGCTGGCGGACTCCATAAATTCATATCCTGGGATAGGCCTATTTTAACTGATAGTGGAGGCTTCCAGGTTTTTTCACTTTCTAGATTAAATAAAATATCTAATGATGGAGTTGAATTTCAATCACACTTAGATGGTAGTAGACATATGTTTACGCCTGAAAGCTCAATGCAAATTCAAAGGAAACTCGGTTCGGATATTATCATGGCCTTTGACGATTGCCCTCCAGGAAACTCTGATCATTTTACGATAAAAAAATCTGTTGAAAGAACAACTAATTGGATGGTTCGGTGTTCAGACTGGTTAGAAAAAAACCCGAGATATTATGATCATGAACAAGTTGTTCTTCCCATAATCCAGGGAGCAACAGACTTAGAGCTTAGAAAAATAAGTGTTGAACAACTTATTCAACATTCATCATGTGGCATGGCTATTGGTGGTCTAGCTGTTGGAGAGGAAAAAAATGCAATGATGGATACCATAGAATATTGTGACACCTTATTACCTAAAAATCAACCACGATATCTGATGGGGGTAGGGAAACCAACTGATCTAATAAAATCAGTCCAGAGAGGTGTTGATATGTTTGACTGTGTAATGCCTACAAGAAATGGAAGGAATGGTCACATTTTTACATGGAATGGAGTTTTAAATATTAGAAATGAAAAATATAAAGACGACTATTCTGCACTCGACGATCACAGTTCCCATCAATGGGGGACTACATTTTCAAAGTCATATGTTAGACATCTTTTTAATATTAATGAAATTTTAGGTCTCAGGATAGCATCGACCATGAACCTCACTTTTTATAATGATCTCATGGTGGAAATAAGAAAAAGTATTAATGAAAAAAATTTTGGCAATTGGTCTGATTCAATGTTATCAAAAATGAATCAAATGAAGGGAATGTGATGCCAAAGTTGGTTGTAAGAGTGATAGATGCTTATGTATTTCGCAGAACGAAAAACGGCATCAAGTTTCTTTTATTAAAACGTGCGAAAACAAAAATATATGAACATTTGTGGCAGGGCGTTGCTGGAAAAATCGAAAAAAATGAGTCAGCGATCGAAGCTGCAACCCGAGAATTAATGGAGGAAACTGGTTTTACTCCTTGTAAAATATTTGTGGCTGATCATGTTAGTAAATTTTATGAAGCTAATGGAGATAGGATTAATCTTGTCCCTGTTTTTGGTATCGAGGTTCAAGACAGTAACGTTGCTATTTCTGAAGAGCATTGTGACTTCAAATGGGTTGAATTTGATTTAGCCTGTAAAACACTTGTTTGGAAGGGCCAGAAAGAGGGAATTTCTGCAGTATATGATATGTTAAAGTCAAATGATGATCGGATGAAATGGTCCGAAATAAATTTATAAAGCAACGGAGAAGTATATGTTAGAAGTAGGAAGTAAGGCCCCTGATTTTACCCTAGACGATCAAGATGGTAACCCAGTCAGCCTAAGCAATTTTAAAGGTCAAAAAGTATTGTTATGGTTTTATCCAAAAGCCAGCACTGGTGGATGAACAACTGAAGGACAAATGCTCCGTGATGAGTATAAAAATTTTCAAAAAAAGAACACTGAAATCGTTGGAATGAGTGCTGATTCCGTAAAAGCCCAAAAAAACTTTTGCTCAAAACAAGAGTTCCCTTTTTCTCTACTCTCTGACCCTGAGAAGGAGACTATAAGATCATATAACGCTTTTGGATTAAAAAAGTTTATGGGCAGAGAGTATGAAGGAATCTATCGTGTTTCATATTTAATTGATGAAGAAGGAATAATTGAAAAGGCTTATGAAAAAGTTAAGCCAAAGGAGCATGCCGCTCAGGTCTTATTGGACATTGACTAAAAAGAAACCTTCAACCCGCTATTTTCAAAAGCAACTTCATTGATTTTATCATCAAGATAACCCATCATCACAGAATGGCCACTTACCCTAATGCCATCATCTAACATATCATAATCTGATAGATGGATTGGTTCTCCATTGATTGATAATGCTGCCGTATTTTCTATACATATTGCAATATCATTGCTAGAAAAATTGTCGAGATTATTTAGGTCGTGTCTTAGGTTATAATCTTTCCCTGATTCTCCAATAGTAAGTTGAGGATTTTTATTGTTATATATTAATCCACAGTGTACGGGAAGAATCGCTTGAAAAATGATCCAACAAATTGAGCCTGTTCTCAGGTCGCAATGGAATCTCGTCCTACTTTTTAATCCGATTGCTTTCTGGATGCCATTGACATTGATTAAAAGATTGTAATGAGATAATCGTATTCCAGATTCTTTTTCAAATGATAAGATGGCTTCTTCACTCAGTAGAGGCTTATGTTTCGCTAAATACTTGTTTGAATATGTTTTTATAGTTTCAAATAGACTTACATTTAATCTAACAGTCTGTGCATCAACAATCCTTTTATTTATATTTTCAATACTCTGATCCTGAGTAAAAATTGCAGAGCAACCCATGTTCCAGATACCAAAAAGCAATATCTGGCATTCGAGGTATTCAAGCTCTGGTATGATAACCCTTTGTTTTGGTTCTATTCCTATACTTTGTAACCAGTTACTTGTTTGCATTACAAGGTCAAAAAAGGCTTGGTTAGTTATATTAGACATCTCATTCATCATTTGATCAGAAAATTTAATTGTCTGACCCTCTATCAATGATCGCATGGATGGATAGGGGGTCATATATTCAATTGGCTCAACATTACCAATACATTGCGCACTATATATCTTCGTTTTTATATCAGATTTCATGATGAAACCTATAAAACTTTTTAATTGGAAGTTTATCAATTGTTTTTGTACTCTGTGATACACAAAATAATATGTCATATGAATAAATTATGTACTTTTTTGTTTCTCACTGTATTAATTGGTAGAGATTTAAATCAGTCACTACAAATTGCAGGAGACAATAGCTTAGAGATAAAAAAAGCTATGTCATCAGTTCCTCTTAATCAGTCTAAAGCTATGCAGTGGCTTATTACACACATGCCGAATGAAGATCTTAAGAAAGTGAAAGCTGAATTTCTTGTTTTAAACTCTAACATTGCCCATCAGGCAAGGGAAGACACTAAATGGGGGCAAGAGATTCCCGAGGATTTATTTTTTAGTTACGTGCTTCCATATGCTAATTTAAATGAAACAGTAGAGGGCTGGCGTCTTGACTTTTTTAAGAAATTTTATCCAATGGTAAAAGATATGCCATCGGCATATGATGCAGTCGCTTTTTTAAATCAAAAAATCTTTGATGAGCTAGGTGTTATTTACTCTACAAAGCGACCAAAGGCTGATCAGTCTCCTTACGAAAGCATCGATGCTGGAATGGCTTCTTGCACTGGCTTGAGTATATTACTCATAGACGTATGCCGGAGTGTTGGAATTCCTGCTCGTTTTGTAGGTACACCATCATGGTACAACAATTCTGGTAACCATTCTTGGGTTGAGATTTGGGATGGAGAATGGTATTTTACAGGAGCAGCAGAACCCACTGAGGATAGGCTTAATGAATCTTGGTTCCAAGATCTTGCTAGTAAAGCTGAGAAAGGAAGTAATAAATATGGAATCTTCGCTGCTACTTGGGAGCATACGGATATCTACTTTCCAATGGACTGGTTGCCAGGTGTAAAAAAATACAATGCGATAGACGTTACTAATAGATATAGAGGTAGTATTTTAGATGAACAGTTTGTACCCATTCGTATTAGGGCATTGGATTCATCTGGGAATAGGCAACAGGTAAAAATTATTATCTATGGCGAAAATAATTTTACTAAAGAGGGATTTAGTAAAGATGAGACTTATGATGCAAATGATCATTTAACATTCATGGTCCCCAAAGGAGAAATATTCACACTCCAATCAAAAAAAGTGACAAAGGTCATTAAAGCGGACAAAGAGAAATTAATTAACCTTGAGATTTAAATTTATTTTGGTTTAATCTTACGAGAAATTTCAAAAATATCACTAGGTCTAGTGTATTTATTCCCGGCCAGCCTTCCAATTGGCTCAAGCTTGTCTAACAAAATATGACCATCTTCATAGACATCATCATCTATATGAAATAATAAGACGGTTCCAATAACAATGAACCCACTTCCTGCGTTGCCGTCCCCTATTTCGACAATTTGATTTAGTTCACACTCAAAACTTACTTTTGACTCGAGTAACCTAGGGGGATTTACTTTATCGGAGGCTATCGGATTCAACCCAGAAATTTCGAACTCATCCACATTGGAGTCAAAATCAGTAGAGCACATCACCATTTTTTCTGCAAAACTTTCTGATACTATGTTTACTACAAATTGGTTGTTGTCTCTAATATTGGTGAGTGTATCCTTTTCTTTGCCATCCCAGCCACGTCTTGCTGGTGCAAACATGATTGTAGGTGGCTTTGAACAAACTCCATTGAAGTATGAAAATGGGGCAATGTTATTTCCCCCTTCTTTTGATATTGTCGACACAAATGCTATTGGCCTGGGGACAATTGACCCTATCATCAGTTTGTGTGTGTCAGTAAAAGATACTTTTGAAGGATCAAGTTTCATTTTTTAATCCATGAAAATGGATAATCTTCATCATTAACACTCATTGCCTGTTCTGTTAAATTGAGCTTTTTAAAGGAATCAATCATTACAGCTAGTTCGTTTGTTTGTTTTGCCCCAATGGATTCTTCTATCTTACCAGGTTGTGGACCATGAGTGAGGCCCATTGGATGGTAGGTTATAGACTCTCTTTCAATATCTTTTCTACTCATGAATTCTCCCTCAGCATAGTAGATGACTTCATCTGAATCAACGTTGCTGTGAGCATATGGCGCTGGTATTGCCTCAGGATGGTAGTCAAATAATCTTGGTACAAAAGAGCATATTACAAACCCTTTGCTCTGAAAGGTTTGATGAACAGGGGGAGGCTGATGAATTTTCCCTGTAATAGGCATAAAGTCATTTATATTGAAAGCATAAGGAAAGAAAAACCCATCCCATCCAACAATATCAAAGGGGTGATGCCTATATGTATATGTTTGGATACCATTTTTTAGTCTAACCTGAACATTCGTTGACTTATCCTTCAAAGGCCCAACAAATGCTGGGGTGGTTATATCGCGTTCTGAGAATGGTGAATGTTCTAATAATTGACCAAATTTATTTCGATATCGTTCTGGAGTTTCAACCGGGCTAGAAGATTCAATTGCAAGAACTTTCATATTAGTTTCAACGTGTATCTCCCAAATTACCCCTCTTGGAATAACTAAATAATCACCTGCTTTGAGATTAATATCCCCAAAATTTGAATGAAGTGTTCCAACACCCTCATGAATGAATAAGACTTCATCAGCGCAACCATTTTTGTATGGTAAATCCATTGAACAATCAACATGTGCTTTAGAGATTATTAAGTCATCATTAAATAAAAGAGGCACTCTAGAGGTAATACAATCACCGTCTGATTTAATCTTAGAAGTAAGTATGTGTCTATGGCTATGTTTATCCTCGCCAGTCATTAATTTAACTTCGGAAAATTCACCCACTTCCTCAATTGAGGTTGGAGGGTTTTTATGGTAAACGTTAGAATAAATATTGCTAAAACCCTCCCTGCTAATGAGCTCTTCCCAAAGCAATTCATTCTTGTTATTTCTAAATTGAATATGTCGCTTGTTAGGGATTTCCCCTCTTTTTTGATAAAAAGGCATAACTGACTACACTATTTTGTTTTCCAAAACACCAAGTCGTTCTACTTCCAATCTCACAACGTCTCCTTTCTTTATCCATCCATTGGTGTTTTCTGGTCTTAATTCAAGAATACACCCTGTGCCTACGGTACCTGAACCAAGATAGTCTCCAGGCAATAGTTTGGTATTCATTGATGCTCGCTCAATCATTTTCTCAAATGGGTGGTATAGGTCATTGGTATTCCCATCTGAAATTAGCACTTCGTTTACATGACAAGTCATTCTAAGATGCAATTTACCATCATCACCCCAAGCAGTCTCGAGTTCGTCTGGAGTGACCATGTATGGACCAAAGCTAGTTGCAAAATCTTTTCCTTTTGCTGGGCCAAGACTCATTGTCATTTCTTCTCTTTGCAAATCTCTGGCTGACCAATCATTGCAAATTGTATAGCCTGCAATATAACTTGTTGCAGATTCTGATGAAATATTCGCTCCACCATTTGCCATAATAACCGCAAACTCTAATTCAAAATCAAGTTCGTTTGTTCCGCTTGGATAATTGATTTTTTCTCTGTGACCAAATAAGGCAACAGCGTTTGAAAAATAAAATATTGGAATCTTAAACCAATCAGGGTGCATGTCAAGCCCTCGCAGTTTTCTAGCTGAACGGACGTGCTGCTCGAAGGCATAGAAATCTCTGAATGATTGAGGGTCTGGGACCGGGGCCATTAATTCTAAATCTAATTCTAAGTTTGCTATGGGTTTATCAATTTTGTTGGTTTCAATAATGTCCTCATTTGTGATAAGGCCGTCAAGCTTATTTAACAATTCAAAATTGAGACTCCAATTTTTTAGAGAATCTTTTAAAGAGCTGGGAATATCTAAAAATGTTGCATCTCCTCTTTTTTCATTTAACCAACTTGCACTTTTTACTACATCAATAATGTACTTGTTTCTCTTAAATCCAAACCGTGGTTTATCATTTTGATTATGCCGATAAGATGCAAACTTCATTTATAAATTTCCTCTCTTTTCTTGCTCTCTTTCTATAGACTCAAACAATGCTTTAAAATTACCTTTCCCAAAACTGTTGGATCCTTTTCGTTGAATGATTTCAAAAAAAAGAGTTGGTCTATCTTGTAGTGGTTTTGTAAATATTTGCAACATGTAACCATTTTCATCACGGTCAACCAATATTCCAAGATTTTTTAAAGTCTCTATGTCTTCATCAATCTTACCAACCCTTTCAACTAGGCTATCATAATATGAATCTGGAGTTGGTAGAAATTCAACACCATTCTCTTTCATTAGTTCAACTGAATGAACTATGTTTTTAGTAGATAAAGCTAGGTGCTGTACGCCTGCTGTTTCATAGTAATCTATGAACTCTTGTATTTGAGATTTTCTTAGGCCGTCAGCTGGTTCATTTATTGGTATTTTCACTATCTCGTTATCGTTGGCCATTACAATTGAACGAAGTGATGAGTATTCAGTATTTATATCTTTATCATCCACGGTCCAAAACCGATGCCAACCAAAAACCTTTTCATAAAAATTACAAATAGTTTGCATTTCACCATCTGGCTGATTCCCAACAACATGGTCTATATGCGCAAGCCCACTCGTCTCTTTTTTTGACTCAGAATTATATTTGCCATAGCCAGGTAGGAAAGAACCTTTATAATTATTTCTTTCAATAAAAGTATGAATGGTATCACCAAATGTATGGATAGAAGCCATAACTGCTTCTCCATTTTCATCTTTAATCTCCAATGGCTTCATTGCACTTTCGGCACCCCTTTTAATACAAGATTTCCAGGCCTTTTCAGCATCGTTAACTGTCAAAGCAACGTCCTTTATACCATCACCATGCCGATCAATATGGTAGCCTATTTCTGTATCTTTTTTCATTGGAGAGGTAAATACGAGGAAAATTTTACCTTGATTTAAAACGTAACTCACCTTGTCTCTTGATCCTGTCTCAAGTCCACGATACGCAACCGTATCAAACCCCATGGTTTTATTATAGAAGTATGCTGTTTGTTTTGCATTTCCAACATAAAATTCACAATGGTCAAATCCTTTAATAGAGTATGGCGCTGGGTTCATAATATTTCCTTTAGTAATTTTATGAATCTCTGGTTCTCTTTTTCAAGCCCTATTGATATTCGTATATGCGTTGGCCATCCAAATGAATTTAGCTGTCTGACAATTATACCTTTTTTTAACAATTTTTCTGTTAATTGTGTCGCCCTAGATTCTGATTCCCAGATGGTGGTAATAAAGTTTGCAATGGAGGGAATGTATTTCACTCCTATTGCTTTTAGCTGTTTCTTAAGGTACTCCATCCCTTTTCTATTTGTTTCAATTGTCTTTGATAAAAAATCACTATCATCAAGTGCTGCGTGTCCTGCAATCTGAGCTAATGTAGAAGGTTCAAATGGAACCTTTACTTTTAGTAAATTATTAATAAGCTCATCATGAGCAAAGCCATAACCTATTCTTACTCCACCTAAGCCATAAGCTTTTGAAAAAACTTCGCAGTGTAATGACATTATCATACCTATATGTCATTGAGTCAGGATAACCCTCTTTACTTTCTGCATATTCAAAATACGCTTCGTCTAGAATGATGAGCACCCTATCTGGTACATATGAATAAAAAGTATCAAACTCTTCTCTGGTAATATAAGTTCCCATTGGATTATCTGGATTTGCAATATATATGATCTTCGTATAATCATTTATTTTGTCTGCCATGGATTCAAGATCATAACGATAATTATTCATTGGGACCCAGTGAATTTTATTTCCTGAAGCATTTGCTAGTACCCGAAAACCAATGAAAGAATTCATAGCACTAACTATTTCATCATCATTTAGTAAAAAGGTACGCATTATGGTTGACATTATTCCCTCGGATCCAGAGCCAAGTACTACATTATTTATGTTAACATTAAATCTATTGCTAAGTTTTTTTCTTAGTTCATAGCCTGATGCGTCTGGATATCTGTGACTATCAATCATTGAATTTTGAATTGCATTTAATGCTTTTGGAGAGGGGCCTAGTGGATTTTCATTAGAGGCTAATTTAATTATATTTTCAAAACCTAATTCTCTTTGAACTTCTTCAATGGTTTTTCCTGGCTTATAACTTTTTAACTTTTTTATGTATGAGGGAACAAGAGGCATATTTGTTAAATAAATTTATTATGAGAAATTTACAAAGAAATATGTATTTCTTAGTGAGACATAAAAAAACTAAATCAAATAATCCATATGAAAATTGAAGGTCCTTTAGTAGCTGCTGTTTTTGTTGAACGGCCTAATCGTTTTGTTACGATCATTGAAATAGGTGGTAAGAAGTATAGGAGTCATTTGCCTGATCCGGGAAGGCTTAAAGAACTACTTATCCCGGGAGTTAATTTGCTAGTAAGGCCTGCTCCTAAAAATAAAATAAGATCGACCGTTTTTACAACGGTAATGGTAAATCTAAAAGGACAATGGATATCTCTTGTTTCCACCCTTCCAAATCAATTCATAAATTATTCCCTTCAAAAAAATAGTTTACCTATTTTTAAAAATTACAGATTAGTTAGACCAGAAGTTGCTATTAGAAATCATAGATTTGACTTTTTACTAAAGCATAAAAGCGGCAAAATTTTTTTCCTTGAGGTAAAGTCTGTTACCTTTGTTGAAGATGGAATTGCAAAATTTCCAGATGCTGTAACTATTAGAGGTATGAACCACGCCAAAACTTTAACTGATCTTGTCAGAGAGGGTGAGCTTGCAGGCATATTGTTTGTATGTCAGAGGCCAGATGCAATTCTATTTGAGCCGATGTGGGACAGAGATCCAATGTTCTCAAATGCTTTATTTAATGCATATAAGATGGGCGTCAAGGTCTGGTGTATAACACTCAATGTTTCGCAAACAGAATTATCATTTAATAAACAGATTCCTGTAAATTTAAAAAAGAAATAAGTGGTAAATAAAATTCACAATTTTAGTTTGTTTTTAAAGCAAATGGGATTCTTTCTGTTTGTATCCTGTGCTGCCATCATGGCACCACCTGGTGGGCCAAAAGATGAAACACCACCTGAGCTCGTAAAAGTTACACCTTCTGATGGCACTTCGTACTTTGAAGGTGGTCAGGTTGAATTACTCTTTTCAGAGTACCTTGATGAGAGCTCCATTGAAAGAGCAATTACAGTTCTACCGCTATTAAGTCAAAACCCAGAAATTGCCTTTAAAGGTAATCGACTTATCATTTACTTTCCAGATTCCCTTTCTTTAAATCAAACATATATTATTTCGATAAGTAGAGATCTAAGTGATGAGCATAAGGTGAAGTTATCGAAGGGTCTTCAAGTAGCTTTTTCAACTGGGCCTCAAATTGATCAGGGATTAATATCCGGCTTAGTTGATTATGGCGAAGATGCATCTGTAAATCTATGGAAAATTCAGAATGAAAAAGATTCTCCGACATTTTATGAAAGAACCCCTGATTATGTAATTGATGCATCCAGTGAGGGTAACTATGAATTTAAGTTTCTTTCGCAAGGTCAGTATAGAATAGCTGCTGTTGATAGATTGCTCGCAGGGACTCCCATAATTCCTGATAGACTTGTTTATGGTCTTAGCTGGTTCCCTATTATAGAGTTAGGCTTTCAAGAAAGCGTGAGGAATGTCAATATGAAGATCCCGAAAAGGCTTGGTGGAATAAGGATGATAAATGCTGAAAGTTTTCAAGAATTATGGGGTAGAATTACTTTTTCAGAGAAGGTTGGGAACCTAGTTAATGAAATGAAATTAAGGATTATTGACGAGGATTCATCAAGTCAGGTTGCAACCTTTTTTGAAGATCCAAATGATAATACAAAAATATATTTTTTATTGGACTCTATAGTAAATGGCTCTGCTTCACTAGAATTAGATGAAACAAAAAGATGGAATAAAACTTTAATTGAATCTGGAAGCATTCGAGTAAAAATGGAACCTGGAATAGACACAACTGATTTAATCATCATACAGCCTAATTTGAAATACAAACTGGATATTGAAGCAAAGAATGTAAAACCACTCAAAATTATTTTTTCAAATTTAGTTCAACTAAGCAAAGATAAATATTCCATCAATCTATTAAAAGACTCGGTGAACATTCCGTATTCTCTAGAATGGGATTCTCCAATGGTACTAAGCCTTCTACCTCATAAAAATTGGGAACCTCAGACTAATTATGAATTAAAATTATTGAGTAATGACTTTTCTCCAACTTTTGGGAGGCCACTAAAAGACTCTTTAACATTGATTAATTTTAAAACCAGTGAATATCAAGGTTTTGGATCCCTTATTCTCAATACAAATTTAGAAAAAGAAGAGAATATTATAGCTAAGCTAGAAAAAATGGAAAAACCATATTACACTTTTAGATCAGTTGTAAATTTAGATGGAGAAACAGTCTTGGATGAAATTCCAGAAGGTAATTATTCATTAACTTTTTTTCAGGATAGTGATAATAACATGCAATATTCTTATGGTACTATTGATCCTTATGAAGCTTCAGAGTGGTTTTATAATTTTCAGGATACTGTTAAAATCCGATCTAATTGGGACATTGAGATGCAAGAAATAAAACTTGATCTAGAATTTTAAAATGAGGTGTGTAATATTAGCAGGAGGCAGTGGTTCGAGATTTTGGCCATATAGTAGATCTAGCCGACCAAAACAGTTACTAAAAATTGTTGGAGAAAAATCAATGCTCCAAATGACTGTAGATCGTCTCAAAAAAATAAAAAAAATTACAGATATCTACATCATAACCCGTAAAGATCTTTACAACCAGATAGTCGGTGAAATTAAAGGAGTAGATTCTAAAAATGTAATCGTTGAACCTTCTGGCAAGAATACTGCTCCAGCTATTGGAATGATGGGAGCTTACTTTGAATTGAGTAATCCCGATGAAATAATGGGTGTTTTCCCAGCTGATCATTTAATTGTTGGCCACCGCAAGTTTTCAAATGCAATAAATACTGCTGATTTTCTGGCGAGAAAAGGTGAAAACCTTGTTACGATAGGTATAAAACCCACCTATGCCTCCACTGCATATGGTTACATACAGTACGATGAAAACAGTGAGATAGATCATTTTGATGCCTATCATGTTAAAGCATTTGCAGAGAAGCCGCATTCTAAACTTGCAAAGAGGTTTTTATCTAGCGGGGATTTTTTATGG
>MDTB01044375.1_pt1 | contig 18442 bp, 7 predicted proteins | sample 811161 | NCBI WGS metagenome assembly MDTB01 (sample SAMN05326650, study PRJNA326480) | marine metagenome | isolation source: seawater | place: Mediterranean Sea | collected 2009
CTATTTTCAATCCCGATTACAAACGACTACAAGCTAATATAAATAAAGACCACTTTTTTTATAGGATTTTTGAAGATGCTTTAATACAAACCGGTGTCACTCGCGGTAGGCAAATGAACGATATGGTACTTTTATACTCTAAAAAAGGATGTAAAAAACAACCATTGCATTACGATTATGATCCAAAGGAAGTTAGAAAACCAATCAGACGAAAACCATGTGGTGTACTATTTGCTATAGAACCAAATACAAAAATCAATATCATGGGCGAAGGTGAAATTTATTTGGAACCTGGTGATTGTCTTGTATTTGACGGAGATTGTGTTCATGCTGGTTCAGCATATGATTATGATAATGTGAGGTTACACGTATATTTAGATGTCATTGATATTAAACGTGGTAAAAATTATACCTGGTTTAATTAAATTCTAAAGTTTTATCTATTCCAATAATTTTTAATTTGCACGCTTTCTTTTTTCATATTATTTATGTTTAATAAATATAATTAATATTCAACAATGCAATATTGTATAAATTAATTGAAATAAATAAATAAAATCAAACTATATTAGTTTTAAAATGCAATCTCAAGGAACTATGAAAATAACTTACTCTAACAACAAGGAAAGCTGGCGATATGTTGAAGTCTATGGAACAGACTTTCGTGATGAATTAATTATGATGGCCAATACAGTCGATAAATTAAATTTGTGGCAATGGTTTAAATCTGAAAGCCCACCTGAAGATAAAGGTTATTCTTACTGGGGACATGAAAATGTCAATTTAATTAGCAAATCCCTTCCTCAAAATAATCATAGTGGTGCCACTTTCGCATTTGCTATGCGTGTTATGCAGTCAATAGCTAAAAATGGATTCGATCATTGGAATAATTTAAAACAATAATTGAATTATAAATATAAGATATTAATTAGTTACATTTGTATCTAGTGTAGATAAATTATTATTATTTTCTAAAGAGCCTTTAATTGGAACTGAATTATTTAAAATATTTTTAAATAAGAACGATTCCCCTAAATTTTCAAATAAACTTTTTTTTGATTTTGATTCGTCTAATTTCATTCCCTTGCTATCGCCACCAAAATAATGAAGTCCTACATATACAACAGTACTCGCTAAAACACCAGCTAAAACAGCATTCTTTAAATTGCTATCAAACATATGTAATTATATAATAAATTATTTTATATATATTAATTTAATAGTACAAAAAATATAATATTCCATATAATAATGAAATTAAATATCCAATGTACATAAATGATTTTTGTAATTTCTTTGCGTTTCCATTTTAAACCAAATAATTCCAATAAAGGTTTATATAACCATTTTAACCATGTTTCTGAAAATGAGGAGTTACTATCTTTATTTTCTGTATCTCCTAATAATTTGCTTAAATTTGTAATCAAACATTTATTATCATTTAAGTGCCAATGTAATGGGGTTAATATAATTATTAGTACATAATATTTAAACCACGGTCCAAATTGTGATTTCTTTAAAAATAATAATACTAATGGTGAAAAAATGAAAATAAGATGTAATAAATTTACAAAATCATAAGACTTCATTTTTACAATAAGCATTTACATAATAGTGATAATTTAAATTATTATTTGTTTAACTTCCTCCTCTGTTAATTCTTCTTTTTCTGGTTCAATTATAAAATATCGTATATACTTTTTCCGCCCATCATCATCATATCCATTACTTTGTCGGTTAGGTCTCATGATATATCCATTCGCTCTTAAAATCTGTCTCACCAGGTTAAGCAAGGGCCAACGTTGATTTTTTAAAGCCGTTGATTGTAATGCTGTTAACGCAGATGAACTATGGATTTTCTTTAATTCGTTGATATGTGCTTTTACTTCTTCATATTTATCTTTTGATAAAAGACTATCTCGCAATATTACTAATCCTTCTAATTCTTCTTCGTTTTCTTTTATTAGATCGCATTTTTTTAAAAATTTTAAAATATTTTCGTCCATTTTTACTAAAACCTAATACTTTAATTTACTTAAAAAAACGCACTATCACCGTTTTTATTTTTCCCTTTATACTCAAAAACAATTAACTATTTTTGTATATAAAGAGAGTGAAAATAGCATCTACGATTTTATTAACGATATTCTTTATATTACATATACAATAAATATATTTATATTCAATTATATTTAAAAGGCGCTATTTACATATCCCTAATTTGGGGTAAAAAAACCCAAACACACCATTTTGAAAACGATAGATGATATTTTTGTATTCCCAAGTTAAAAACAATTTAATTCTTTTTTAATATAAGGAAATGTATGTATTTAACTGTTTTCTTTAAGTAGTACAATTATATCTTTTATTAATAATATAAAGAAAACAAATCGCTCATCTTTGAATTTCAAATTCATTTCGTAACTTTTTCGACTTTCAAATTTTGAATTTTCAGATTTTGTTGAAATAGAATCAAAAATCGGGGATGCGTTTTCATTTTTGAAAAAACACTTTAAGTATCTAAAAAATAAATGTTTTAATGCATAATTAATATAAAGGTCTTTATATCAAAAAATAAGTATTTTAATATGGGTATTTAAAGAACATCAAAATACTATCCCCGATTATTTTTAGAAATAGTTAAAAATACTTAAAAATTCTTTTCTGTCAATATTATAATGATAACAAAAAAACCGCAAAAAAACCGCAAAAAATTTTATTGTAAAAAGTGTGACTTCTCTAGTAGGGACAAGAAAGATTGGAAAAGACACATTTCCACTAGAAAGCACCTAAATGATAACAAAATGATAACAAATGATAACAACCTGGGAAAATTTCAGTGTGAATTTTGCGACAAAACTTATAAATATAAGAGCGGGTTATCACGTCATCGCACGAAATGTCTAAAAATGATAGATTTTGATAATTGCAAATTACCGCAAAAAACCGATGACGATAATAGCAGTGAAATAATGAAAACATTAAATTCGGTTTTACAGGCAGATCAAAAAAAAATGGAGCTTATAGAAAAATTAATACAACAAAATCAAAACCTTACTTCTTGTGTAGGTAATAATAATAATAACAGCATATCCATTAATGTATTTTTAAATAATCATTGTAAAGACGCAATGAATCTATCCGAATTTTTGAAAAATATTCAAATCACAAATGATGATCTGCAATATACAAATCAATATGGTTATGAAAAAGGTATCAGCAATATATTTGTAAAACATCTAACTGATATGAAAGAAAATGAACGTCCTATTCATTGTAGCAATATTCAAAATCTTCAATTTTATGTGAAAGAAGGAAAATGGGAAAAGGATATAGTTCATGAAAAACTAGATCAATCTATACAAGTAATATCATCCAAACAAATGCAAGCAATCAAAGAATGGGAGACAAATCATCCTAATTATTTACAAAATGAAACAGAACTTAAAGAATGGCACGATATGTTAAAAACAGCGATGGGTCCAATAAACAATCTAGATAAAAAGAACAAAAATACAACCATAAAAAAAGAATTATCGTCTACAGTAGTAGTGGATCAATTGGAAACAATAGAAAACCTAGAAGCACTAACTCAATAAAATGATATTATAATATATGAATAATAATATTAAAATTAATATTAATGACGTTTCAAAAAATGAAATTATAAGGGATAAATCAAATAATACATTGCCTTTAGATAATTCTCAATTCAGAAGTGTACGTAGTATATCACACATCCCTTCTTTTTTTCAAGACGGTGAGTCTAAGGATAAAAAACTACCTGGTTATATGAAAAAAGTAACAAAACGACAGTTAAAACCTAGGTTGTCAATTTCAAATTTTGATATTAAAAATATCGTATTTGACGACGTAATAAATATATTGGATAATAAACTAAAAGAAGATGATATTGCAATAGAGGAATTAAATAATATAACAGATTATAAAAAAAAGGTCGATTATTTATGTGTAAAAGAGCAAATAAACACATTATATTTTGAAGAAAATGAATACTATTCCGCAGCTATGGATATATTGGCTAGTTATTTAAAAGGACAAAAAATCATTTATATGGAATCTAAACATCATTGTGAAAAATGGTTAAATTTCTTAATGTTACCTGCTATATTTTTATCTGCATTAGCATCTGTAAGTGGTAGTGCATTGGAACAATATTATTGGGATACTGTTGTAATATCTGGATTAAATGCATTTATATCGTTTTTATTAGCAGTAGTTAGTTATATGAAATTGGATGCTCAAGCCGAATCTCACAAAATTACTGCACATCAATATGATAAACTACAATCAGAATGTGAATTTACATCTGGTAGATTTCTATTGTTTGGACAATGTGTTTTAACGGATAAAGAAAGTAAAATTCGACGGGAAAAATTGGAAAAAAAAATAACTGATATTGAATCAAAAATTAAAGATATTAAACAAACAAATCAATTTATTATACCACGTAAAATACGATATAAATACAGCATTATTTATAATACTAATATTTTTTCAGTTATTAAAAAAATTGAAAATACAAGAAAAGAATCAATAACAAAATTACGTGATATAATAAATATGATAATATTTTTAAAAAATATACGTACAAAAATTATAAGTGGTGAAAATTCAGAAAATGGATTGGCGGAAATAGAACATGATATACAAAAACAATATGAACGTAAAAAAAGTACAATTAGACAAATATTGTTACTGAAATCAGCTTTTACATTAATAGACGACCTTTTCAAACGTGAAATAGAAATGGCGGAAATTAAGAAAAAACAAATATGTTTTACGTGTAGTTCTTGTTGTTATAGAGAACCTGAAGATCCAATTAAATCTAATAGTCTCACAAAATATATCATGGACCCATTTAAAGACTTAGACGAAAGAAAAGCACGAGAAAGAGAAGATATGTTAATAAAAAATATTAAATATTACTCAAAAAATAAGAATTAAATATTTAGATTGTATGAATCTTAATATTTAAATATTTTTTTATAGTATAATGAGTAACTATGCACCTAGAGATTATATAGAACCTGGTGAAAAAAAATGGTATTTTATAAAATTTAAACGAGAAAAAGGAACCTCAGCCAATGAAGTTGATGCAACCGGTTATCAATATAATACAGAAGGAACATCTGTGAAAACAAATGGACATCAGTTTGTTATAGGTTATAAAAATGGGTCATCTGAACCAGTAATGGTTGGCAACTTATTTGATTCGACACAGACAGCTACATACGGTAGTTGGGCAATTACGAGCGATACTGTAAATGGTGTAACCACAACAAATGGAAATGATACTATATTGGGTGTAAAAAACATTGTAAATGCAAATGGAGCAGAATTTGATACCGAACAATATTTCACATTCTTTTTTAATGTTGAAAGTGGTAAATACTATTGGTTTGGTTCTTTTGTACACGCTCATCATATTGGAGCTCCATATGCATCAAATGATTCAGGTAATTTGATTTTTATGTTTCGTGTTGAAGGAACTTATACAAAGGGGACGACAGATCTGTTTAGTGAGTGGGCAAGTGATGTAGATATGTTTTCTGGTTTAAATGCAGGTTTAAGTCGTTTTGATACGGCTAAAGTAAATAAAGTTTATGGTTTTACATGGAACCTTCCTAGAAAAGAATCCAATGTAGTTATTTTGGGGAAAGAAAATTATGAAGTTGCTGGTTGTATATTTGATTATGATGGTGATAAAATTGTTGCTAATGCTACAAAACAGAATAATTACGTAGTTGCTGATCCAACAGTTTATGATATTGATGTAAATAGTAATAAATTAAATACAACTGGTGACCTGGTAGTTAATGCATCTGGTGCAGGTGGATATGGATTTATGGCACTCACTATATGCGAAGATATGGTAGTAGTAGCTTTACCATACAATATTAAATGGTATAGATTAGAGAGTGGTACCTGGACTGAAAAGGGTACAATTACAGATGGTCCTAAACAAATAATTAAATGCAAGTTAAAAAAATCGTATGATGGGGAGTTTTTTTTAATGGCTGCCGGTGATAGATACGCTTGGATGTATTACTTTAATGCTGCGACAAATACTTGGATAAGGGATAGTGATTTTGAAGATGGTGATGATAGTATATATTTTGCAGATTATCGTGAAGGTACTCACCGTCATCAAATGCCAGTTCCATTCGTTTTTGTTCCTAAACGATTTATGTTTTTTGGAAAAAGCGCATATTTTTATAATAAAGATGAAACTGTGTATAAACCACAGTTAAATTCGTGGGTAACGTCTCCATTTAGTGGTAATAGTTACGCAATATCACAACCAAATATTTGTGCTGGTACATATAGAAATGGTATAAGTTGGTTGGCTGTAGGTTGGAAGAACTCAACAGGGAATCCACATGATATGATTTTATCATTGTACAAAAGTACATCAGATTATTTTGATAAACAACAAGATATATACATTGGAAAATATAATTATGATGGTTATAAACCATATCCTGGTCTTTTAGACTGTGTTATGGATAATGATACAATGGTTTACGTAAAAGGTGATTACAATATAGCATACAATTTAGAATATAAAGTTCATAAATTAATAAATGATAAATGGTGTTTAGTTGATTCTTTTTATAACTATACAAATAATTATATCGATACTAGATTAAAAGATAATACATTAGTCATAGGTGCATTTGCTTTTGGTGGTTCTCAACAATTAGGTGATGTAAGAAGAGGTGGATTATTACAAGTGGATGTAGCGTGTGATACACCACCAAATTTTATAACATGTCAATTGCCTGCAACAATAAACGAAGTTTTAGATACAACAAATACGAAATTAAGATTATTATTTACAGCCGATATTATGCCAAATAATACAATTAACAATTTTGATTTTATAGTAAGGGCCGATGGAAGTCAAGTAAATGTATCCCTAGTAGAAATAATTAACGGTGATGTAATAATAACATTACAAAACGCAGTAACAAAAGGTCAAGTGGTAACATTAAATTATACAAATACATATAATACTAATTTGAGGGGCAAACGAACACCAGCAGTACATTCATTTTCAACTGATGTAGTAACACCAGCAATGCAACCACTTATGGCAATAAAATATAGTTCATTTAATTATAATCCGGGGTGGAATAGTGATTTTTTTAATTTATATCATTATTCAGGAGCCTTGTATTTTATAAACAATAATGTTCATAAATATGATATCGCTAGTAATATCTGGAGTAAACCAAATACTAGTACTCCAGCGTATTTAACACAAGAATCAAAGTATAATGGTGGTTTTGTATATAATGGGGAAATATATACACATGGATATAACAGTGGATTTAAAATGGATAAGTATATTATTTCGAGTAACTCTTGGACATCATTAACGGTAACTGGCGCTCCCAATCATATACATAGAGGGGGTGTAATGTATAATGATGAATATTATTCATTTGGTGGAGCTAGTGCCGTGTATAGCAACGATGGTTATCCTAAAAGTACGAATTTTTATAAATTTAATCCAGGGACAAGTACATGGACAACAATTACATTGACCGGTGATACATTGCCAGCTAGTTACGCTGGTTTTACAATGGATATATGCAATAATGAATTATTTGTACAAGGTGGTAGTACTGATCATACAACTTATTCTGCGAGTAACGATACATATAAAGTAAATTTAGATACATCAGTTATAACTAAATTAACAACCACTGGTGCAAAACCCGTTGCTACATTTTTACATACATCATATATTATGGGAAATGAACTGTATGTTATAGGGGGTGCTATGAAGTATCACGGACCTTATTATGATGTACAATCACAATCTCACATTCTTGATTTGACCACTAATGTATGGAGAAACAATGACCAGTATAGAAACGCATCATTGCTTTCAGGTATAGCTAATTGTATAATAGGTGAAAAAGTTTATTTGTTTTCAGGTGGACATGCTAAATATGAATATAACCCTACTACAAGAGGAGATTACGGGTCTTTATTATTGGTGGATCATACGCCACAATCAGCATTGGGAAATTTTGTAGTTGAAAATTTAGTTGGTGTTATTTTTTTAAAGAAATTAGAGTTTGATATGCCAGTGAACACAACAACCGTATTGCAGAAGGTTGGTACAGAATATAAGAATGGAAGTAATGGAAGATCTTATAATATTATAGACCGATACAATATTCAATATGCGTCGAACTATGATTACTGGAATATACGAGATATAAAGGTATGGCCTACATTTCAATTTCCTTCAGCTTATAGTAGTAATAGTACAAATTGGGATATATTGGATAAAGACGGGATATCACAAAAATCTAAAATTTTAGCACAAGCGCTACAGAGAAATGGTCATCATGTGATTTTTAATTACGCATTCAATATAACTCAATATAAACCTATTAATCCTAATTGTGGTATTATTGGTGATGGTGTAAGTATAGATGAAATTGATATGTTTGGGTTAGAAGGTAGTTGGAATGATCATGATAATAAATTTTCATATGTTTATTATGTAAATAAAGATACTCCCAACGTAGATTCAATTGGAGATACAGTAGATGTTTATATAAAATTTTCGAAAGAATATAAACCAAAATACTGGACAAAAGACATGTATGAATCTACCGAAGATCCGGATTTTTATTATATGTTTATTTGTACGTTTAAAAATTTGGTAGGTAATGCTGCAACTTTATCACATCTTATAGTATTTGATTCTTCAAAAGAGGTTAAGGAAACAGAAGTTCCTGTAGTAATGGATTGGGGACCTACATTAGAAAATGCATTTATTTCTTATGGTGAAAATTATAAGATTGTTTTAACATTTGATACAATTATAACAAAACCCGATACACCAACAGTTTCAGCATTTACAGTAAAAATTAACGGTACAACAACCACGATAAATTCAGTATCATTAAATTCAACAAAAGGATTCAATAATGAAATTCATTTGAATATAGCAGTTGCCCCAGGAGTAAGCGATACAGTTACTATATCATATGACCAACCAACAATTATTGCACAGAGATTTGGGGCGTCAGATACCAGACATATAAAATCATTTACCGACTATTCTGTAATAGTACAGGGTTTTAAATATTCATCAATGGGATTACTTGCTACATATTCAAGTGATGGTAATCGCCATTCATATAATCTGTTCCGAAGAGCTGGTGGATATGCTCCACAAGATGATTATGGTTATATGGCTGCAAGTAATGTGGGTTATGAAAAAACGGTTGGTAATCAGGGTTATCCATATATTAATTTGCAAAATACAGTGGATAAATATAGAGGTTCATTTTTGGGGAACTTTAATATTTATAACCAGGCTGGTGAATTTAAAAATAATTTTTTAACATTTCCAAGTAATTGGTTTCAAATTGGTTCTAAATTAACCGAACCAGCTGGTTTTGATGCTAATATATCTACTACAGCGGCACAAAATATAATTTATGCTAATGCAGGAGTAGGTCCTACTGTTAATACATCTGATTTAGCAGCATATGGTGATTGGGATAAGGTTGCAAGTAGGTCACATTATGTTATATTATGGAATCGCATAAAAGAAGGTTATTGTTATTTTAAAGCATTAAAAACAGCACCTGCGTGGAATAAGATTGATCAACAACATTGTCAAGAGATGCCAGGGGATAGTGATTATTATTATCTATTTATGTTTAAGTTTGTGGGTAGAAGATTTGATGCGGAAGAAGATAGAATTCAAGGGATTGGAGATTTATATGAATTTTTTGCCAATCATACAACTTATAAAACGGATCATAAAAATATACAAGTATTTCAAGGAAAATCGGCAACAAATGTCCTTTCTATTTTAAAATCTCATTTAGATACGAATAATTTAAATAATACTTCTACTAATTATCAATATCCAGATGGTACTGCAGGTTATAGTACTGGTATAGCAAAAAGATATCATTGGGAAACAACAATAGGTTCTTTTGCTATGCCACGAGTAACAGATACAACTGCTCCGGCAGTATCTAAAGCATATATTCATAACACCAATCATCAACAAATGGTTATTTATTTCGATGAGGAATTAAAGTTTGGCTTGGATTTGAATCCAGAAGACTTTATAGTGAAACATGATAATGTAGTAAATCCTGTTAATACATTAAAATATGAGTCTAATATACTTATTTTGAATTTAAATAATACAATTGTTATTAATGAAGTAGTAACATTAACATATGCTCAAAAATACACAGCGGGGACGCGAAATATAATGGATTACCTGGGTAATATACAACAGTCTTTTGAAAATTTTGTGGTTGAAAACAATGCTGGTGCTACGGCTGTATTATCGTCGGCAATAGTTAATACCATAGACAATCAAAAAAATATTAGGTTTATTGAGTTAACTTATACAAAGAATTTTTTAAATTTGACCAGGTTTATAAAACCAAATAGTTTTGAATTAAAAGTTAATAATGTTGTTAATGAAATAGCTGTAGTAGAAGTAGAAGATAATAGTAATAAGGTAAAATTATATTATGAAGATATGATATTTAAAAATGATGTGGTAAAACTCACTTATACACCTGATGAAAATTTCTTTTTCAAATTGAAAGACATAGATAGAACACCTACACCACCATTTGATAGCATGGATATTAGTAATAACTCAGAATATGAATTACAAAGTGAGATAGTTATACAACCTGTTGATCCAAATTCACAAGGTACAATTACACTAGGACCATTAGGGTTAGAATTAGGTTTCAGGGTTCCTATGTTGGATTTTGTGGGTGAAAGTGATGTGAATGTAGCATCAAAACATCATATTACAGATGTATCACATGCAGTATTAGCTTTGAAATGGAATACCGACACCAAAGCAGTTAGAAACGGTTATCATCATGCATCTGGTAATTTTTGGAGTAGTGCTAATAATTCATCTGGTAATTTTGTATCAGGGAGAGTAGGCATAACAACAACTAAGGATATTTTATGGTTGGTTGAACGACAAATACCTATTACTGGATGGAATATGAATGATGTTAGAGTTAAAGTAATATATGTTAAAGATGGGGTTACAAAAGAACTACATTTGTTTTATAGTGTCAATGCTGGTGTCGATTGGTTTAAATGGAATGTATTAAAATCAACAGGTACTACAACGACAGATGATATTACAGCATATTTTCAAAATTATTCATCTGATAATTTAACACAAAATAACTTATTGCATATTTATGTCGTTTCACCTACTTATCCTAAACGACAAAAGATTTATAAAAGAATGGTTATTACTCCAGGTGGTGACGAATTTATATGGCCACCCGATATGAGCGGTGTAACACAAGATAGACATTATAAGTTTGATACATTTGTATCATCTAGTTGGTTGTCACTGGGCGAAAGTTTTAGTCCATCTTTTTGGAGTAATATTGAATTAAATTACCCTGGTGACGGAAATGTATATCCTGTTTATTTTCCCTCCATTACTAATTACTACCTATCATTTGCTATGTTATCTGGAAGAGGATGTTTTCATAAATTTTATAACGAAACGCATAATCAATCACCATATCATTATACTGCGCAATTACGCGGTTCAAATGATTCTATGGGATCATCATCTAATATTAAATCTAGTAATTCAAGAGGTTTTCTAGCATATGATGGTCGTGATAATTTATTGAGATACAATTATACGGATATGCTTGAAATTTTTGAACCTAAAATGGAATTATACTTTTGGGCCGCAGATGCAGATTCATATTTCAATAAAGGTCACATATTATTCAGTTTAGTACCAGAAGAAGGTAAGAAAAAACAATATTATGAATGGAATGTTTTAACACAAAAAGATTATGGTAGTAAGCCTATATTTCATGGATTTCCTATAATGTATGAGAAAAATTTTCCTGGACCATTTGACTATGAATCACGTGCTTCTGCACCTGGTTATATTGGTACATTAGATGAATTTAGTGATTATGCTGAATGGTATGATGGAGAAGCAAATTACCATGGAAGGCAAAATGCTTGGAATTATCAGGGATATGGATTAGTTGGTGCATGGAATACTCCATTAGAGTGGAAAAGTAATTTTAAAGATTTAATGGGGCCCTCTTATAGCATGGTAGATGCAGGACATTCAAATATGCCTGGTGGAGGTAGAATGACAATACGAGGATATAATATAGGAAATACCACAGATGTAAGTACAAATGAAATAATCAATAATTGGAACACAGATACACAAACACCATTAATTAAAGGTCAAATTGAATTTACTGATAGACTTCCAGAATTATTTGATCCAGGTATTCCAGAAAAACCAGTAATCGTTAAAATTGATTTAAATGAAAATACTCCTAAGAAATTAATTTTATATTTCTCACCAGAAATAATTAAAGGTACTCCAAGAAAACAAGATTTTAGAGTTAAATTAAATGATCAAATTATTGATTTTTCTTCTGTTGTTTTAACCGAATTAGGCAATATTGAAATTAATTTATTTAACCGAATATTAGAAGACACGCCTAGTTGGCCACAAAAAATGCACGTAACTTATATTAAACCAACGACGGTAGATTTTCAAATTGGCGCTGATATTAGAACAGATTCATTTTTCGATAAGAAAGTAAATAATAATATTAATTTACCCGAACCAGTACTTGTCGTAGCTACTGTTGAAAATTCTGGTATTGCAGATGCATCATTAAACACCGTAACAAATGATATTATTGCAGCAGATATATCGGCAAATGAAAGTGGTGTTTTTGAAATTGCATCCGATGTCAGTATTAAAGAAGTGGAAAATGATAACGATGATAAAAAACGTAATAGAACGGTTGCATTTGTTACGAAAATCATCGAACGATTAACTACTGTAACACAAACATCAACTGTAAAATTTGAAACTAACAAAGGCGCTGTCATCAAGAAAGATGTTTTGGCATTTCCCGAAGAAGTAGAGAAAAAAATCAAACAAAGTATCCGTATCTTCCCAACAGATGTTATTATTAAAACACAGGATGTTAAAGAAGAAGAAACCATTTATGTCCCTATTCAAGAAAATCAATCTTGTACAATCAGAGTTGTGGGTATTGATTATAGGTTTTCAAAACGTAAAGTGCAAGGAATTTTAAAGACGATTGTAGTACCTTCTTTACTAATGCCTGATAATGAATTTAGAGATACATTTGACGATGGTGAAACGGTTAATGTAGGTGGTCATTTAATTATTTTCGGTTCCGTAGCAGTACAAGCAGAGCCAGCTGTTATTCATATACCTGTTCTGTTTACAGTTAATGGTGTTATGAAGGTAGAAGATACCACAACAAAACCTTCGTTAGATCCAATTTATGAACATCGTCATAGATTTAATTTACGTTGTGATTTTTTATCGGCAGATATATTTAAAGAAGCATTCTCATTTAAAAGAGCTCGTTCAACATTTATAGTTACCATAGTTGATGTAGATGGTGAAAAGAAATATGCTATAGATGGTGATGTAAATAAAGAATTGTTTTTCAAAAGCGGAATTACATATACATTTGATTTATCTTATAATACTGCTATTGAACCCGCATTTAAATTTAGTAAGGTAACCGATGGAAAACATAGTGATAATAATAGTATCGACTTTACTACAGGAATAACAGAATCATCTAATCCACCACGAATCACTGTACAAGTCCCTAATAAGTTGCCCGGTAGTGATTTTGTTGTGTATCAAGCTACGAGTGGAACACTTTATTATTATGGTTCTAGTAATACTGGAATGGGAGGCAAAATAAATGTCGGAGAAAAAGAAGCCTTATTTTTAAGAAGTTCCGATGCATCAATGAATGCATTTAAAGATGCATTTAAAAGTGATTTAACTACTTTTTCAACTTCCAAAATTGTTCATGACGTTAGTTGGGGTACGATAAAATTTGATGATGACGGAAATAAGTTATTAAATTCTGATGGAACACCTCAGATTGACATCAGTTTCGGTTATGTTCAAACTAGAAATGGTATAGAATATTTAGACCCTATTACAAGTATAGGTGGCAATAGTCTTGGGGATGTTTTCCTGCGTTATGTAGCAACACATTTAACAGGTCATCCATTAGGACAAGCATTTATTAAAAATGATACACAATTTATTGACGACATAAATGGAAGTGCGCCAGGACAAGCAAGGGTTGTTGAAAATTTAGTTGCTAGTTTATTGCAAAATTTATCAGTAGGTGCAACAGAAGGTGAATATAATGATGTTTTATATTCAATATATGGTCAAATTTTATTACAACAAAGAGCAAGAATAGGCGTACCAAGTGCAGTAGCAAGACCATTCCCATTGCTTCCAAATGACAATATAGTATTATATATTGATGGACGGGTTAATTTACTTAATGATTCTGCTCCACCAGAAGCATTGGGCGTACAAATGAAGGATATTTTCCCACAAAGTTCATTTCCATACATGAATGATGAAACTGGTCAGTTAAATGCTGGTGTGTGGATGGTTACAATAAGACTTAAATAAATGATTTAATATTTAGAAAATTATAATTTTAAATATTTAATATTCGTATATTTTATAATGACTGATATTAATTCACCTATATATCAGGGCCCAATTGTCTTAGATAATAGTAATATTAAAATTACCTTTGACAAACAATTAAAAACAAATAACAATATAGACCCAAATGATTTCAGGGTCGATATTAGTGGTGTAGATAAAAAAATAAATTCTGTTTCAGTTTCAAATACATCGTTAATTTTAGACTTGGAAGATGATGTCAATTCTATTAATAATGTTACTGTTACATATATTAAAAATTTTTATTCTATTAAAAATGTTACTGGAGAAGATGATAGCACTTTAAATAGTTTTACTACATCAGCAACCGATATTATGCCAATATCGGTTGTAACTGATAATTCAGGTTTAAAAATTTTAATGGATCTTTCTGACAATTTATCAACGGCAAATAATGCCAATATAGATAAAAATAAGTTTTCCGTTGTTAGTTCCTTAGGCAGCCTTCAAGACATAAGCTATGTAAGTTTAACAAATACAAGCAATAAAATTGAATTGGGATTTTCCACGCCTTTATTGGGGGGAGAATTATATTATTTAACTTATGAAAAAAATTCAGTAACACCAGCAAATAATGTTAAAACCGCGACGAATAAAACACTTCAAAAATTGAGTAATCACCCAGTTGATACAAAATTTGTTCAACTTACTCCCTTAACCCTTGCTAGCCTGGTCGTAGATGATAATAATCCAAAACAAATTGTATTAAAAGGTAATACTGGATTAAATGTAAATACATTGGATAAATCATCATTTAGTGTAAATGTTACAACTCAAAGTTTATTTTCAAAAACTAATACTGTAGAAAGCATTGCTCATGACAAACGACCGGAGAAAAATAGATTATTTATTAATCTAGAAAATAACATAGCATATGAAGATATTGTAAATCTTAGTTATAGTCTACCAGTGGATGCAGATAAACGTATTCGCTCGGTAAATGGAACTATTAATTCATCGGAAACCAATTTAACAGTTTCTTTACAACAAGTCGGTGAAGTAAATAGATATGTATTTAATGATGGAAATAGTTACAATAGTAATCAGAAAATTTCACTTTACACTGGTGAAACATATGTACTTAAAAATGTTCCACAAGACCATCCTATTGCAGTTTTAAATACTGGAAAAACGGGAAAAATAACTTATTCTGGAGATAATGCGAAAAAATCAACGAAAGCTGTAACAGATACTAGTGCAAATGATACATATGATTTCTTTTATGGGGATGTATCCATAAATGTATTAGATGATTTCGGTGAAGTAAGTGTATATGGATTTAATGATGGTTACATGGGAGGAAAAGATTTATTTGAACATAGAGATTTACCTCTTCTAAGTGATGCTAGTGTAAATATTATTAATAGTGGTGGTAATAAATATGTTTTTAATGATTTACAAACATACGTGCAAAATCAAAAATTTGCATTGAAAAATGGAACATATATATTACGGAATGTATCCACATCACATCCGTTAGCAATTTTAAATTCTGGAAAAGAATCAAACATATTTTACAAACCTTTGGGAGCAAATGCCAGGCAACAAACAATTACAATAAAGGTTTCCGGTGGAGCATTTGCAGCACCGTATTATACATTTACTGTAGATGGAAATGCAATTGATATATCTACATATGAATTTATTCCGGGGAATATTTATAATTTTGAGGCCGATAATATTAGTGGGTCACATCCATTTTATGTAAGTGATCAGGGATATAAACAAGCTTCGCAAACAGTTACAATGACAGGAGTAGGAACATATCAAAACGGTATTGTGGGTGCAGGTTCTGTTGCAACGATGACGATTCCTGCGAATTTTACTGGTAATTTATATTACTTTTGCACATCACACGGTTCTATGTATGCACAATTTCAAGTAGCAGATTACCCTGTATATGATAGTAGTTTTAATAGAGTCGTTGGTAGTAGTACTGCTGATGGTACTTATTATTTTTATGATGGGAATATAGAAATTACCGTATCAGGTGATTTTGGACAAGTAAGTGTTTGGTGCTATTATCATGGTTATATGGGTGGTGAAAATATATTTGTTTATGATAATAAAGACTATACAATAAACAATGTTGATTTATCGAGTAATGCCGATTTAAATGTGATTCAAACTGAATTAGGTACTCTAAGTTACAATATTGATGGTGTAAATAAGAAATCATTGAACTTAGTAAAAAATAATAGTTATATGTTTGATCTTAGTGATACAGATTTATCAGGATATCAATTTAATATAGGATTGACAGAAGACGCTAGTACAGCATATACAGATGGTGTAGATGTTAGTGGAACGCCCGGGCATCCTGGTGCATATTTGAAATTAACAGTTGGAGAAAGCGCGCCACAAACATTACATTATTTTGGAAATTTGGCAGCTATGGGGGGTACAATGGCAATCAGTTCGGTTTTATTATACAGTGATATGGCTAGTTTTTCAAATTCTAGTGTATCGAATTTGGTAGGACCACCAATCCCTCAATTTCCTCCAACAAAGGGGCCGGTTGAAACAAGTACCAATTTGGTTGTTAGTAAAAGTTTTGATGGGGCAGCCAATAATAGAACGTATGGTTATAGTGTTGATATTTGTGGTAACTATGCTGTATCTTCCAATATGAATGCCAACTCAGTTAATATAATAAAATATAGTAGCAATACATGGGGAGAACAGAGCCAGATAGTAGATCAATCCGGTATAAAGTTTGGATTTAATGTGTTAATGCAAGATGATATTTTATTAGTTAGTGACCATAAAAGACAGAGCAGTAAAGGTAGAGTTTATGTTTATTCATTAAGTGGGGAGAATTTTGTTTTGCGAAATGGAACTAATGCAACTAATGGATATATTGAGGGTGAATTGGAAAATGATTTATTTGGTTATGCGATGGACTATGATAGTGATAAGTTAATTGTTAGTGCAATTGATAAGAATGTTAGTAGTAAATTGAAAAATGGTAAGGTTTATATTTATAAGCAAACGGGTGACAATTGGGCGTTAGAGCATAATTTAATTGGGGAGCATGATAACGGCTCATTTGGTAATGATGTAACCATTCATAAAAACTATGCTGCTGTGTCCTATAAAAAAGATCCTAGTGGTAACGAAAAGGGTAGTGTAAGAATATTTAAATACGATAGTTCTTGGAGTGCAAATGATTCAAATACTACACTGGTTGGTACAAGTGATACAAGTCGTTTTGGACATTCTATATCAATACACGATGATGGTTCTAGAGTAACTTTATTAATTGGTGCACCTGGTGAAAACAAAGTTTATTTATATACTCATAATACCGATAACAATTGGTCTTTACTAGCTTATTTTACTGGTCAAGATAATGTTAATTTTGGTCACAAAGTAGTAAACATGGGTGATAAAATTTATATTTCTGCAATAGACGCAAGTAACAAAGGAAAAGTATTTGTATTCAAAGATAGAACATCACATTGGGAAAAGCAACATGTTTTCATTGGTGACGACTTAGATGAAAAATTTGGATTTTCTATGGCTACCACAAGTAATAATTTAATCATTGGTTCTCCATACAAAGGTATTAACGCGGGTGAGACAAATATATATTCACTTGACCCATCGAACAATACATTATTATTTAGCTTTACAGAAGATTTATCATACAACTCCCTTGTAGATAACCTTGAATTTGACCTACAAGTTGATAGTGAAACTCGTACAGTTTATTCGGCTGTAGTGGATGCGTCTGGGAATTTAAAACTAAGTTATAGTGGTGCTGATGTTGTTCAATTGAGTTCTGTAGCTTTGAAATACAGAAAACAAGCCGATTTAAACACTCATTTA